>Ga0209986_10000639_pt1 | contig 34372 bp, 26 predicted proteins | sample BlataG_FD_183168 | JGI IMG/M metagenome (GOLD analysis project Ga0209986, IMG submission 183168) | Deep subsurface microbial communities from Black Sea to uncover new lineages of life (NeLLi) - Black_00105 metaG (SPAdes) (version 2) | ecosystem: Environmental > Aquatic > Marine > Oceanic >...
TTGGGGTAGCGGTTAACGCAGGGGGTTGGGTGTAGGTTTTAGTGGGAGTTGGCGTAGTCAGTGACAGGGGCGTAATCGTCGAGGCCGAGTCGATAGCAGGTGAGATGGCTGCAGTTTGTGTGCTGCTAGGAGTAGGAGTGGCGGCCGACCAAGGCCATGGACCAAACCACCACCCCGAGGCTAAGGACAGCAGTATAAGGCAGATCAACCCCACGCTGCCCGCGATAGCAATCAAAATCCAAGCCGTCTGGCGACTTAGCCTCGTTCGTCGAGGTAGTTTAAGAGCGGTTAGGAGAACGACAGTGATGTTGTCGTGACCGCCGCGAGTTCTCGCTAAATCGACAAGGGAAATAACCGCCTCCCTGGGAGATTGCTCCTGCAGCGCTTGTAAGATTTCATCCTTTTCAACAAGATCAGTCAAACCATCTGTGCAGAGCAGAACCTGATCGCCTCGTCGAAGGCGGAGGCCCTGATTAGTCTCTGAATGGGTGTCACTTTCATGCGCCTTTAAACGAAGGCGCATGTCTGGTTTGGGTAGCTCACGGCTGCCAATGTAACGGCGTAGCACATGGGCTTGGGGATGACCTCGTGATTCGTCTGGAGTGATGATGTTGTAATCAATAGCTTCCTGTATCCAAGTGTGGTCGATGGTGATCTGGTGGAAGCGTCCCTCCCGCAAGAGGTAGATACGGCTGTCCCCGGCGGAGGTGGTGTACAACCGAGATCCAATAATCCAGGCCACCGCTACGGTTGAGCCCATACCCTCCTGTTCTGGTACTTCCTGTGATGCTTGTAGGACAGCGCGGCCAGCATCCATAACCGCGGCTCGGAGTTGAGAAACGGGATCCTTAACAATGGAGGCGGTCAAGTTGTTGACGATAGTGTTGGCTGTAATCTGAGCAGCAACCTCACCGGCTTTGTGCCCCCCAATACCGTCGGCGACCACCGCTAATAGCATGGGTCTATTGTCGCCTTTAACATGGTAGCTTTTTACGAGATATCGATCCTCGTTTTGATCACGCACCTCACCGGGGTGGCTCAACTCGGCCACCATTATGTGTGGAGTTTCACCAAGCATCACGTCGCGCTTTCCTGGCTAGTCGGTGTGGATGGTTGAGCGTCATTCGCCGGTCGGATGCGCACTTCCGATGGTGGCGGGGGAGCAGGGAGCCGGAAGCGAAAGGCTTTCCGACCAATGTGGACCAGATCTCCATGTTTTAGCTTTCGTCCCTCATCTGGTACCAACTCATAATTGATCCATGTTCCTGCAACCGATCCCTGATCCCTCAATAGGTAGCCACCAGCTGCATGACGGGTTAGGCGAGCGTGCATCCCGGCGACAGATGGGTCGTCAAGGGGAAAAGGTGTCAAAGAGGGATCGCTCCCGAGGATGAAATCAGTGCCGGTTAGTGGAACGGCTTCCCCTTCTGTTCCGAGTGCATCAATTGGTATCAGATGAGCTTCTGCATGTAGATCATCGGATCGGCGCCTCAGGCCAGCACGCCTGAGAGGACTCTTTATCCTGCTTGTCGTCTGGTCAGGAGTGCCCACAGAGTCCAAACGCTGTCTTCCCATGCTGATCAGGACCACAGCTAGAATTATTCCGGCGATAATCACGGCAAACGCAGCCAGTATCGAGCCAAGAGCTGGTTTCAGCGCTGCCAGCCCGCGCGGCGGGGTTAACACCTTGATTCCGACTGAGTGGGCGATTGACGAGCCCTGCATACCAAGAGAATCCTCAACAATGACCTGGATGGTATGCGTTTCAGTTTCTAGGTAGCCAGAGAGATCCCACTCGAACAAGTCAAAGGGTGTTTCTGTGCACACAGATATCACCGCACCATCAACGACGAATTGGCTGGAGGTAATTGTTCTTGGGTGCTTGTCGGGAAAGGTGACCAGCAGGCGTATTGTTTGAGAGGTAGGGGGTATGTCGGCTAGGGTCAGGGTTGGGTCGTCCGTTTGGCGAACGATCTCATCTGGAGGTTGGATGAAAGTCACTTCAGGGGGACGCACATCGATCTCAAAGTTCTGGGTGTTTGACAGTGCGTCCAGTTCATCACCGGTAACCCTGATCTGGATCTGATGGGTGCCTGATGTTACCGCGCGTGAAGTATAGGTCAGTTGATATTGAGTCCTTTGAGCGAGAATTTGATCGGCCAGGTGGTTCAACCCTTGGGATGGATCGAACAGGAGGAGTTGACCACCAGTGGCTTCAGCCAGTTGGCGTAGAGGCTCAGCTTCGGGTTGTTCGATCACCTCCGGTGGACCGACCAGCACAGGATATAGGACGGTTCCGGTCTCGCTTGCCCGGCTCATGATATTGGCTATGGGTAAATCGCGCGGTGTAAGGAGTTGAGAGGTGATGAAAATGAGATGGGTGGGCATTCCGGGTATCGGGACCGGGTCGGTGGTGAAGTCAAGCGACCGTAACAGCAGGTCATAGCCGGAGATATTGTCCTCGAAGGTCGGGGTCAGATGAGCGAGGGTGGAGGCAAGGTCGGCGGTAGACTCGCTATGGGTCACCAAGGCTCCCTCCGCGGTCACCAGACTCAAGTCATCGATCCCATAGAGGATGGCTGTTGGTAGTTGCCACCAATCAAGCAGCGCTTGTCGTACTAAATCAAAGCGGGTGCGACCATGGGCGTCTCGCAACCTGAACCCCGATGTCGTGTTAATCACATAGACCTGTCGGGTTCCAACTTGCTTCTCATGGATTGTCACTTCCGAGATCGGTGACTCATCTTCAAGCACGCTGAAGCTGGATGGCGGCAGGCCAGGTATATAGCGTCCAGTGCTGTCAACTACGGCGACGAAGAGGGTGACCTGGGGAAATTGGGTGGTTGTTGGAGGGGATATGCGGACGGTAACCCGCACTTGAGCAGCGGCGGGGCAAATGATGAACCAGGCAGCCAGCAGGAGCCAAGTCAGAAAAAGCCACCGTGCTCGTAGTTTCCCGCACATGCGCACATTGTAGCACGCGGTCGAAAGCGGGGTAGTGCGAGTTTGCAATTGGTTTACAAATCGCGCACTAATCTTGGATCCAATTGTAATATGTTCTTAGCAGACAATAATGAACAGGGGTTTATGATGATATCAGACGAGGACAATTTCCCAAGGAATGTCTACCCGGTGGTAGAGACATTTCAGCCAAGTCTCGAATCGGACGAACGCCTAATCCGGGTGGTATTGATGACCGGATTTATGGTGGTATTGGCGATTGAGATTTGGCTACTTTTGCAAGCGCTGCAGCTCTGGTAGTAAGCAGTTTCCTAGAGCGAAATACCTAATGGAACTGTGGTAGAGCTAGCGTGCCCATTCTTTCATGACGGAGTGCAGGTAACTAATAACTAACGATGCGACTCACTAGCCTTTAAAGTCTCCCTTTGGTGAACCCTCTCGCTTATTGCCTCAAATGCGGGAGTTTTTTATGTAAGGTGGGGGTAAATCCTTGACAGCGTCGTGAAACCACTAGATCCCCTCAATTTGTAATGTCTAAGATGCTGCACTAAAAAAAGTCCGAGCTAGAGAAAAGGTATGGTATCCATTTCCAGTTGGTGGTTGGCTTGTCAGCCGACTCAAAGATTAATAACTGATGTCCACCGATATGTTAAAGATTACTCCCATTCGATGGTAGCCGGAGGTTTGCTGGTAATGTCGTAGACCACACGATTCACACCAGGCACTTCGTTGACGATGCGATTGCTTATGCGTGCCAGAACGGGGAGCGGCAAACGAGCCCAATCGGCGGTCATGAAATCATCGGTGGTAACTGCCCGTACAGCCACCGTTTCGGCGTACGTCCGCTGGTCACCCATTACACCTACAGATTGTACTGGAAGCAGCACGGCGAAGGCCTGGGCGGTTTTTTTCTGTAGAAGCCCAGCGGTCTGCAGTTCATCAAGCACAATCTTGTCTGCAACCCGTAAGCGTTTCAGCCTTTCGATAGTGATCTCTCCAAGACATCGAACTGCCAGACCGGGGCCGGGGAAAGGCTGACGCCATACAAGGGATTCCGGCAAGCCTAAAGCGAGGCCAACTGCACGCACTTCATCTTTGAAAAGGAAACGCAACGGCTCAACCAGTTCCAAATCGAGATCGGTGGGTAAACCGCCAACATTGTGATGGGTTTTGATCCGGGATGCCACTCGCCGATCAGGGGCACTAGACTCGACTACATCTGGGTAGATAGTGCCCTGGACCAGGAAACGAGCCTGCCCGACCTTGCGCGCTTGAGCTTCGAAAACCCGGATGAATTTTTCGCCGATGATCCGTCGTTTATCTTCTGGGTCAGTCACCCCGGATAAGGCGTCGAGGAAGGTTTCAGTGGCATCTATAGCGATCAAACGCGCTCCCAGGTTCTCGCCGAACGCCTGAATGACTGCCTCCGGTTCACCATGACGTAGCAACCCGGGATTTACAAATATACAGGTCAACTGGTCCCCGACAGCCCGTAGTACCAAAGCCGCGGCGACGGAAGAATCCACCCCGCCGCTAACTCCAGCGATTACTAGTTGATCGCCAATTTGAGCTTTCACTTGCTCGACTGAGTTCTCGACGATCGACTCGGGCGTCCATTCTGGTTGGGCATCGCAAATATCGACCGCAAAAGTCCGCAGGATCTCACCTCCGCCCGGGGTGTGGTGCACTTCTGGGTGGAACTGCAACCCGTAGCGTTTATGGAGGTTATCACCGATGGCGGCAATGGGTGAATTTTCCGAACGGGCTGACACATGGAATCCGGGCGGTGGGATCTCAATCCGATCCCCATGGGACATCCAGACGGGTTGTTTCCCGGCTGGGAGCAGTGGATCTTCAGTGAGGACTTCAATCTCTGCTGATCCGTACTCGCGATGTATCGAGGCGGCTACACGTCCACCCAGAGCGTGGGTGAGGGCTTGCATACCATAGCAGATGCCAAGGATGGGAAGGCCGGATTCGAGCACGTAATCTGGAATAGATGGAGCTCCCATCTGGTAAATCGAAGCCGGTCCACCCGACAGGATTAAACCTTTCGGCTGTAAGGCCAGAATCTGCTCGGCTGGCGTATCGTAGGGGAATAGCTCGCAGTACACATGCGCCTCGCGCACGCGCCGGGCGATCAGCTGTGAGGTTTGTGAACCGAAATCTAGTATTACGATGATGTCCACGGAATTTCAGTCGGCGAACACGATCTTGCCATCGCTCATGTCGGAGATCACCGCTAGGGATTCGATTGGGACACCTAAGTAGGAAAGCAGGTCGCGGCCTCCCTCAAAGCGTTTCTCGATCAGTGCCCCTATTCCCACGACGGTTGCTCCAGCCGTCTCGGCCAACCGCACCAGCCCCATGATTGTCTGGCCAGTGGCCAAGAAGTCGTCGATGATTAAAACCTTTTCTCCTAAAGAGAGGAATTCAGGAGAGACGATGAGTTCGACCATCCGACCTTTGGTGTGAGATGGTGTCAGGGTGAGGAAGATCTGATCTGGCATAGTAATCGGCTTATGTTTGCGAGCATAGACCACAGGCAAACCCAAATGCATTGAGGTTGTTAGGGCAGGGGCGATGCCCGAGATTTCGGCGGTGAGCACCTTGGTAGCGCCCACTCGGGCGAAGCGACTGGCCAATTCACGTCCACAAGCCTCCATCAACACCGGGTCAACTTGATGGTTGACGAAACCATCGACCTTGAGGATGCCGTCCCCCAGGTTTTTACCATCGGTCAGGATACGTAGTTTGAGCTCATCCATGGTGAGGTTCCCACTTTCTTCGTCGAAGGGTAGTCCATTGTACAACGGTGATGGAGGTCAGCCAAATCGCAGGCGGTAAATTCATCTCATCGATAGATGGTATGAGTGCACTGAAAAAACTCAAATTGGGATCGCCCTGACTGCCGTTTTCGAATAAGAATGTTGTAATAAACGACGATGAAGGAGACCCCAAAAGAATACAAAAACATTCTTCATCGCTTCTTCCATCTGTTTTTGAACGGCTCTTGCTTTCCGCTTCGCTTCTCTCAGCTTCTCCTGATACCCATGAATACGCCGGATATTGGTCATTGCCGCAGAAGCAATGACCATCATGCTCACGCGGGGCTTCCCCCGCACAGGAAGTTTGCCATTCCCAAATGGGTGCTTCACCGATCGCACCATTGATTCGGCACCTGCTCGCAGGTTACGTCCCGTAGCACGCACATCAGCACTGCGTTTGCGCCGTAAGGCAAGGTCTGTTTCTTGTTGAGAGAAACGCAAAACATGTTTAGGTCTGCGCTTAAGCAGCTCCGTTGGACATTGATCGACAAATGGGCAATCATTACAAACTACGCTATCAAAGTAGGCCAGATAGCGATGCTCCTTTCTCCCTGGCACCTACGGCTTCCACCCTCTGCCCGTGGGGACAGATGACCTCCTGTGGTAGACCTTCGTCGTCGATCTCCCAATCGAAATCCTCTAATCCCAACTTCTCTTCCGCAGGCTTGCGTCCTCGGATGGCAGTTTGTATCTGCTCGACTTTGGCTTCCCGCATGACTTCATCCACATCTGGGCTTCCGTATCCACCGTCCGTGTTGATTTGATCCACATCGGTACGCGCTTTCAAATCTGGCAGCGCTTCCTCCAGCATGTCAGCGTCCTCGGTGTTATTGGGCTCTAACTGTACCTTGTTGATTAACTGAAACTTATTCTCCGGGTCACAGGTCTCTGTCAGGTTGGCCACATAGCCATGGTAATCTTCATTCCCCTTGCGGCGATAGGTCGCTTCCCAGTCGTCCGGCGATTGTCGAAGATCCTGACCAGGGCAGGCTTCCGGCGCTCAGTTCCTTCCCTTTCCTGGGGCGCAAGTTGTTCTCATCGATAGTGAAATGCTCCTGGAAAACACGCACCAACATCTGATAAGTGGGCTCCTGGCCATAGTCATCGCGCAGCTCGTTTACCAGCCTATTCATAAACTCGCCAATTGGTTTAAGATGATCGTCAACCTCTTCCCCCTTGATGCGGTAGACATACTGACCCGAGCTTCCTTTGAGGTATGGCTCAAAGTTTTCTTTGTACCCAAGTTGGTCCTTCTCGCTGAGCATGCGATGCACGCGCTGCAACACTTCCACCAGCAGCTGCAGGCGGCTCATCTCACGGATGTTGCTGGCTATCTGCGTGCTGTCCATCCTCAGCTTGCCCGTCTTCAACTGATATGTTTCCGTCTGTTCGTCGGTGACTTGCTCAAATGCTTTCTCGATCAGGTTCTCACCCGTCGCTTGCATGTATTGCGTTATCCGACGCCGAAAATTGTACAGTGTGCGCAGTTCAAAATGCCCCTCCTTCAAGTCCCGATACCCCAATGCGTAGCGCACCTGCATGTTATAACAGAAGGCGTCGTATAGCTCTTCGTCACTCCAGCCAAAGCCTGATTTGAGCGTTTCCAGCCCCATCAGGACATTTACCGGGATGTTGGGACGAGAGGGTTCATCGGAATAGAGGATCACAAAGAGACCTTCTTCCATCCGCCGAAAGAACTCTTGGTAGAATGTCCCTGCCCATGACCCCTCTAACCGCTTCAACTGCTTTTCAGGGAGCTCATAGATACTACTGAACATTGCCGTCTGTTGGTGTTGGTCGTTTCTCTGAAACAAAGCCCGTCCCCTCCATGCTACGATGCGTACCTTCGTATCTTACTTTGTTCTTGATGATTTGAGGAGGGTTGTGATACCCTTTTTTCAGGGGACTCATGGTATATATTATAAACTTGACATAGAACGAATGTTCCGATAGAATACGAACAAGTGTGCGCTAAGGATGATACCGGGCTGACATCCCGGTGAGTGCACAGGAATAGCAAGGAGGCAACAATGGTGAAAGGCAAGCTTTCCGAGCGACAACGCCGTATGCTGGAGTTTATCGAGAGGTTTACCGTCGATAGCGGTTACCCCCCCTCGATACGAGAGATTGGCAAGAATGTGGGGATATCCTCAACCTCGGTGGTAAATTACAACCTCAACCGTCTGGTTGAAGAGGGATATCTAACTCGAGATAAAAACGTTTCGCGTGGTATTCGTATGACGAAGAAGTTCCTCAAATCCGTCGGACGGTTGTCAGATGTGATTCGGATTCGGAAAGTGGGTCGCATTTTCGCCAGTGAGCCAGTGCCTCTGCCAAGCACAGATTCACCGATCTTCAGCACCGATGAGGCGATCGAGATTAGCCGCGATTTACTCAGCACCACTGAAGGGCTATTCGCATTGGAGGTCAAGGGGGACTCGATGATCGATGCCATGGTCAATGAGGGCGATGTAGTGGTCATGCAGCGTGAACCTGAATGGCGCAATGGTGATATGGTGGCTGTCTGGTTGAAGGATAAAGAGGAAACCACCCTCAAGCATATCTATCGCCAGGGGAGAAAGGTTCGCTTGCAACCCGCCAACCCAACCATGCAGCCGATCATCATCGACAACCCTGAGAACATTGAGATACAGGGGAAAGTTGTCTTGGTGGTACGGCAATTGAATTAAATCACCGGTTGAGACGGGAAATACCACCTAATCTGAGGACAGGTGATCTTAGCCCAGTTTCCAAAAGGTTATTACCCCCGAAGGAGGCTGGGCATTATCTTTAAGGTGGTTACCTTCGAACACTCGCGATAACACGTTGCTTCTTGCGAGACACAAAACTTTCGGATGCCTTCAAGTGGGCGGGTGCAGCCCATAAGTCAGGGAGTTCACTCCGCTCGGCAGCGGCGGCCTCCGTAGGTGGTAGTGTCAGGCCTGCGCGTAGAATACGTTTTATCGCTTGGACAGCCAAGGGATCGTTGCGGGTGAAAGAGGTGGCCAGGTCCAACGCGCCCTTAAGTGCTTGACCATCGGGTGTTAAAAGGTTGGCTAGATGGCAGGTAAGTGTTTCGGCCGCGGAGAGGACCCGGCCAGCCGCGAGCCATGCTAGGGCACGCGCGTATCCCACCAAGCGCATCAGACGTTGGCCTCCTCCCCAGGCGGGACAGATAGCTAGGCGGACGTGCATTAATCCCAGAATAGCATTTTCGGCCATAACACGCAGGTCGCAGGCTAATGCAATCTCGGCGCCTCCACCCATCGCCGGGCCCTCGACAGCCGCTACGGTTGGGCAAGGGAGCTCCTCCAGGCGGTTGAGAGCGTCTCCCATGATAGTGGTCAGTCGTACACCATCGAGGCGACTTGGATAGCGGTCCAATTCAATCAGGTCACCTCCAGCGCAGAAGGCACCTTCGCTACCGGTGATGATGAGGGCTCGTAAATCTGGGGAGTTGCGGGCGACTTCGACGGTCTCGGCGAAAGCGTGCATGGCCTCCCAATTGAGCGCGTTGCGGACCGATGGGCGGTTGATGGTGAGGATGCCGATCCCGTTGTCGGGTATTTGAAACTCAATTGGATGCATTATGGATACTCTCCTTGACCTTGACGAAGGCGGCCATTATACTCATGTTGAGCCGGGGTGTAGCGCAGACAGGTAGCGCACCGCGTTTGGGACGCGGGGGTCGGCGGTTCAAGTCCGCCCACCCCGACTTTCCATATATAACACCGAATTCTGGGGAGGTTGCGGTATGGGGACAGATGTGACTTCGGAAGTCCACAGGACTTCCGAAGTCCGGAATGTATTCGACGCTTGACCCATGTTAAAACGGGCGGTAGAATGCCGGTGCGCGCGGGCGTCGCCAAGTGGTAAGGCATCAGCCTTCCAAGCTGACATGCGCGGGTTCGAATCCCGCCGCCCGCTTTAGAACGCCCCAGTAGGGGCGTTATTTCATGGGAAGCTTTGTTTACCCGATGGACAAATCTCCTGGTATGCAAAGGGATTAGGGATTGGGGATTAGGGAGTTAGCCTTTGCGCGAAGACGATGCTCTGCTAAAATGGAGGGAGAAGGGCCCGTAGCTCAGCGGTCAGAGCGGCCGGCTTAATAGGCAGGACGGCTACGTCCAGAGGATATGCCGGCTTGTCGATGGGCTGCTAATCGGGAAACCGATAAGTGATCACCTGTCAAACTCGGGGAAGCCTTAACCATTAATGATGGAATGGTAATCCCGAGCCAAGCCCACTAACAGTGGGAAGGTGTAGAGACTGGACGGCAGGCACCCTCGGCATCTGATCAGGGTGAAGGGACAGTCCAGCCCACAAACCCGAAAGGGGCGGCGAAAGCCGTAGTGGGATGCATAACCGGTTGGTCGCAGGTTCGAATCCTGCCGGGCCCACTTCATACCCAAACCTCATTGCTAATTTAAATCCCTTACTCCTCAAGTTTGTGGTCGAGTCAAATTACCCTTTGACTGCTTCTTGGAATAGAACATCTTTGTTTGGTGGCCAAAGAGGAGACCAATTGGGTTGCTTCGAAGAAAGCAATAATCAGGCTGAGGATCGACAAGCATAGCTTCCTATACTTTAACCTGCAAATAATTAACCGATTGAGCAGCGATTGTGAGTTATGTGGCACATGCGTTGATCCTAGCAGAATGATCAGCGAATATCGAGACAAGAGTGAGGGTGGATGAGTACAATGACACTTTCCATTAATGAAGAGCGTTTCCTTGAGGATTTCAACGCATTGGCGCAGATAGGTGCTACCGGGGATGGTGGAGTCAATCGACCGGTTTTTAGTGAAGCACATCTAGCTGCACGGAAATGGTTCGGTGAACACGCGGCCGAAGCAGGGTTAGAAGTGCATGTTGATGGTGCTGGGAACCACTCTGCACTACTACGTCAGGAGGGTGCGGGCAAATCTCTATTGTTGGGCTCTCATTTAGACTCGGTGCCCAATGGGGGTCGTTTTGATGGAGCGCTTGGTGTTGTCTCCGCGCTTGAGGTTCTCCGTACGATAGACGAGTCTGGCCTCGAACTACCTGTGAATTTGGAGGCTATTGATTTCACCGATGAAGAGAGTTCTCTCATCCAATTTATGGGTAGCCATGCATTGCTTGGTCTCTTGACGCCAGCTATTCTCCGGTCGCCACAAGGTGGTAGAACGGCGCTACTGGAAGGATTGAACCGTGCTGGACTTACCGAAGTTGGGTTGCTGTCTAGCCGCCGAGATCCTGACACAATCGCCGGCTATCTAGAACTTCATATTGAGCAAAGCCAGAGATTGCAAAGTGCAGGGGTGCATATCGGCATTGTAACTGGAATTGTAGGGATATCTTCATTTCGCTTGTCGTTTTACGGTAGGGCAGACCATTCCGGGACCACACCGATGGAGGCGCGCGCTGATGCCGGTTTGGGTGCCAGCTCCTTTGTCATCGCCTCACGGGATATCATAATGAGACAATTCCCTGACTGTGTCGCAAATGTGGGCAACATGGAATTCAGACCTGGCGTCATGAATGTAGTACCCAAACAAGTCAATGTCTTATTGGAAATCCGATCAGTGGATGGCGAGCGACTTAATGGGCTTAAATCTACTCTTATAGACCAGGCTCATAACGATGCAAAGCGATTTGATTTGGATCTCGAGGTCATAACTCTTGGGGAATCTGAACCGGCGACGATGTCACCACCCGTCCAAACGGCGATCAGGTCATCGGCAGAAGCATTGGGATTACGACACATGTCCATGTCGTCTGGTGCAGGACATGATGCTCAACTTCTATCTGGAATCACACCCACCGGGATGATATTTGTGCCTTCGATAGGTGGTGTTAGCCACAGCCCGCTTGAATTTACCGAATGGGAGGATTGTATCAACGGAGCGAATGTGCTATTGGGAGCTACTCTTCGTTTGATGAGAAAGGAATGAAAGTATAAAAAGTTAAAAAAACAGGAAGGCGGTGTTCTTCTCCAGAATGGTTCGGATACTGACCGCGCTGTAGTAATGGTCAACGAATTTCGTAACCATCGCCTCCTCCTTTCTTGAATGCAGCCACCTCGGCTCGCACCCACTCCAACCAGCCGGCCAGACCCTCACCCGTCTTGCAGGAAATGTGGTAGAAGATCAACCCTGGATTCAGAATCTCCACCCCACGCTGGAAGTAATCCAGGTTAAAGTCGAAGGCGTCAAGCACGTCCATTTTATTGAGGACCAAGACGTCCACCCCGTGATACATGACCGGGTATTTATAAGGTTTGTCGTCCCCTTCTGGAACGCTGGCAATCAGCACGTTACGATGAGCGCCCAGGCGAAAGCTGGAGGGGCAGATCAGGTTGCCGACGTTCTCCACAACCAGCAAATCTAACTTGGTCAATGGCAATTGGGGCAGTGACCTCTGTAACATGACGGCGTCCAGGTGGCAGGCACCGCCAGTGTTGATCTGCACGGTCGGCACTCCTAACGTGGCCACTTTATCAGCATCAATGCTGCTCGCTATGTCACCATCAATGTAGGCGATGCGGTGCTCGTTTTGTAAGGCTTGGATGGTCGCCATGATCAGGCTTGTCTTACCTGCTCCAGGCGAGGCCATCAAGTTGATGGTAAAAATCCCAGACGCGTCCAATTGGGACCGATTCTGCAGAGCGATTTGGTCGTTAGCACTAAGGATCTGCTCGACAATAGGCACGGTCTTCGACATATATACTCCTCAATTTACACTTGTATGAGCTGGTGCTCACTCTACCTCAATACTCTCTAGCCGGAACTCTCTACCTGCCACTAACTCCACTTTATAGCCACCGCATTTTTGACACTCAAAATTGCGGTCAACAGGCTCAAATTCATTCTCACAGTCGGAGCAACGGAAACGGGCTTTTATCCGCTCAAAATGGAGTGTAGACCCCTCAGCAAGTGTTCCTTTGCTTATGATGTCCCAATAGAATTGAATCGAGTCTCCCACTATGCTGGAAAGGTCGCCGATGACCAGATTAAGACGGATGATCCGTTTAGCTTCACCCGCGTGGCGAAGAGCGATGCTAAGAATATCTTGGGAAATTGGTAGTTCGTGCACCTGGCGTCGTTTTTATCGAGAATATGGCCGATAAGCCTCATAGTAGTGTACCAGTAAAAGCTCATCAATTGTTCTACATAAAGGCGCCTCAAGCTTAGAAAACTTTTCCTGTAAAGCTAATTCAATTTAAAAGCCTATTTGATAGATTATTAGGTTGATGTTTCTGAATTAAACCAAGGCATAGTTAAAGGTCGAGTTGATCGGCGACCCAATCCAAGCCAAGTTCTTCTAGTTTAGCTCTTGTGGGAATGCCTGTTTCAACATCCCAATGACATAACTTAAAGTACGTGTCCAGCGCGGTCTCAAACTCATCGCGATCGATCTTCCAGCCGTCGCTCACTCCGCCTTTTAACGCCTTATCGAAGAACTTCTCAGGCAGCTTATCATGATGGCGGTCAAAGCCCTCGCGGGCGTTGAAGGCGCGCATCATGTTGAGCCGCCGCTCACCAAGTCTCTGCAATGAGTCCAGATCTATGTCATCCCAGCCAGTAACGGCTCGCACCACCTCTACAATGTCAGCGGGACCATAAAGCTGCCATGCTGGGCCATACACGAACTGGCATAGATTAAGGCTGTCGAGAGCGCTGTACATATGCTGTGAGGCCAGGGTGAAGCGGAGTTTCTCTTTGCTCAACGACTGGGGTTTTTGCGGCTCGGTGAAGCCCATCGTCTCCAGTCGTTCGGCAAATAATTCGAAATCTTCTTCGTAGCTGGGGTCATGCTCACTAGATTGATGGTCGGCGCCGAAAGGATTGGTGGCATAGATGACTGCCAGCGAACGCTTGACCTGTGGCATGTGAGCGGGAGCCTCTTGACCTTTGGATGTGATTAGGAATGCCTCGGTCCCACGACCAATCATCTTGGCCGCCCGTTCAGACCCTTCAGCCAGGATGTCGCCAAATCCTTCGCGCGTGGCAATCATCTCGGTTAATATGACCATCGAGTCGGCGTTGCCCCAGGTCAAATCCAGGCCATCTGTATCCTCGGTGGTAAGCTTGCCCTGGTTGAAGGCTTCGTAGGCCCACGCGATGGTCGCCCCGCAAGAAATGGTGTCTACGCCGTACATATTGCAAATCTGGTTGGCTTTACAGATGGCGGCCAAGTCGTCGACACCACAATAGCTGCCAAACGTTGCCATGGTCTCGTACTCAGGACCGCCGTAGTGGGGATCAACTGTGTACTTGCCATCGGAGATTTCAACAATTCGCTTACAACGCACGGTGCAGGCATAGCAGGTATCACGCCCTTCACGATACTGCTTACCCTCGGATGCGCCTTTCAGGACGGTATCGTACATGGTCGTGCCGTCGATGGCTTCCCATTTATCAAAAACACCGCTGTTGTAGTTGTAGGTTGGCAGTGTGCCAGTAGATTGGTTTGCGCTGACGACATCCGCGGTGCCATATTTCGACAGTCCGGCGATATCAGATTCAGACAGGTTGTCCACGCCCCATTTGGCGATTTGGTTTAGTTTGGCCTTGTCAGCTATCGTGGGGCGGGTCGTACCACGCACGGCCACGGCCTTTAGATTCTTGGAGCCCATCACAGCACCCAGACCGGTGCGTCCAGCGGCTCGGTTAGACATATTTATTATCCCAGCGAAGCGAACTCCCTTCTCTCCGGCGGGACCAACTTGCAAGACTTCGATCTTATCGTCGCCTAATTCCTCTTTTATGACCGCTTCGACCTCGCCTGTAGTTTTGCCCCAAAGATGCGAGGCTTCACGGAGTTCATACTCACCGTCGTGTATCCACAGGTAGACAGGCTTATCTGCCTTGCCTTTAATTACAATCGCGTCGAACCCGGAAAATTTTAATTCAGCGGGCCAGTAGCCTCCACATTGCGAATCGCCAATCGCCCCAGTTAGTGGAGATTTAGCGGTGGCAGTCATGCGGCTCTGGCCCGATATGGCTGCTCCGGTCAGGATGCTAAGCGCCAGCACCAGGATGTTCTCAGGACCGAGAGGTTCTACAGCGGGAGGCATATCTCTGAGCAGGTAATACATAGCTAAAGCACTGCCACCCATGTATTGGCGATAGAAGTCCTCCCCCGGCTCCTCGATACTGAAATGACTGTTGCTAAGGTCAATGTGTAGAATTTTGGCATTGTATCCGTGAGGCATCGCTCAGTCTCCTTATAATACTGGGTCAATTAAGAAGCAGGGCATCGGTCCCGCCACTAACTGCTGAAAATATCTTCACTTCGTCGCCGTCCTGTACTTCAAGCGAATGGTCGGATTGGTGAATGTCATTCAAGCTTATAACCACTTTGCGCTTAATATCCAGCATCTTTAGGATGCCGGCCAGTGTGGTTCCTTCATCCAGATGAAGCACAGTGCACCCCTTAGCTTCGGTGGGCAACTTGTCGCGCAATACGGAATGTAGTTGCAGATGAATTTTCAATATGCGCTCTCCGCTAGGCAGACTGCCGCCACGACCATTAATTCCTCCTGCTTGATACGGATGACTAAATCTCAATGTCGGACTCTCACCTGAGCGCAAGTCAGGAGGTCGACTCAGTTGGCTGCTAGGCGCGGACTTCTTCTGATTGCATTTACCTCTTTTCAGGCTGCAATCAAGACACCTGTCCCCAATCGGAAGGGCAGAGGTGTTTTTTAGTGTTTTACAATATCCCTTATTTTGCGAAAGGTCCACCCCAACCGGTTAATCCAGCACCCCATCCCATATAGAAGGATAACACCAGCAAGCCGGCGGCGAAGGAGAAAGTTATTAACATTGCCAGAAAATCAGCCCATTTCAAGCTCACGTCATCCAGGTATGTACGTTTCACTGGCGCACCGAAAGCCCGCGACTCAATTGCCACATCCATATCATTCGTTTTGCGCAGCAGCGAGAGCAGCAAGGGTACAAAAATCGGATAGTAGCCCTTAATGATCTTCTTTATGACATTCATCTGGCTGATATTGTGCCCGCGAAGCCGCTGAGCATCATGGATTTCCTCAAATGTCTCTTGCACCAGCGGTGTCAGCCGCATCGCTGTGCCAAACACAAAGATAAATTTGTAGGGAAGCTTCAACATGGCCAACCCTGCCATGAGTGGTGAGATTGGCGTAGTCATCGTCAGGATAGGAATGGCACTAGCCACCGACAATAGTTTCACCGCCATTGTCAAGCCATAGATTGCGCCCTCGGCCATGAACGGTTTTCCAAACACTGTGAACAGAACCGTTTGACCAGCGATGTAGTAGAAACCCTGAATCACAATCATCAGCAGACCGACAATAGCAACCACGCCGAGCAAGATCTTCATTCCGGAAAGTGGGATACGGGCGATTCCCCAAAGTGTCAGGCAATAAACGACGATGATCAGCATGACCATAAGGTTGGAGGATGAGAATGATGCGATCCATAGGCAAGTCACCATAAACAGCTTGGCTAGCGGTTTTAACCGGTGGATAGGTGTATCGATGTTGAGGAACATCAACGTGTTCATACACCCGCCTTCCTTTGCAACACTTGAGAGAGTTCGTCAGCCACGAGGATATCACCGGGAATATCGTATTTTGCTAGGCTCATCGCAAGCTGGGTCACCTGAGGTGGTGTGATGAAGGTCTCGGCTAATATCTCTACTTGCTGAAATACCTCTGCCGTTGGTCCATCTAAAAGGACTTTGGCATCACCCATCACGATCAAACGCCGAGTGTATTCGGCGATCAAGTCCATGTCATGCGTCACCATCAGGATGGTATGGCCCATTTCATTTAGCTTCTTAGCGATATCGGCTAATTCCCGCCGTCCCTTATAGTCCTGACCGGTCGTTGGTTCGTCGAAGATAAGCACATCTGGTTCCATCGACACAACTGCGGCGACAGAGAGCTTGCGACGGTCGCCAAAACTGAGGTTGAAGGGGTACGCCTCACGGAACTTTTCCAGGCCGGTGGCCGCCAGAGCGCGATCTACTCGCTCTGCCACCTCTTTTTCCGGGAGATCAAGGTTAGTAGAACCAAACGCCACTTCCTCAGCCACGCTCATAGCGAAGAGTTGTGCATCGGGATTCTGCAAAGCAAGCCCCACAGTCCGCGCCATATCCTCTACTACTTCGTCAGCCACATCTTTTCCGTCCAGAATGACCTGTCCACTGGAAGGCTTTAGCAGGCCGATGATGTGCTTGACGAGCGTCGTTTTTCCGGCTCCGTTTTGCCCAATGATGCCCACGAACTCACCCTTTTCTACTGTTATAGAAATATCATCCAATGCTTTTTTATCGGTACCTGGGTATTGGAAATTAAGGTTTTTCAACTCAATATATGGCGTGTTCGGAACCGGCGGGGTTGGAATTGACAGCCTGTGATCCAGTACGCTCTGTTTTGGAACGCCTCGTTCTTCCATTAATTTACTCAGGCTGGCTCGGGCATCTTCCAGGAGAACTGAAAAGCGTTTCCTCCCCAGAGCTTCTCTCAAGTCCCACTCCACTCGCGTTACCGCAGGCACCTGAACATAGATGCGGTCCATAAGTTCAACGTGAGAAAATACCTCGGCGGGAGATCCCTGAGAAACGATTTGCCCCTCGTTCAGTACGGTGATGCGATCGGCGTAGCGGGCAGCTTGTTCGCTCTTGTGAGTGCTGATAACAACCGTCATGCCCAGGTCTTGGTTGAGTTCGCGAAGCACAGAAAAGACTTCTTGTGCACCTATAGGGTCCAGTTGTGATGTAGGCTCGTCCAACACCAAGACCAAGGGTCGCATCACCAGGGCAGCGGCGATCGTTAACCGTTGCTTCTGTCCGCCTGAGAGCTGAGGTGGCGGTCGCTGTACAAAGTCCTGCAACCGCACCACATCCAGCGCCCAATCAATCCGTTCGATCATCTCCTCCCGGGGGACACCCAGGTTCTCGGCGGCGAAAGCCGCCTCCGAACGCACACTCGACGTAAACAATTGAGCCTCAGGGTCTTGAAGCACCATGCCCACGTGCTGTGCCATCTCATAGACGTGGTGGCGGCGAGTGTCCAGGCCCATCACCTCCGTCCGACCACGTAACCTTCCGCCAAGCACGTTAGGGATGACTCCGTTCAAGAGTAGGCAGAGAGTAGTTTTTCCGGCGCCATTGGGTCCCATAATTACGAGAAATTCGCCCTTCTCCACCTCCAGGGTCACATCCTTGAGCGCTGGGCTATCCTGTTCAGGATAGGTATAGGTTACATTTTTTACTGAGATCGGGATTTGCGCGGTTCTTTCCGTCATCCAGTTGGCTCCCTTGTAGGGGATATTCTCGCTTAGAACTTCTCCTCAAGAGGAGAAGGAGCGACCCGGTCATCACTGATCCAGCAATTGTCAGGTCGCTCCTGTATGTGCATCGACAACGATTGTCGATGCATCGCTGATCCTTACTCTTTTTTGCCCAGGAAGTAGGTGATTGCCATGAGCACAAGGCCGATAGCACCCCCTACCCAAGCATAGGTTCCATATCCGGTGATCCCTGTGTCTTCAAAGGGGAATGCCCGGCCAAACTCTGGGTCCGGGTCTACATCAGCGAATGCGAGCCCGGAAATCAGTGTGATCGCTGCCCAGAGGAAAAGTACAAGGCCGACAATTTGCAAAATGCGGACCCAGTTGAGTCCAGATGATTTTTCGTCAGACATTTTATCCTCCCACTTATCACGCTGTTCTTGTACCGCTATCCCTCGGCGCCACCCAACTCGGCCACCAGGCTATCCGGCACTTGACGTAGCTTAGCCCGCCACAGTGCTCCGAATACAACTACGGCGAGCAAAGCTGTGCCGGCCCAGTCTAGGACATAAGTGGGAATGGAAACCCAGTTGTCGACGATGGCCCAGTCCGCCGGCCACTCGAAAATATAGTAGTACGGCAAGGACCACATGGGCTGCATCGCGCTTCGGTAGATGTAGGCGATCAGTAACAGCGAGATCGTCTGCAGCCACACCGGGGAGCCTTTTCTTGCCCACTTGCTCAGCAGGTTTGTGGTCAGGGGGCCGAGTGCCAGCCACACTACGAACGCCAGAAGCACATAGGTCCAGGAGAGAGTAAAAGCTGGTTCCTCAGGAGCACCGAATCCTCCCGCCTCACCTGGTATACGATATGGGAAGAGGAAGATCATGGCGAGGTTGATGATCCACCAGATCAACATCACCCAGCGCCATTTCCTGGTCATCAATCCTGCGCTGAGGCCAAAGATCGCTCCACTGAGGATAACATCCAACAATCCCAGCGGAAACCCGCCAGGGGCGATAAACATGCCGATCAGACCGCCAACGAAAGCTGCAAGTGTGCCAGCCCAGGGACCTAAAACCTGCCCGGCCAGCGGCATGAAGAGGCCTGAGGCTACTGAAACGTAGCCTCCACCGGTAACATAAAAATAAAAGGGAATGACAGTAGTCACGGCGCAGATTGCTCCAAATAGGGCAATCCATGAAATGGGAGCACCGAAAATCGTTGCCATGCCCCCTCGCTCGAATACTTCCTCCTCAATCTCTTCAGTCGGCTCCCTTATTTCTTGTTCAGACATTCCGGTTCCTCCTATCTTGGAATGAGTCCCCTCAGTCTGATTCCCGCTAAAGGGTAAAAGATCAGGCTGTTGGAGACGACGAATCACACGCAGATTTCCTTCCTGATAGCACCTCCTTTATCTATACCTTGTTCGTTAGCCAATAAAAATCGGTCAGCCTGCTCGAACTTCAACCGCTGTGAAGCGGGTAGATAACGCATGTTATTACATGCAGCGGGTGCTTGTTTGAATAGGTCGATGTTCGCCTCTAGCGTTCTACTGACTTTATTGCATCTGCCAATATGTTCAGCGTCTCATCAACATCAGCATCGGAGTGTGAGTAGGATAGGAACCACGGCTCGCGTGGATCTATGTCGACCAAAACGCCGCGCTTTAGAGCAGCTGCCGCCAACTTCTCGTAGTAGCCGTAATCACTCTTGGCCCAGTCCCGCTGCCCAGTCAGCTTCTCTACTCCAAAGTTCATGCTGAACATCGCCGGATGGCCGGTGATGAGCACAGGAACGTCAGCTTCTTTAAAGATATCCTTGATGCCGGCCTGGAGTTTGCGACCGTGTTCTGCGATTGATTCCAGGATGGGTTGCTCCTGCAGCAGGCCGAGGGTAGCGTTGACTGCGGCTGCGCTCACTGTATTGCCAGTGTAGGTCCCGCCGTGAGCGACCCCTTTGCCGAGGATGTCCATTATCTCGCGGCGTCCACCAAAAGCGGCAGCCGGATACCCGTTGCCCATCGATTTCGCATAGGTCGCCATATCAGGTATTACCCCGTATACCTCTTGCGCGCCACCACGTGCCAGTCGGAAACCGGTTTTTACCTCATCGAAGATAAGCACGATGCCATACTCGTCGCATTGAGCGCGCACTAACTCCAGCCAGCCTGGTAGTGGCTCGATGGCGGCGCAGTTTCCCAGAATTGGTTCGATGATGATTGCCGCTACATCAGACCAAGTTCGACGCAATGTAGTTTCCAGGACTTCAGGGTCATTGTAGGGTAGAGTGATGACCAGGTCGTGGATGCATTTGGGGATGCCGGACGTGGCCGGAATAGGAACCGGGCTATGCCGACTCCCATAGTTTGATGCATCAGTAAAGGTTGAAAAGAGCATGTAGTCATACATGCCATGGTACTGGCCTTCGAACTTGATGATCTTTTCCCGTCCGGTGTACGCGCGGGCTACCCGTAGGGCGTGCATGGTAGCTTCGGTACCTGAGTTCGCCATCCGTACCTTTTCTACTCCAGGGCACATAGCGACGATTTTTTCGGCCGCACTGATTTCCAGTGGATTAGTGAGGGCGTAGACGACGCCATTTTGGATCGCTTCCCGCACCCTGTCGTCTACCTCCTTATAGGCGTGCCCCAAAATCACCGGTCCGAAGCCAAGCCGGTAATCGAGATACCGGTTGCCATCGATGTCCCATATGTATGCGCCTTCAGCCCGCTCCACGATAATCGTTTCATCATCACCCCAGTAACGATAGTTTGAGTTGACTCCCAGGGGTATTAACTCGGCTGCTTTACGCCACATGGATCGGCACTTTTCCCGCTTGGTTGCCATCGATTTTTTCTCCTAAGGTGAGTGGGCAGTGGGTATAAACAATTGGTTACGCCCACATATTACCCCTCTTCAGCCCTCCCCTTATTATTGTCCACCAATCATAGTCGTCCTTTAATAACAACAAGAGCGGGCGACTCAATCAGAGTGTCCACTATCGCCAAGGTCCCATACCACTCTGGGATTCACGGCGGAACTCATCTGGATCACATCCTTCTTGATCAACCGCTCGATGTATTAATAAAATCGTTGCTAAGGGATGTCGCCGATGTGGAGTACGATCTCTGCGTGAGACATCCTTCTATCTTCAAGGTGATGACATGCTATCACTTGATTAATTTTATCTAATTATAGGTCATACCAGCAGGCAATAATTCCTATAGATGACAGGAAGTATTGCATCAATTATGTTGACTCTCCCGTTGAAAAAACAAGAATTTGCCTAGTAATGTATATAGGCACATTATCTGTGCCCTCAGTTTCTCCGCGTTCGTCAGTGTGGTGATTAAAAGCTGTCGATATAATATCACTATGTTGTCTGTTGCATAATATCCTATTCACACCAATAATGAAATACCAATATCATCGTGCGAATTTCACCTCCCAGATTCTGGGATCCATAATGGACACTTTGTATGAATCATGACAGTCTAATAACTCTTAGTGATATTTACAAAGCCCGTAAAGGCATCACATCGATCGTCGGTAGGACGCCATTGGTGGAGGCTCCCTGGTTGTCGCAACTGACGGGAGCCCAAGTGTTTTTCAAGCTCGAAAATCTTCAAGTCACCGGTTCGTTTAAAATCAGGGGAGCTGCCAACAGGCTCCTCAATCTTCCTCAAGCGGCACGTGAGCGGGGAGTAATCACCGTTTCCAGCGGCAATCATGGCCGAGCTGTCTCGCATGTTGCGGGCAAGTTGGGAATTCCCGTCGTGGTTTGTCTCTCAGACGCTGTTCCGGCTAACAAAAGGGAAGCTATCGGGGAACTGGGTGCGGAAGTGGTTGTGGTCGGTAAAACCTATGACGAAGCAGCAGAGGGCGCCGCTCGCCTACAAGAAGAACATGGTCTGACAATGATCCATCCATTCGATGATCCATTGGTCATCTCTGGGCAAGGCACCATCGGGCTGGAGTTGTTAGAAGACTTCCCCGAGATCGATACCCTCATCGCTCCGCTCTCAGGGGGAGGATTGCTTAGTGGCATCGCCTTAACCCTTAAATCAGCCGATCCCACGATCCAGGTTATCGGCGTCTCTATGGAGCGCGGTCCGGCTATGGTTGAGAGCCTCCGTGCTGGTAAGGTCGTAGATATTGTAGAGGAACCCACCCTGGCTGATGCGCTTGCAGGTGGTATCGGTCCCGAGAACCTATATACCTTTGACATGATCCAGAAATACATGGATGATGCCATTCTAGTATCCGAGGAGGAGATCGCCGGGGCGATGGCCTTTGCCCTCCATAAGCATCATCTAGTCGTGGAGGGTGGTGGCGCGGTGGGGATAGCGGCTCTGTTGTATGAAAAGGTGGAGAGGTTTGGGCAGAACATTGCTATCGTGATCAGTGGTGGTAATGTGGATCTGCCAGTGCTTGTGAACATTGCCCGGGATTATCAAACTACTTGGAAATGATGGTTGCATATCCTGGGGGAGGAAAATCAAGTGAAGGTCACCATCCTTACCGAACACGAGATCCGAAGTTGTGTGGCAATGGATGAGGATGCCATTGTGGCAGTGGCCGAGGGGTTCTCGCGCCTGACGGAAGGCAAAGCCACCGTGCCGCCTATCTTGCGCGTCGACGTTCCTGAACACAACGGCGAGGTTGACATTAAAACGGCGTACGTGCACGGACTTGACAGCTTTGCCATCAAGATTGCGGCAGGTTTTTTTGACAACCGTGATTATGGCTTGCCAACTGGAAGCGGTATGATGGTTGTGGTAAGCGCTAAGACTGGATTTCCGCAGGCAATCCTCCTTGATAATGGTTACCTGACTGACGTGCGAACGGGAATTGCCGGTGCAATTGCTGCACGTCACTTAGCCAAAGAACGCATCGAAACTGCCGGTGTAATTGGCGCAGGTATACAAGCCCGGTACCAAATCAGGGGTTTGAAGCTCGTGCGGGATTTCAAGCGTCTGATGATTTACAGCATCATCCCTGAAGAGGTCAATGTCTACGTCGATGAGATGGCAAAGGAACTTGGGATTGAAGTCGTGAAAGCCATCGATTATGAACAGGTGGTCAGGCAAAGTGATGTTGTGATAACCGCCACACCTGCCCGCGAACCCTTTCTGAAGGCAGAGTGGGTCCACCCTGGTTTGCATATTACCTGCATGGGTTCGGACTCGGAGCATAAGCAAGAGGTACATGTGGATGTCTTTAGTCGTGCAGATCGCGTGGTGTGCGACCGCAAGTCGCAGTGCTTTCGCTTGGGAGAGCTGCATCATGCTCTGGAGGCAGGCGTGATTTCTGAACAGGACGAGATCATCGAACTGGGTGAATTAACTTCTGGTCGCAAACCCGGACGACAAAACGACGGCGAGTTTACCATTTGCGATTTGACCGGGGTGGGTGTGCAGGATACAGCAATCGCTTTACTGGCTTATCGCCGAGCGATCGATAAGGGCCTCGGTGTCAGTTATGGAAGTTGATGACTGTTGGCACGTGGATGTGTAGTGGTTTTTCTGCGCGTGGTATACGAAAGAAATCTAAGTTCTGGGATGGGGTGAGGCTGTCTTATACCCATGCTGGTGTAACAAGTACCTGAGCGATAGAGCAGACAAGACTCAAGGAGCGATGCTGTGAGCCGAGAATTCATACCCTTTGAACTAGAACGCATGATGTCCATCTGGGAAAATGTCGTCGAATATAATCTCTCTGAGAGCGGCGTTCACCCCATAGCGATCGAAGAGTTGGTAGATGATCCGAAGGTGATCGAGGACCTGCTTTCGACGGGGTTAAATTACCCGCAGACCAATGGATCAATTGAGTTGCGCGAACGGATTGCTGCGCTCTACAAAGGTGCTACGTCAGACAATGTTCAAGTCACTGTTGGTGCGGCCCAGGCGAACTACACCACTATTTTGACTGTGCTGGAACCAAATGACGAGATCCTCGTCATGCTGCCCAACTATATGCAGATCTGGGGCGCGGCACAAAACCTTGGCTTTCATGTCAAGACATTTACGCTCCGGGAGGAACTCGATTGGGGCGTCGATCTTGACGAGTTGGAGAGTGCTGTCTCGAACAGGACCAAACTCATCGCGGTATGTAACCCCAACAATCCCACCGGATATATCCTGACTGCAGAGGAGATGGATGCCATTGTTGCCGTAGCCTCGCGAGTTGGGGCGTGGCTGCTGGCCGATGAGGTTTACGCTGGAGCAGAACGACTTACGGATGAGTTTACACCTTCTTTTTGGGGACGTTATGAACGGGTGCTGGCGATAAATAGCATGTCTAAAGCTTACGGTTTGCCAGGCTTACGTATCGGTTGGGTCGTAGCGCCCGCCCAGACAGCGGAAGAAATATGGTCCCGCCAGGATTACATCACCATCAGCGCGACTATGCTCTCTAACAAGTTGGCCGCTTATGCCCTTTCTCCCCAGGTTCGTCCTCGTATCCTAGCGCGAACCCGTAAGTACATCCGCAAAGGATATGACAACTTCGAGCGTTGGTACATGAAGCATGACGACCTGTACTCTCTAATCCCACCACAGGCTGCAGCCATCGCTTTCGTTCGCTACCATGCTAATGTCAATTCCACTGAGTTGTGCAAACAACTGATTCACGAATATAAAACTTACGTGGTTCCAGGGGACCATTTTGGCTTGGACCATCATTTACGGATCAGCTATGGTCTGCCGGAGGATTATCTAAATGAGGGTCTCAGCCGTCTGCATCAAGTGATTGCATCTTCGGCGTAGAGGTCTGCTCCCTATCGCTAATCTTTAGCGAGGGATCTCCACCGAAGCGTCGTTAGGGAATGATGTCAGTAGCGTGGGAGACTCCTCGCAACCCAGTTGTTCGGAGTGACAACTACAGGTTCATGTCATCCCGAGCGAGTGCTACGAGGGAGGGATCTCCTCCGGAGTATCGTTAGGGAATGATGTCAGTAGCGTGGAGACTCCTCGCAACCCAGTTGTTTGGAGTGACAACTACAGGTTCATGTCATCCCGAGCGAGTGCTACGAGCGAGGGATCTCCTCCGGAGCGTCGTTAGGGAATGATGTCAGTAGCGTGGGAGACTTCTCGCAACCCAGTTGCTCGAAGTGACAACTATAGGTTTATTGTCATCCCGAGCGAGATCTGCGATCGAGGGATCTCCTCCGGAGCGTCGTCAGGGAATGATGTCAGTAGCGTGGAGACTCCTCGCAACCCAGTTGTTCGGAGTGACAACTACAGGCTCATGTCATCCCGAGCGAGATCTGCGAGCGAGGGATCTCCTCCGGAGCGTCGTTAGGGAATGATGTCAGTAGCGTGGAGACTCCTCGCAACCCAGTTGTTCGGAGTGACAACCACAGGTTAATGTCATCCCGAGCGAGTGCTACGAGCGAGGGATCTCCTCCGGAGCGTCGTTAGGGAATTAAGTTAGTAGCGTGGGAGACTCCTCGCAACTTAATTGCTCGGAGTGACAACCACAGGTTTATTGTCATCCCGAGCGTAGTCTATTGATGATGATTAAAACCGTTTATCTATCCCTTTATATGCTTGGAATGGTGTACGTGGTCTGACGCTTAGCCAACCCACGGTCTCATCCAGTCGAGAAAGCGATCGAAGCAAGTCGAAAGTCACCCAGCGGGAGGCCTGGGGGCGCGGCGCATAATGCCACAACCCATACGGCCCCTGTAATCCGTGTATAAATTCGACTAAGTCATTAATCCGTTCATCATCGCGGTTGGCACCTACCCTCCAGCATAAATCAAGGACCAGTGCCAGGTCAAAGCGGGCGAAATAAGTGATCCAGCCGCGGGATGGTTCGACACCGATAAGTCGAGCGACCTCGAAACCGAGGTTATGCTTCTCGCGGGTCTCGCGTCCCAGGAGCAGGTCGAGTGCCCGTCGAGCTGTCGGTCCGATCCGGCGTTGAGGATGTAATGCCAGGCAGATCAGGGCGCCGGTTGTGTTCGAACGGCAACCCCACCGCGAATGTGCCAGCCGTCTATAGCCTGCTACATAACCGTAATTCCCCGAAGCGATTCCGGTTGGCCAAGCCCCATCATCCAATCGCTGCTCCAGCAACCAAACAAAGGCTTTTTCAGCGCGTGGATCAGTCGCATAGCCACAAGCCGCCAGTCCGCGCAGCGGGATAGCTGTTTGCAGCGGCATCATCTCATAGCCCCAGTACTCCTCGGTTTTCGAGTAGGCTTTTGGTTGAGTCCAGGCACCATCTGGTCGTTGAAGCGAAAAGATGAATTCTGCTCCCCGATTCACAGCGGGATGTTCTGGACCGAAACCCAGGTATCCGAGGCGAATCAAGGCTTGTGATGTTGCCTGGAGTGAACCACCTGGCGCGTTATCGCTCGATTCGACTCGCTCCCATGAACCATCTGATGACTGCAGCTTCAGCAGATCTACGACGAGTGGATCCGTATCGCGCTGCGTTTTTAGTTCATGTATTTCCGGGTCATCATCTGATCGATGTAGTAAATCCCGCAAGACGAGCATACGTAAAATAGGGGACGGATCTGAAAGCAGCAGAGGAACCCAGGTCATCGTCCAGTCTCCAGGATATCTCTTAAGTAGGGTGCAGTGGGTGTGTCACCGCTGGCTATGATTTCTGGAATGCCGGAGGCGATGATCCGACCGCCATCTGGTCCGCCTCCCGGGCCTAGTTCTAGTAACCAATCGCAAGCCGCGAGCAGATATGGGTGATGTTCAATCACCACAACCGTGTGACCATCGTTGACCAGCCGATGCAGCACACCCAATAGCCGCTCGACATCCTCCAAATGCTGGCCGACAGTAGGTTCGTCCAAAATATACAGGGTCTCCTCAGTAGCTTTGCGGCACAGTTCCTTGGCAATCTTCAAACGCTGAACTTCACCACCGGACAGCGTATAGCCTGATTGACGAAGTACTAAATATCCCAGGCCGACATCCCGCACAGCTTTCAGGAGCCGCGCTACGGTCTTGTCGTAGCTGAATAACTCATAGACCTCGTCGATCGTCAGAGTGTTTAGCTCGGGTAAAGCCACACCATGCAGATATACATTCCAGGCTTCAGGGCTGTAACCCGTTCCTCGACAGGTTTCACACGGGGTGCGAACATCGGGTAAAAAACCCATATTAATTTGAGTGGAGCCCCGTCCCTTGCAAACAGTACACCGGTTGGCAAGCTGTTTTTCATCGAGTCCAAGCGCTTTCGCATCATCACTTTCTGCAAATAAACGCAGGAACGGCTTATTCAATCGCATGAAATGGAGTGGGCTGTGAACGCCTCTCCGAGCCTGGCTAAGGAAAGCTGTACCGGCTGGCGCGCCTTCGATCGCATCATGGGCACCAGGTTCTAAAGGTTCCCGAGCGACGCTTGTCGTATGCTTCTTTGGCACCAATGCCCGACCCAAGGTGTCGATCAGTAATGTGCTTTTACCGGAACCGGAAACCCCACACACACCGGTAAACATACCTATTGGTAGACGGATATCCTCGCCACGCAAGTTGTTTGCGTGTGCACCACGCATCGTGATCCAACCACGGGGCTCTCGGCGTTTCCTAGGATATTTGGTTAACCTCTCGCCACGCAGCCATCTGGCTGTCACCGTACCGGTCTTTACTACTTCCTCTGGTGTACCTTGGGCGACGATCTGCCCCCCAGCGACGCCAGCTCCAGGTCCCATATCGATGATATAGTCTGCTGCGTGTATGAACATTGGATCGTGTTCAACTACAATTACTGTATTTCCCTGTTTCTTAAGTTCGAACAGGACCATGAGCAGCGCCTTGACCTCGGATGGGTGCATGCCTCGCGAAGGTTCATCCAGTAGTACTGTGAGAGATGTCAGTCCACTGCCTAGCAACCCAGCCAGCTTCACCCGTTGCGCCTCCCCAGCAGAAAGCGTCGCCGATACCCGATTCAGGTGCAGGTATCCCAGTCCAACTTGGATGAGGAAACGCAAACGTTTGACGATCATCCTTAGACTGCTACCGACATGATGATCTTCCAGTGCAGGAGTTAGGATACCTTCTAGTGTCTGTGCTAATTCGACAAGTGGCATCTCGCTCAGCTGGTGGATGTTTTTCTGGGCCAAGGTCACAGCCAGATATGCCGGTCGAAGACGGGCGCCATTGCAGTCAGGACAAACCTGTGTTTGGGTGTACGTCCCGCCAATATCCCAGTCGCCCAACCACCCATAGAAGCCTCGATAATGGACCGTACGGGTTTGGGTTTTACCTGTTCGACTGTGGAAGATCACCTCTAGAAGCTCACGATCGCCGAATAAGAAAGCTTGCTGTGCTTCGGGTGTCATCTCGTTCCAGGGGGTCGTAGCCGGGTCGAAGTTGTAGCGTGCAGCCAAAGCCTGGATCACATAATAACCTCCGTTGAACGGCTTACACAGGTAGCCCTTAGGGAAAAAACCGGGTGAATACATCGCGCCGTCGCACAGCGGTTTTTCTGGGTTGATGATGAGCTTTTCAGGCTTTGGGGCTTGAAGTGAACCCACGCCATTACAAGTGCGGCAGGCAGCCGCATAGTTGGAAGGAGAAAAGTGTCTCGGTACAGCGATAGATGCTGTACTGTTGCATGCAGGGCAAGTCCATTCCTCACCGCGCATCATCATTGAGCCGCAATCAAGGCAGAAACGCTGACCGAAAGCAGCAAATAGCACGGTCAGGTTATGCCAGATCTCGGTTGCCGTGCCGACGGTAGATCGACGGTCGTACAGGCGTCGTTCTGGTGTTATGGTGACAGCTACGCCAAGCCCGCTAACAGATCCGACCAGCGCTTCAGGACCCTCGCGGGTACTTTGACGCTCATACAAAGATAGGGTTTCAAGGAACCGTCGTCTAGCCTCTGACTCAAGCACATCGTTGACCAAACTGGACTTACCTGAACCCGAGACGCCCGTGACGACAGTGAGCGCTCCCTTATGAAAGTCGACATCTACACCTTTCAGGTTGTGGGCGCGTGCGTCTCGGATGGAAATACTCATCGACCGGGTACGTCTTTTAGCAGTGTCGCGTGATTGAGGTTTAATCGAGGCTTCTTCCTTGAGCGCCTGTCGAGTGAGGGATCTTTTTTCCTCGCTCAATCCAGCTGGCGGTCCAGCATACAATACATGGCCACCCGCAGGTCCGGCTCCTGGTCCCAGATCGACGATCCAGTCGGCTGCCCGGATGATGTCAATATTGTGTTCTACAACGACAATGGTCGCCCCGGCGAGAACCAATCGATCGAGGACCAGAAGCAGTCCGGTCAGATCCTGCGGGTGCAAACCAGTCGACGGTTCATCAAGCACAAGCAGACGATATTTCAATGATCGTCTACCGAGATACTTGGCTAATTTGACCCGCTGAGCTTCTCCACCCGAGAGTGTCGGAGACGGTTGTCCAAGGGTTAAATAGCCCAAGCCGATATCGCTCAGAGCATGTAATATCCGCCCGGCTGCTTGTCGGCTCTTCCCGGTAAGTGTATTTCCCTCGATAAGCAATGAGATGGCCTCTGAGACACTTAGCTCGTAGAAGTCGGCGATGGAAAGGATACGGTCGCCAAAAACCACCCGGGATATTAGCACCTCATCCGAGAAACGCTTTCCATCGCAGTTTGCACAAGGGATCCAGGTCGAAGGCAGGTAGCGTAATTTAACTTCAACTGCGCCCATCCCATTGCAGGTAGGGCAAGCGCCTTCTGGTCGGTTGAATGAGAAACATGAGGCAGAACGGCCTGTAGCCGATGCAAAACAGTCACGGATGATGTCTGATAACTTGGTATATGTCGCGGGATTTGAACGCGGATTGCGTCCAATCGGATTCTGATCGACCAGCACTGGCTTCATCTTTGGTCCATCGATAACCTGACAACCAACCAATTGAGGTCCAGCCAGCGAAGCGACTAGGACATCTTCAACCAGTGTACTTTTCCCTGAACCCGAGACGCCGGTTACGACAGTCAAGCGTCCTAGTGGAATTGAGACATCAATCTCTTTGAGATTGTGTAGATGCGCACTACGGACAGTCAGGAAGCCTAGTGGTTCTGGTCGGGATTCGGGGAGGCGAATGCGCTCTCGTAAACTGAAGAAACGCCCGGTCGGTGTATCCGCCTCCCACAACTCGGTCGGGGTGCCACTGAATAACAACCGTCCGCCCTCGCTCCCAGCCCCAGGTCCCAGGTCGATGGCCTTATCGGCAGCCGCAACGGCGATCCGATCATGCTCAACGTACACTACAGGACCGGCTAGTTGGCGAAGTGCTCCCAGTAATTTGGACACATCGGCCGGATGCTGGCCGATGGTTGGCTCGTCGAGTACATGCAACATGTCCTCCAGGCGACTGGTTAAAACCACCGCCAGCCGTACCCGCTGTGCCTCACCACGTGAAAGGGTCGGAGAGGGTCGATCAAGCGTGATATATCCCAAGCCGACTCGGTGCAGGGCTTCCAACCGGCGGATTATCTCAACCTGTAAGCGCGTGGCGGTCGAAGGTAAGTCTGCTTCTGAAAAAAGAGTACCCACATCTTCGACTGAATGTTCCAGTAAATTAGGCAGTTGCAGCCCATGCCAACGGACAGCAGCGGCTTGTGGGAACAAACCTGTATGGTCACATCGTTCGCATCCATCACCTTTACATTGTGAACATGGCGTATGGAAATGCACCGGTTCGAGATCATCAAACCAGGTTCCACACTTAGTGCAGACCGGGGCATGTGAAAGTATCAATTCCTGATTACCGCTACGGATATTGACTGCATGAGTGCCAAGGGCCATGATCGTTTGGACAACTTCTCGAATGCGACCAGTGGATATCGTCCCTGCCAAATGGGCAATCTCAACATCGATATCGTGGTCTTTCATGGGATTCAACTCATGTCTGCGCCAAGGACGACCATCCACCAACAATGAAATCGTCCCAAATTCAGATGCAAGCAAATCGAGCAGTGTACGATGACTTCCCTGGACGCCACGAACCAATGGAGCAAAGACGGTGACATCGCTCTGATTAACGATAGCGGCCAACCGTTCAACGATTTCATCTTCAGTTAGCAGGACAACCCCGGATCCGCAACGTGGGCAATGTCGCTCACCGAAGTTTGCATACAACAATCTTAGCAACGGGTGTAAGCCGGAGGCAGTAGCCAGTGTCGAGAGAGGGTTGCGGTTAAGTAGATTTTGACCAACTGCAACAGCTGGGCCCAGACCGGATATAGACCTCACAGCCGAAGGGGATAAACGCAACCCGGCTGAGCTGAGAGAAAAGATTTCGAGGTAGCGGCGCCGTGCTTCATGATATAGCGTATCAAAGACCAGAGATGTCTTTCCCGATCCGGACACGCCGGTAACGACGGTCAGATTATCCCCGAATTCAACATCGATCCCCTGCAGGTTATTTTCGCTGGCGCCTCGGATCAGTATGTTCATAGAGCCAATAATAATCCTCAAGGATAACGTTTGATTTATTTACGGTGTTATTCGAAAATGGGAAACTCAATTAAAGTTTACGATATTGTACTGCCAAGTTCATTAGTGGAGATATTAAAAAAACCGAGACAACGTTTATCAAATCTGACGCCCTGAATATTCGATATCTCTCTTAGATAGATTGATATATCATGCTGAATATCCACCATGTTCAATAGCAGCCATGGGGTTTATTACACTAGAGTTTGTAACCTGTTAGAAGCTGGCTTGAAATCTCAATCTATTAGTGGATGCATCATGTTTCGACAGGAAACGGAAATTTAACACTTTGTGCTCCAAAGGAGGCTGGAAATGATTACCAAACACGCTGACAATCCTTTAATTAAACCCGCAGATGTGGTGCCGTCTTTGGAGGGTTATCGGGTGCTCGGCGCATTCAATCCAGGTGCAGTTAAATTCGGTGATGAGATCCTCCTCCTGCTAAGGGTCGCCGAGAGTTGTGAACCCAAAGAGGGGGTTGTCTGTGTGCCAGTTTACCGCTTCGAGGAAGGGCAGGCATACCCAGATATCATGGAATTTGATTCTTCCGATCCTGGGCTCAAACTAAGAGATACACGTGGCGTCTCCTATCGGGGGAGGGAATACCTCTCCACGATGAGCCATATCAGGCTGGCGAGAAGCCGTGACGGGGTAAGTTTTCAAGTTGATAAGAGACCTTTCATCTATCCCATGAATTGGTCAGAGGAGTACGGAGTTGAGGATGCGAGGGTGACCCCCATTGAAGGTAAGTACTACATCAACTACACCGCGGTTTCGAGGGATTCATGGGCGACGGCCCTGGCCGTAACGGAAGACTTCGAGAGGGTCCAGAGGCTGGGGCTTATTTTCCATCCGGAGAATAAGGATGTCGCGTTATTTCCCGAGAGGGTAGGTGGAAAGTATATCGCCTTACACCGTCCGAATAACTCAGGATATGGTAAAGCCTCAATATGGTATAGCGAATCTCCAGATCTGATCCATTGGGGCAACCATCAGTGCATTGTGCGTCCGAGAGACAATCAGTGGGAGTCGACGAAGATTGGTGGTGGAGCGCCACCTATTAAAACCAGCGATGGTTGGTTGATCATCTACCATGGTAAAGGGGGCAATAACATTTATTCACTCTTCACCTTACTGCTCGATCTGGAGCGGCCTAATGTGGTCATCAAGCGGGGTTCGACCCCTCTCCTTTTTCCCACGGAACCCTATGAGACCGAAGGTTTCTTTCCAAACGTTGTGTTTTCGAATGGTGTTATAGAGAAGGAGGGTGATATTTACATTTACTACGGAGCTTCAGATGAATCAGCATGCGTGGCGGTCATAGATATTGATAGCCTTCTAACCGCTTTCTAGGTGTGCATCTGAAGAATGTGGAGAATACATTGATGAAAATCGTGATGGACTTCCGGAAGTATGATGGCGTAATAGGGGGGGTCGAACGGGCTGTCATTCAGATCACCGATTGTGTTGCCAGGCAGGGACATCAGGTTGTCTTGTTGCCAAAAGAGAACCGTTTATCTGAGGTTAAGGCTGAATTCGAGGGTGTTCCAAATTTAAAATTCATACCATTGGATGTACATACACATGTTATGTCTGCAAAGAATGCCTATCTCGATTCGGTAAGGATCCAGGAGATCGCCAGGATTGAAGGAGCCGATGTCATTCACTTTCCTTATAATTGGAGTTTTCCCTTTGGCAAGGGTATACCGAGTGTCCTCACCGTGCACGATGTGATCCCGCTTACCTTCCGCGAGGCGATGGGTTTCTTCACTAATTACCTCCTGTATAGACCGGGGATGAGAATAGCTTGCCACCTGAACGATGTCATCGCAACAGTATCCGAGTTCTCAAAAAGAGACATCGCGGAAAAATTAGGGGTTTCACCGATGAAGATCAAGGTCATTCCCAATGGCTTGAGGGAGCCATTGGGACCAAACGAAACCCTCCAGGTTGAGCAAGATGAGAAATACGGGCTGCAAGGAGATTTCATTATTTATGTAGGTGGAATTCATGAGAGGAAGAATGTGGTCGGTTTAATCCACGCCTTCGCAAAGTTGGTGGACAGGTCAGGATTTCCCGGGAAGCTACTGGCGACCGGCAGTGTGTCTGGAGCTCCTTACCAGATCAAAATGAAGAAGCTGGTCGACGCGGCTGTGAGGAATACAGGAATGGAGGGGAGGGTTGTCTTCACCGGCTTCATTTCAGATGAGGAGTTGGACTTGCTAATGAGACGTGCTCTATTCCTGGCTTATCCTTCTTTATATGAGGGGTTCGGCATCCCAGTTCTTGAAGCCATGAGGGTAGGGACCCCAGTGCTAACCTCCAACTTGACTGCTATGCCGGAGGTGGCAGGGGGTGCCGCGCTTCTGGTTGATCCGCATAACATCGAAGATATTGCTATTGCTATGTCTAGGCTTTTACAGGAGAACGAACTACGGCAGAACTTGATTGTGAAGGGAAGAGAACGAGCAAGTTCCTACTCATGGCAAGCAACTGCTCAATTGTATCTTAACCTTTATGAGGGATTGTGCAGTTAAGATAAGTTCGCAGTTACACACATACGTGGCTAATTAACCCGAGTTGACGACAAAGTGAAAAACTGATGGGATGCAAAATGTCACAATTAATTGCCGGCAAGCAATTCTCGCTCGCTTGCTCTCGCCTGAGGGCGAATGTAGAATGAGCACGCTCTAGAGCTGGGCCGGGTCATTATTCGCGGTAAAGGGTTGATGACTGTATGTCCTTTCTGAAGCGGCTATTGGGTGGAAAAAAAGATCTGTCCCGGGCTCATTTATCGACGACCCCGCTGGACCCCAGATTGATCCCAAGCGATTTACTTCGCGAGGAGAGGCGTCATATATTAGCA
>Ga0209986_10000640_pt1 | contig 34357 bp, 29 predicted proteins | sample BlataG_FD_183168 | JGI IMG/M metagenome (GOLD analysis project Ga0209986, IMG submission 183168) | Deep subsurface microbial communities from Black Sea to uncover new lineages of life (NeLLi) - Black_00105 metaG (SPAdes) (version 2) | ecosystem: Environmental > Aquatic > Marine > Oceanic >...
ATTGACTCCTGCAATACGCCTCTGGCCACGATCGGGGAGCAGCTGAGAAAGGCAGAGGAACTCGTCAATCAAATTGAGCGACGGCTCGCCGAGATCGATGAGGGACTGGATCAGCTCGAATCAGAGGCTGTCGACAGGGAGCACCTGGTCGCTGTCCTCGAACGGTTTGGATTATTATGGGAGGTATTGGCAGAAAACGAAAGAATACGACTCATAAATCAGCTCTTAAAATCGGTCGTGTACGATCCTGCCAGCAGTAGAATTTCACTGGTCTTTCAGTCCAGAGCGCCAAGCATATCGAATCGAGGGAACTGAGACAGAACTGGCGAGTTCGAGTCTAACCAATTCGGGATTGACCATCCGACACACAGAAATCTAAGACTCAGCTTCTGTCAGAAGCAGCTTAACAAAATGGACCGGAATCGGGGCACATCCACTGGCTCAAGGACACTCAGAAACTGAGATACGCGCTCTCCAGATTTGGGCTTCGAATTTATAGTTCACATACTAACATATGGGTGATCTTTCATAACAATCTACTTGATAAGCAGTTATGATTGTGCTATCGTGGGTAGCGAGTGGTCTGTGACCGTACATTGGCCACAGATAGGAGGTTTGGCAGTAGGATCGATCTACAAGCGTGGAAAACATTGGTATATCGACTTTCGGGTCAAGGGCCAGCGCACTACGGGCATGGCGTGCCCTGACTCCGCGCCTATCGTGACCGATGCTTCGCCGTTTGCCAATTGTTTGTTCGTCATATAACTCACCTATGTAGTCACCTCGAATAGAGAACGCTATCTCTCCATCGTAAAACCCCACATTCTCCCCGTCAGAATCGTAGAGTAGGTCTCTGTCCCTCCACCCTGCAAATTCACCCGATCTTATCTTCCATAAGGGGACCATTGTTACATCCTTACACCTGTGTTATTAACGATTTTCGAGTGCCAATCCACGGAGCTTTTTCAAAATCTCCACCATACCCAGCGTATCCAACTCACAGTATTCTAGCAATGCTTTCCGTATTGCCTCGCGTTCTTGGCTCGGTGTTTCCAGATCTATCATGCGCATGTATTGAATCGCAGCCATACTGCCCTCTTGGATGTTCAGATTCTCGTACGATAGATCCGGGCATAGCACTGGTAGCACATTCTTGATAGAATATGATCCACAGAAATCTGGATGATAGTAGCAGTCGGAAACAGTCTTGCGCAGGTCGTGTAGTCGGTCTATAATGGTATTGATTCTGGGCTCCAATTGCGGCAACGCTTCTGCTAGGGCTTTCAGTATCTGTTTTTCGAAATGATGATAATGGACTATTGATCCTTGCTCCCCCAGCACCGAGAGCAATGAGTCTGCAAAGCTCTGGCGTGGATCTGTATCGGAGTTATGAAGGAACTCATGGTGTTCTGTGGAGCCGTCGTCATACAGGACATGGCATGACCATTGAAACGGAATCTGTTGATATGGTCGTGTACCGAGGTATCGAGGAATCGCAGGATTCGCAGTTTCAAAATCAAGGAAGTGATATGGGTAGGTTAGCCCACCCAATGCGTCCGCGAGTTTGGTTGAGACGAAGGGTTTGCCAGACACTGTCGAACTACGCACTACCTCTTGTCTGTCAGTTAGTTTGAAGTTATCTGGAATCTCCGATATGTCCTCGATCCCCAATTGTGTGATTTCCTGCCATTTCTTAGCAGAAATCCGATGAAGATAGTAGATCCAGAATCTAGGCTTGTCATGAGTGCAGTGGCCAAAGAACTCACATTCTTTGTCTGCACCTTTTAACTTGCAGTGCTTTGATGGTGCGACCATAGGTGCCTGATCATTCGTTATTGCGCTTTCAAGCTCCTTTATCCTCTGGGATAGACTGGAGTCTAGATCAGCCAGTTTCTCACGAACTCTCTCTTGCTTAAAAAGCCCCTGTAAGTCGAGTTCTCCGCCGTCGTAAGCGTACTCCTTATTGAGGACGGCAAGAGAAGCGTCAATAACATCTACTCCCAATCTCTGGAGGATGTGAACCTGATACCAGACGTCCCATAGGTGCTCATCTTTGACGCTCGTACTGTCCTTGACCTCTATGACATGCCAACCCCCTTCAGGTTCGCGCTTCAGAACGTCGACTCTTAGTCTGAAAAGATCTAGTTCGAACGAGGCTTCAAAGATTGTCTTGACTAATTGATCGTCCATCAGCTCGCGCGTTTTGACCGCTCCCTGACAGGACTCTGAATGGCCAGAAACAGCGAATTCTCCTTCTGGAAAGAGCAAGCGAGCCAGTCTGCCAACCTCTTGGCCGGTATTCCAGCGATAGACATCAACTGGAGTTGGTGCTGGAATCAGATCTTTGCGATGAACTTGATACCATGCACGAAGTGGACACTGCATCCAGGCTTTGAAATTGCTCTTGTTCAGAACTGCCATACCACGTACTCCTAATACCGTATCCTAACCAAGCTGTCCGATTCGGAAAATAGCCTGATTGACCGACCTACGTCAAGGTTTTGCCATGTGCTCCAGCGACATTGTTTTTTTTGGTCAGACTCAGGAGCATTTGAAGAGGAGTATAAATCCGATTGGGATAGGGACTCTGGTCTATGAGCGTTTCAAGAGATGATAGCGGGGACCAGCTGAGCAATCATCCGTGGTACAATATGAGGATAGCCTGCTTAACCCAATCTAGCACTCTTGCTTAAGTATAATTTTATGACCATCTGGATCTTGCACTTGCAGGTATCCCGCTCCAAAAGCGTCCTTCAATTGTAGAAAGGCAATCGACCTGCGGTTAAAATACTCTGACATCTTGTCAATGTCATTGATACTAATGCGCAACACCTGGCCTCCGGGCTGAGTTTCATTTTGTTCACCACCTCGCATCAACCGAAGTGACCTTTTGCCCAGATCAAACTGTACATAAAAGCCCGGCTCTTCCTCTTCAAGTAGAAGACCAAGGCACTCATTGTAGAATCTGCTGGAGCGCTCCAAATTTTTCACTAAAAACGTAATTATCTTGTGATCATTTGCGAGGTTGCCCATAACATTAATTCTCCTTATATCAACTCTGACGTGATTGACTATTATTGGACAATTGTTAATGTATCTGCTGACAAGACCTGGCAGTGCAACTAGGAAAAACCGGCAAACCCAATGCAATAGCTTCAGCAGATACCGCTCATAATATCCTTTCAGAGCATACGGTGCTGTAACAGCAACGTCCGATGTTTGCCATAACGATCCCAAGGTTTCTTTGGGTCCGCTCGCTGCCTGTCGACAATGGGACGACACGCTAGACGTTTTCTACAACGCCGCTATTCTTCAGGTCATCCGAGGCCTCAACAGAGACGTGTGTCATAATCCCTACATCCCCACGAGATTCTCTAGTAAAGACCGCCTTGTGCCTTGACTTTTCTACCAATTGTGACTATCATTGCGGAAAGGGGCGGGGCCGGTTGGCTACCCGGTAGTTTCCTAGCCCCCTCTGCCAGGCAACTGCCCCGCCCTTTCTTTGCTAGCGGAAGCCGCTCCCCCCTTCAGCTCTCGCCGTCCGCAGTTCTAATGATTAATATAGGCAGTGCCACTGACAGATTCTGGCAGTACAACCTGAAAAAAATTGATCACCGGAGTTGCCAAAAAAGCATCTTTGACTTATATTGGTTATTGGTATCCCTCAAAGTTAGGTACCGATCGCTGCCTAGAAAATAACAGGATTGACAGCGCTGACATAGTATGTCATCAAGTTACAAGACGGCCTGCTTCAAGCTTGAAAAGCTCATATCGGAGAATAACTTGGCACAATCATGGTATGCTACAGAGCTCAAAGCTGGCCGAAAATGCTTTATTAAGTCGCCTGCTCAGAACCCTGATATCGATCCAGATTCAGTCAAATCCATCTTGGCACGTTCCTTTCACTGTCAAAAGACGTTACGGAGCAAGAAGATCCTCACTGCCACTGGTAAGTATTCCGAAGACGGAGAGTTGTTCATAGAGTACCCATATATTGACTTGTCCAAGTGGAGAGCAGTCACTCCAGAATCTTTCTGGGAACACTTTCCACGGGTTCTTCTCGAAGCATGCATAGTGATTGACTACCTTCACTTAATGGGGTTGGTCCACGGCGACCTGAAACTGAGCAATATTCTTGTCAACACTAATTGCCAGATACTGCAAATAAAGCTCATTGATTTGGATTTTCTTACGACTTCTCATTCTTCTTTGAAGGCCAAAATATTTGGAACGCCTGAACACGTGGCTCCAGAAATCCTGGAAAATGATGTGATTACTACCGAGTCGGATAACTATTCCCTCGGTGTCTCTCTGAAAGTGCTCCTGCGGTCCCTGGAGCAAGAGCGGTCGTTACCCAGCCATAGAATGGCACCCAGCGTGGAAAAACTTGAGACACTTGCAGACAGTCTTACAGAGCTGGATAGATTACGCCGACCACGTGTCCTGGTTGACGCTCTTTACCGTCACAATATCATTGATCATCAGGCATTCGAGGCAGCACAGAAGACACTCCTGATGATGAAATTATCAACGAGCTTTCGAAATTACCTTGCTAAGGGATCAAGTGACAGGACAAATCTAAACCACTTCCTTACTAGGAATAACAAGGTCTTTGGCCTGAGTGAAGATTTACTTTCTGATTTGGACCGGGCATTCAGAAAGAACCGAGCCAGTACCCTACTACTCTTCAAATCACTGATCCAAGAGGCCGAAGTGGTCATGTGTGGTGATTACTGGCAGCTGGCTGTTTTGGACGAATTGTCTGTTACACTGTTTTCACGGGTTGAGCAAATACTACATGGCAAACCTGTAACATGGTTTACACAAAGGGCTGGGACTGCAGGTGACGTAGACCGGTTGGCTGATAAGGCGCTGCAACTCAAAAGAGACGGAAACTACCTCAAATCATTTCTCTGCTTGAAAAACGTACTCTGTCAGATCGATCGAACACGTGAGACCCAGGACAGAAACATACGAAAGACCATCTTGGTTGAACTTGGAAATTTAGCGAGGATACTCAATAGGCCAAAGGAAGCGATAAACTTTTTGAATCTGGCTTTGGACTTGCTCAAGGAGAAATCCGAAGAACGCCTGAACATCCTACTTGACTTGATCCTTCTCTGTCTATCCACCAGGAGTTTCCAAGAAGCTGACAGATTGATCGGTCTTGGCCTCGAAGAAGCCGGTTACCTCGGCAACTACAAGCTGCAACTGCGCTTTCAGAAGCGAGAAGCGTGGGTTCTAGCTGGTCGCAGTGAGTTCGCCAAGTCCCAGGAGATTTACGAAACACTGATTGCGCGTGCGACCGAATGTGGATTTCTGGATGTGCTTATAAACCTGTATTGTGACCTTGGAACTCTTGCATGGAGAAAAGGGGAATTCTCTAAATCCAAGGCTTATCTCCAAAAAAGTGTCAACTTGGCAAAGCAAAACGATCTGCTACCAGAGGCTGTGACGTCCACTAGGAATCTGTCGCTGTTGTGCCATGAATTGTCTGAATATAAGCAGGCGATCAAGTATGGAAAGCTTGCCATCAGATCACTGGTCAATCCGTTAGACAGAATCAAGCTGCCATTTCTTTATTCAACCATTGCGCTGGCTCATATTAGATTGGGGGAGTATCACAAGGCTGAATATTGGCTCCACAAATCTGTTGCAGGAACATCTGTTGTTCAAGATAGAGTGCTTTTCGGAGGATATTGCCAATTTCTCGGTTGGTTGCAAATGAACCGCGGCGAGTTGCCTGCAGCAAAGGAGTCGCTCCATAAGGCTCTGGAAGTACTTGGTTCGACAGAGCTCAACAAGACCACTGGAAAGGTTTACCACAACCTCGCAGAAATAGCTATGTATGAGGGCGATAAGCAGGCCTGCGTTGGTCACGTAGGTCTGGCAAGACGTATCTTCGAGGAATTAGGAGACAACGCTGCCTGCGCTGAAATCGAGCTTCTTGGTAAGTTGAATAGCTATTATCACGACAATAAGATGACGCTCTCAGACTTGATTCCGCAGCTGGAGTCGTTGGTTTCCCACAATTCTCGTTACTACGCTTTGCTGTGCCTGTTCCACATTCTCATTCATGCTGATCGAGACCTTGCGTACGCTGCAGTTGGGATCGCAAGTCCGTTACAGCCCCTTATAGAGAGGTCAGAGGCTCCGCTGTACAGGGCAGTAGGTGGGTTGATGGCTTGGCACAACGACCAGATGACAGATCGACACCAGAGTTTGAGGATACTGAAAGCGGTGTACCTGACTCTGGAACGAGCCGGACATACGTTTCTAGCCCTTCTTGTCTGCGAGCGAATTGCCACCTGTTACGCAGACGAGTCGAAGAGTAAGCTGGCAAAGAAGTTTCTCAACCAGGCACTCAAACTATCACGGGCTCTTCGGAATCAGAAGCTAATCAAATCGTTCGCAGATAGAACTGAAGGCATTTCACAAAGTGCTTTCGATCAGCAACGGTTGGTTCAATCAATCCATGGAATCTCGGAAATCCTCAAGAGTATCACTGATTATGAGGGAGCGTTGCAAAAGGTTGTGCAGTATGCTGTAGACGAAACCGGCGCGGAACGGGGGGTTCTACTTCTCAAACCTGACGACAAATCAGAACTGCAGGTCAAGGCCTTTGTCGAATGTGACGAATCGAGCCTAGCAGATATAAGGGATTTCAGCAGAACAATACCACAGGATGTTGCGCAGAATCTCAGACCCTTAGTTATTGAAAACGCACTAACTGACAACCGTACCAAAGGCTACAAGAGCATCGTTGTCCACAACATTCTGTCTGTTATCGGCATGCCAATAACCATCAAAGACAAGTTGCTGGGAGTACTCTATCTTGACCATCACACCATCCCGGCGCTGTTTGAAAAAGATGACATTACCTTTGTTTCCTCAATTGCGAACTTCGTGTCAGTCATTCTGACCAAAATTCAGGAATTCAGGACTGTCAGTCTGGCCAAAGAAAGATTACTAACTGACCTTTCGCAGAAGGGTCTTCACCAGCCCTTAATCACACAGAACCGTGTCATGCTCGACTTGCTATCCAGGTTGCCGGAAATTGCCCGTACAAATGCAAGCGTTTTAATTGTCGGCGAAAGTGGAACTGGCAAAGAGATACTGTGCGAGATGATACATGACTTGAGCCTGCGCTCTGATGGACCCTTGGTCAAGCTCAATTGCGCCGCGATAGCCAGTACGCTTATAGAGAGCGAGCTGTTTGGTGTAGCCAAGAATGTGGCTACCGGTGTTACTGAGCGCAAAGGGAAGTTTTCTGCTGCTGATGGGGGTACGCTCTTCCTTGATGAGATCGGCGATCTTCCACTTGAAATACAAGCCAAGGTCTTGAGGGTCTTGGAGTACCAGCAATTTGAGCGAGTAGGAAGCAACCGAACTACCTCTACAGACATCAGGTTTATCTACTCTACCAACAAAGATTTGAAAAAGCTCATTGGGCAAGGAAAGTTCAGGGACGATCTGTACTATCGGATTAACACAATCACAATTGAATTACCGCCGCTGAGGGAACGACCAGATGATACAATGCTCCTGGTCGAGCATTTTATCAAATTATACGCTCACGACGAGCAGAGGTACCCCCGCTTTTCGGCAGGCGCTATCGAGGCTCTTCTGACATACCCCTGGCCGGGAAATGTCAGGGAGTTGAGGAATTTTGTGGAAAAACTCTGTATCCTCAGCCCTGGTCGGTTAGTGGACGTGTCTAACCTTCCCAAGGAGTTTCTCATACAGGAAGGAATCGATACTCGACGCAAACAATCAGCACAGGCCCTCGAGAAAGCCACTATTAGAGAGTTACTTTCCGCCAACGACTGGAACCAATCAAGGGTGGCAAGGATTATGCGTATCCCGTTAACTACCCTGCGCCGCAAGATCAAAAAATATCACATCACAAGGGAACCTTAACCCCCTAAGTTTGCCAGGTTACCGTCTTGTAGCCATTCTGACTACTTTTGTTCTCGCTGTCACACTTAAACTTATGATACAGCGGTTAACAACGGCAAGTAGAGTGGCAAACTCAATGCCTCACTAACCCCTGCTCACACCACTCCAATTCATTGTCTAGTAGCTAGTTAACTCTCTTTGTGACCCTCTGATTGAACAGGCAAAGGTTTTGTATGCCCTTTTCCGTGAGGGAAAAACTGATCAACTCTTGCGAAGGAGGTACCATGACAGTCAGAAGGACACCACTTTTGCTCTTGGTGGGTTCCTGGGCAGCACTCTTGCTAGTGGGACTGCTTGGGTCAACCACAGTACCGTCGGTGGCACTTGCAGATGGCTCAGGAGGCGAACCGCTGCCATCAGAAGACGATACATTGGACACCTTTGGGCAACCCGGTGGTGGCGACGAGCCAGATCCAGACGAACCATCAACACTCGATCTACTCATCGGTTTGCTCCAAGTGTTGCTGTAACAACAGCAAGGGGGGGCAATACGCCCCCCTAAACCATTTATATGAGTAAACTGGACAAGATAGTCCTGCTGATAAACCTTCTCCACCATCGGAGGTATATCACTTCTGAGACAATACGGAATATCTGTGATATCTCTGAACGAGGCATCTACCGTTACATCAATTCAATTTCAAAAGCTAATATTCCAGTACATTACGACAAAACTGTTGGTGGATACTGCCTAGACCGCCGAGATAGCTTCGGTATTGATGACTTGAGAGTGAGTGACGCTGTCTTGTTGTCAGTGGCCTTGCACATGCTGTCACAGAAACTGGACGATATTTATACCGAAAACGTTGAGCACCTGAGACGAAGGATTTTTTCCAGACTGGCCCTCCCGTTCGAGGAACTGTGGGACTCCTTTGCCCCCAGAATTGAGCAAGGTCTTGAGTCTGAAAGTGTATCTGACCTAGTAACGTCTCTCCTTATCCACACGTCGGTAATGAATAATAAGGAATTGAGGTTGGTGCTTTCGGATGAGAGTCCGGAGAGCAGAGTGATAGAGGTCAAGAATCCGGTTCTGCGGTTCAAGGGAGAATGGTGTGTTGAGAGCTCAAGACACTCTGATCAGGGTGCGATCCAAGTTTCTAGGATAAGGAAAGCAATGATACTGTAGCCATTGATGCGAAGAAGTTGGAGATTTTCTACACAATGTCTGTCTTGGCAGGCTCGATCTTCTAACAATGTTCTAACAACGAACTTGATCCAACTTGCTTGTACTTGAACCAACTTGATGGAACTTGAAGCAACTTAATATATTGAGTGTCATCAAAATACAGGCATTTTGCGCTGTGTCAACAAGTTAGCCAAAATGCCCTCTGGCGAATTCATAGTTCACATTCCCATGTCCAATTCTAAGCTCGTAATAAATTGCTTGACAAGCAGTTACGATGATACTATCTTAGTGTAGACAGTAATATGTGGCCATTCAGTGGCCATGTGGAAGAGATACTGCATTGGGATCGATCTACAAACGTGGCAAAAACTGGTATATCGACATCCGGGTCAAGAGACGGCGTATCAGAAGGAAAGTCGGCACCTCCAAGAAACTGGCTGAACTTGCTCTGAAGGACGCTGAAGTGAAGGCTGCAAGAGACGAATTCGGATTCACCAATAACGACATTGCCATCGATAAGTTCTTCAGTCGGTTTCTTGAGTACTCAAAGGCCAGCCACCAGCCTGCGACTACGGCCAGGTACCGCGTCGTCCTGGACCACTTCAAAACGTTCCTCAATTCCTATCCGCGTGTCACATTCCTGTCCGAGATCACCGCTGACCTCATCGATCGATACAAAGTCTTCCGAAAGGAAGGCCGGATGCATCATGACAGCGAGACTGTCCAGTCCCAAGATGAAGGCACACAGCACAATCGAAAGAGAGGTGTTCAGGCACATACCGTCAATTTCGAAATCAGGACGCTAAAGCTTGTGTTCAATCTGGCTATCAAGTGGGGATACCTCAAAGAGAATCCCACCAAGGAAGTTGCCAAGCTGAAGGTCAATGACTCCAAGGCACCCCGATTCCTCACTGTGGACGAGTGCAGGCGGTTGCTCGAAGCTTGTCCGATCAAGTTGTATCCGATCTACTTCACTTTCCTCAATACCGGGATGCGTAAGGCTGAGCTGGAGAACCTGAAGTGGGATGACATAGACCTCGAGAGACTGAAGATCAGCATACGCCGCAAGGAATCCTGGCAACCCAAAACGGGTGAACGGGAAATCCCCATCAACGATGAGCTTCATGATCTTCTGGAGAACCTAAGGCAGGATAATGATGCAAGGAACCAGAGCAACTATGTTTTCTGCTCGAAGGAAAGTGGCAAGTTGAGAACGAAACTCAGGGAGAAACTGATCAAGGTCGCCAAGCAAGCTGAGATTCAAGATCTAACGCGGCTTCACACACTTCGTCACACTTTCGCCAGCCATCTGGTGATGAAAGGCGTAGATCTACCGACTGTGATGAAACTGTTGTGACACGCTGACATTCAGACAACGATGATCTATGCTCACCTGGCGCCGGACCATCTGGCCGACGCAGTCAACAGATTACGGTTCGAACAAGTTGGGGCAGATATCCAAACTCGGACTGCACCGAACAAGTGCCCCAATCGCTGCGGATAAATCTCACAGGGGGTAAGATGAAAGAAGTCACTGCGCATGAACTCTGTAACCCTGTCCATAGCCTTGGAGGCAATCAAGACGGAGAAGGATTAGTTTCCAGCCACGATGATCCGGACAGTCGTCTATGGCAATGGCAGATACATCGCTTCGTCTTCATTGGAAGACAACATCGCAACTTAAGGTGAAGTAAAAATTATCTATTGCCACCACGTTCGTTAACGCACTAGAGTCAGTAGGCTAGACATGGGCGAGTGTTCACCTGCCATCAGTCTCCCGGTCCCGATCACTCGCCTCTGTGTAGGCAACCGAAATGCATGGAATAGCTCTTGCGCAAAGTCGATGCTATTGCAGGCCTCTGGGAGAACTGTTCTACTCGTATGGTAGTAATCAATAAAAAAAACCATATTACTCTATGAAAAAACGAAACCAGCTATTAAACCGACTGCCATAAAATCAGAGTTCTATAATTATCCCACTTACACCACTACAGTGGGAGTGTTCTTTCTCTTGCAGTCATGACCTTTTTTCATGTGAGGCGACCAAGTAAGATATATACTATCATCGTTAACTTGGAAGTGGACGCTGCTGATGAACCTCAGAATGAAACGAGCATATTAATGAGCTCTGTTTCTTTGTTAATAAACACGAATAACTCGAAGCCATTTAAGTCGTGATTTGATCACGGCTTGCAAGGCAGGAGAAAAAAGTAAAAAAGCCTTGACAATATATTTGGCATGCCATACTTTCTTCGTGTAACGAAACAGGAATCGATAACGATTGGATTGTTAGCCACATGCCAGCAGAAACATTGAGCGCCAGCCTGGAAGATTACTTAGAGGTGATCTACCATCTCATTTCCGAGAAGCAGGCCGCCAGAGTAAAAGACATCTCGAAGCGTCTGAAGGTCAACTATTCCTCTGTGACTGGCGCACTAAAAGCCCTTGCCGAGCGAAAGCTGGTCAATTATGCGCCTTATGAACTGGTGACTTTGACCTCGCAAGGTGAAGTCCTGGCCAGAGATGTTATTCGACGCCATGAAGTACTTCGAGACTTCTTCATAAAGGTTCTTGCCGTCGAAGAAAAGCACGCCGACGAAGCAGCCTGTGAAATGGAACATGCGGTTTCACCCAGGATCCTGGAGCGTTTCATTGAATTCGTCGAGTTTGTTGAAACCTGTCCGCGTGGTGGTGTCAATTGGATCAAAGGATTCGGGTATCATTGTGACCACGATGATACTATGGAAAGCTGTGAGAAGTGTGTTTCAGAAATTTTGGATGAGTTGAAAGAGAAGAAACAAGACATTGAAGGAAAACAGCGTGTGACCGTACAGTTGAATGAACTGGAACCCGGCCTGAAGGGCCGAATCGTGAAAATTGGTCGCCAGGGTGATGCCCGCCGACGTATCGCCGAAATGGGAGTTACTCCGGGATCACTTATTGAGGTTGAACGGGTGGCACCTTTAGGGGATCCCATTGAAGTGAAAGTAAAGGGATATCATCTTTCGCTACGCAAAGATGAAGCCAAGAAGATAACGGTAGAAAAACTATGAGCAAATCGGCAGCACGGTACAAGTCGAGCATGCCCTCCGAAAAACATGCAAAGGGGACCATGCCGCTGGCTATGGCAGGTATGGGGCATCACCTGCGAGTGGTGAAGATCAATGCCGGACACGGTCTGTGCGAACGGTTGTCTTCAATGGGGCTAGTTCCCGGTGCCATACTTGAAGTTCTCAGCAATGGTTTCAGAGGACCCATGATTGTAGCTGTCAAGGGGAGCCGAGTGATGCTTGGTCGAGGCATGGCTCTGAAGGTTTTGGTAGAGTAGTTTTTTTGACCTAATTGTTTGGCATGCCAAACAATTTTGGGGATACGAAAACAAGTCTCTGCAGATAGGAACAAATGCTATGACACATAAGAAAATCAAAGTCGCACTTGCGGGAAATCCGAATTCGGGTAAGACAACAGTTTTCAATGCCATTACCGGCGCACATCAGCACGTGGGGAATTACCCCGGGGTGACAGTTGAGAAAAAATCCGGATCGAGGCGATTCCAGAATCACGAACTTGAAGTTGTTGACCTGCCCGGTGTTTACAGCCTCACGCCGCACTCGGTAGAAGAGGTAGTGGCTCGCAATTTCCTCGTCGAGGAAAAGCCCGATGTCGTAATTGATATCATTGACTCTTCGAATCTCGAGAGAAATCTGTATCTGGCCGTACAGTTGTTGGAAATGGGCGTTCCATTGGTGCTCGCTTTCAACATGAGCGATGTATCGAAGGCCAGAGGTTTCCGATTCGATATCGATACCCTTTCCAAGCTGCTCGGTGCTCCGATTGTGGCTACGGTTGGCCACCGGAACCAGGGGATCGATGAGTTGTTAAACACTGTTCTTTTGACCGCAGCACAGAGTAATGGTGATCGCAAGGTTTCTATCAGCTACGGGAAAGAGATCGATCGAGAGCTCCAAAAGCTACAGGCAATCTTTGTTAGTGAGAACGAGACACTTTCAAGCCATCACCGTCGGTGGTTGGCCATAAAGCTGCTCGAAGGTGATACTGAAGTACAGAAGTTGATCGACCATAAGGGACTGAAGAATGTTGACAATCTGCACGATGCGATTGAACGCAGCGTCACCCGCCTGGAAGATGTGATGGGTGATCACCCCGAGATACTGATTGCCGATCGTCGGTATGGATATATCTCCGGCGCACTCAAAGAGACTGTCTCTTCGACAGTCGAGCAGAGAAAGACAACATCAGATAGGATCGATAGCGTCGTAACCAATCGTCTTCTGGGTCTGCCACTCTTTCTGGGGCTGATGTATGCAGTCTTCCACCTGACCTTCACGGTGGGCGATCCCATGATGGGTTGGATTGAAGAGTTCTTCGGTTGGCTTGGTGGAACGGTCGAGTCATGGTGGCCGGCCGGTTCCGACAGCGCTCTCAAATCGCTCCTACTGGATGGCATCATTGGCGGTGTGGGCGGTGTAGTAGTTTTCCTTCCGAACATTCTTCTGCTTTTCCTGGCTATCGCTATCCTTGAGGATTCAGGTTACATGGCGCGAGCTGCCTTTATCATGGATAGGCTTATGCATAAGATTGGTCTTCACGGCAAGAGCTTTATTCCGATGCTTATCGGTTTTGGCTGCACTATCCCGGCGATCATGGCTACTCGGACCCTGGAGAACCGACGCGATCGACTCACGACTATGCTGGTGGCTCCTTTAATGAGTTGTAGCGCGCGACTAGCGATTTACGCTTTAATCATTCCCGCTTTCTTCCCCCAGACGTGGCACGGAGCCATGTTGTGGACTATTTATGTCATCGGTATCCTCCTGGCTATCGTTTCGGCCAAGCTTCTCCGGTCAACCGTATTTAAAGGAGAATCGACACCCTTTGTGATGGAGTTGCCGCCGTATCGGATGCCTACCCTTAAGGGAATCTTCATTCACATGTGGGAGCGAGGCTGGCTGTACCTAAAAAAGGCCGGAACGATAATCCTCGGGATTTCCATCGTGCTTTGGGCGCTTACCTCCTACCCTCAGAAAGCTGTTTACGATCAGGATTACGAAGCCGCAGCCGCGCAAGCAACAGCGGAATATGAAGCCGCAACACAGCTCCTTGACGCCGATCTTGCAGCAGCTCAGGCTCTTCTCGAGGAGAAACTGGATTCTCTTGCGCAGGCTCAGCAGGCAGAGGACATGGCCTATTCGGTTGCAGGTCGAATCGGTCATTGGCTGGAGCCGCTTGTCCGGCCCATGGGTTTCGATTGGAAGATAGCCACAGCCCTGATTGGAGCCTTTGCTGCTAAGGAAGTATTCGTAGCCCAGATGGGAATAGTTTACTCAGTTGGTGAGGCCGATGAGGAGTCGGATGCGTTAAGGGAGAAACTGACCAGCAACTACAGTCCCCTGGTCGCGTTTTGCATTATGCTGTTCGCACTAATCAGCGCACCCTGCATGGCCACAATCGCCATCACCAAGCGGGAAAGCAACTCATGGAAATGGGCGCTTTTTCAGCTTGGCGGTCTGACAGTACTCGCCTGGGTTGTGACGGTTGTCACCTTCCAACTCGGCTCATTACTCGGGATTGGAGTTTGAGGAATTAGCTATGCTGGAAACAGTCTTGGTCGTAGCAATTGTAGGTAATGCGGTTGTACTTATCGCGAGATCGATCTACCGTATTACTTCGGGCAAGAAGAGCGGCTGCGCATGTGGCGATTCTTGCCCTATATCTGACAAATGCAAGAACGAAATAATGCACTTATAATTGAAGTTATTAAAGAAGGAATAGAGCCATAAACACAAGAAATATCCCATTGCTCAGCATCATAGCGTTCCTCCTGCGTACCCCGGTGGCTATGCCGCAGGACACCTCATCGACGGAACCGCAACCAGCTGAAATCGCTATAGGTGATTCAACAACGCTGGAAATAGTTGGCTTTGGTGATCTTCTTACCACATTTCAGAAGGAAAATGACGGCAGTACATTTGATATTGGCCAAGCTGAGGTTGACCTCGAATCAGAGATGACTGATCGCATATCAGTCGCCCTAGCGATAGCATACGACGAAGGAGCCTTTGTCATCGGTGCCTTCATTGTTGACTACACCGCCTGGTCACTTTGTGATGAAGCCACGTCGTCGCCGTTGGGAATCAACAGCGTGACGGTTGGCGGTGGTCAATATGATGTCCCGTTCGGTATTGACTGGCACGTGTATCCGTCGATTGACCGTAAGCTTGTCTCTTCTCCGTTGGTAGTTGAGAACACACATGACTCGTGGAATGACTACGGTGGGTATGCGTCGGTCGAAGGGACCTGGGGCAACGCCACGACCTTTATTGCGAATGGATTCTGCCATGAAGGTGTTAATGCAACCGGTGAGGAATTGGCTACTCACAACGATCTGGCGATTGGCGGGCGTCTCGGCATTGCCCCGCATGAAACCGTTGAGGTCGGCGGTTCCGTCGCGTCAATCTCCGGCCAGGATGGCAGCCATGACATGCTCCTGGCGGGTGCCGATATGCAGTTTTCGGTAGCGAGCTTTAAGATCAAGGGTGAGTACATCGCCCACAGGTTTGAATCGAAAGAAAACAGCGATTTCACCAACGATGGATACTATGTCCAGGGTCTGTACGGAATCGGTGACTGGTACCTTGTCGGGCGATACGGTGAATTCCGCCCGGATCAACAAAGTGCCGACATCGCGCGAATGAGTGCAGGTATCGGTCATACGTTTAATGATATCGTCGAGCTACGTCTCGAGTACCAAGCCAATAAGGCGACGGACGACGCCGCGGTCTTTCAGGTGGCGGTTGGGTTCTAGTGGTGTGAGGAGGAGATTAGCCCATCGAGAGATCGAATAAACTGTACGATTTGGTCACAATTGCGACAGGTATATCTACACCCTCTTGCACCGTAGTGCGGATTATCACACAACTTTGAAATCAGATGACGGCATCCTTCTGAATCGGGTGGCGCTTTGCGTCGGAATATGCACGTTGAAGTGCTTTTTCAAGAAGCCCACTATATAGCAGTACGTTGACGTTCTTTCTGGCAGTCGACTGAAGAACCACTTCTTCCACGAAGAGCTCACTGTATCGCTTGCGAAATTCGAACGCACGATATGTTTGACCTCCGCCACCAGTTACTCGTGTAGCTTGTTGGGCTGTGGGCGAGCAGCCGGTTCACAAGTGGCGTGTGGTCTTTGTTTGGCTACTTTTAAGTTCTACAGTATATTGTTACTATGGTCGCAGTTCCTTTGGGCAAGCTTCCGGTGGCCCGGGGAAATTACAACTGCTGACTGGGAACGAGATGAGACGGACAACAAAAACAGATACTCTTTGCCGGAAGCTGTTAACGGTGGTGGACAGTATTTCCGATGGCGTTTTTACAGTTGACCTGGACTGGAAAATTACGTTTCTCAACAAGGCTGCAGAAACCATTACAGGTTTCAAGTCCAAGGAAGTCTTGGGAAAAACGTGTCAGGAGATTTTTCGGACCGACATCTGCGACAACAATTGTGCCCTCAAGAAAACCCTGGCTACTGGTCAACCCGTAATAAACCGCCCTGTCTGTATCATTAACAAGAAGGGCCGGCGTGTCCCTGTAAGTGTTTCGACCGCTTTATTGAAAGATTCTCAGGGACGGGCGATCGGTGGAGTAGAAACCTTTCGCGATCTCGAGACGGTTAGGCGGGTGCGACAAGAGTACGAAGCGAAGTATACCTACGAAAACATGATTAGCCGCAATCACAAGATGCTGGAGCTTTTCAGGATGCTGCCCATACTCGCCCAAAGCGGGAGCACGGTGCTCATTGAGGGAGAAAGTGGCACCGGCAAGGAGCTGGTAGCTCGGGCGCTCCACAGCCTCAGTCCCAGAAGAAAGAGCCCTTTTGTCAGCATCAACTGCGGGGCTTTGCCGGATACACTCCTCGAGTCCGAGCTGTTTGGGTTTGTCGCCGGAGCCTTCACTGATGCCAAGAAAGACAAAAAAGGACGTTTCGCCTTGGCGGAAAAAGGGACGTTGCTGCTCGATGAAATTGGCAATGTCTCGCAGGCAATGCAGGTCAAGCTGTTGCGTGTCCTTCAGGAAAAAGTGTACGAACCTCTCGGCAGCACGCGTTCGGTAGAAGCCGATGTTAGAATAGTGGCCGCAACCAACAGACAGCTTGAAAAGCTTGTGTCGCAAGGTCACTTCAGAGATGATCTGTTCTATCGCATCAATGTAATCAAGATCGTGATCCCACCGTTGCGCGATCGCAAAGAGGATATCCCGCTGCTGGTAGATCACCTTGTTGAGAAGTTCAATCGTCTCCGGGGGAGTAACATCGCAGGCATCTCACCACCTGCACTCAAGCTGCTAATGGAGTACGACTTTCCGGGTAACGTACGGGAGTTGGAGAACATTATTGAGCGCGCTTTTGTCCTCGGCCCGGGCGAGGTCATCAAGCCGGAGGATCTACCAGAACACGTGAAGGCGCGGGGAGCAGTCCCGGCGGTTGAAATTGCTAGAACGATGGAAGAAATGGAAGCGCTGTTCATCATGGCGGCGCTGAAAAGAAATAACTGGAGCCGCAAGGATACTGCCAAGGAGTTGGGGATCAATCCCTCAACCCTGTATCGAAAGATCAAAAAACTTGGTCTGACAATTCCATCAATTATTCAGTAAGTCCTACAACAAAGCTAATTGCAGAATCGCACGATTTTCTTAAGGCAATCGTGCGTATCCGCACGATCAACTAACTCTTTGAAGTGCATTTTAGCTCTCAGTGCATTGAATAATCTGCACAATAACTTGCTGTTTCCCAAGCGATTAGCGGGTAAGAACACGGGTCATTACCACGTCTGGCACAGTGTTTGCCTTATCCGTGAAATGGAAGTGGTTTGATTAAAGGAGGTCACCGTGATTGGACTGGATAGACTGATGAAGATCAAGGGAGTTGTCGGGGCGGGACAGTTCTCGGAAGATGGTAGAGTTATCCGAACCGTCGGTGAGTTACCGGAAGATGTCATGGAGTCCGCACACCTGTGTGTGCGGCAGAATCAAAGGTCAGAGGAATTAGTCAGAGTTCTTGATGCCAAATCCAGCCGGAAGTGGCTGCCGCTCCAGGGCTGGGTCGTTTGGGGTGGTGAATATGCGGTGGTGGTGGTCGGCAACACCCGTGTTTTTGTCGAGGTGAAATATGCTGATTTTAATCAGCTGATGGTTGATTTGATTGATTCGGAGGCCACCGGCCCCAGGCCGATGAACTACTAACATGGAGAATCAGGTACGAGCTTTATAACAACATGATAAAGATCCAAATAAGGAGGTGTCAGTCATGACAGAAAAAAAGAAGGAAAAGCCCGTTCTGGGCGCAGGCGTCTATCATCCTGCGCACAGCCGATGGAGGTTTACGTCGATGACGATGGCGTAATGTACCTTTGCGACAAGGACATTGATCCCAACAAGCCGCTCAAAGACCAGGCTTGCTGGACGTGTGACAAGGTGCTGTTCACCCGCGGCGGCTAAGACCGCCAAGGTTAGCGACTAATGGATCTTCCCTCTGGGACAATTATCGCCGCAAACGACCGCCCCGGAACTTACTGACCGAGGCGGTCGTCACAAGAAGTAGCTTATGGGTTTATTTAATAAGTTATTTAAGCACCCTCCAAAGTCTGCTCTTAACCTTGGACGGAATGCTCCATGCTGGTGCGGCAGCGGCAAGAAGTACAAAAAGTGTCACTTCGACTCGGATCAGAAGTACTTTAATAGCAAGCTTATGTATGCTGCTTGCAAAACCTCCGGGTGAAAGAGGTAAACGAGGTGAGTTTCACCTCTATCAGCGCGAGCATCATAAAATAGCACATATGTTCTGTGGTCACAAGGCAGCAAGGACATGTTAGTCGCAATACTGAATAAGAGTCTGATTATTACCGGCTTCGTCGGGTTAATGATGCTCGTTATTGAGTACATCAATGTCTTGACGAGAGGGACATGGCAAAACAGTCTAACGAACCATAAGTGGACACAGTACCTCATGGCCGTTCTTTTGGGTGCCTCTCCCGGTTGTTTAGGGGCCTTTGCCGTTGTCGCCATGTATTCCCACCGGGTGGTGTCGTCGGGAGCGCTGGTGGCAGCCATGATCGCCACCAGCGGTGATGAGGCTTTTGTCATGCTGGCGATGTTTCCGAGACAAGCGCTGATCTTGACAGGCATTCTGATCGTTATTGGTCTTATCGGCGGGTGGTTGACTGATGTCTTTGTAACCAAGCGAGTTGCCGCTCATTACAGGGTGTGTGAAAACCTCGAGGTTCACGGCCCCGATAGCTGTCGATGTTTTCCGAAAGACCTAATCATTAAGCAGTGGCAACAGCTTTCACTTGCCAGAGGGGTTCTAGTCGGGGCCTTGCTGCTGTTTGTGTTCGGTATCGCTACCGGTTCCGTCGGTCCCCAGGAGTGGGACTGGAAACGCATCACGTTGATTATAACGAGCCTGGCTGGATCCTTCATTGTAGCCACAGTTCCCGAGCACTTCCTCGAGAAACATATTTGGCAGCATGTGGTTCGCCAACATATGCTTCACGTATTTCTCTGGACGTTTGGCGCACTCGCTGTCACTCATCTGCTCACGAACCAACTACAATTGGAAGGGTTAATTCAGAAAAATGTGCATTTAGTTACCGTCATCGCCTGTGTTGTGGGGATAATCCCTGAATCTGGTCCTCACTTGCTTTTTACGACACTATATGCGCAGGGAGCTCTTCCTTTTGCCGTGCTTCTGGCGGGCTCAATCGTTCAGGACGGTCATGGAATGCTGCCAGTGTTAGCTCATTCGAGAAAAATATTCCTGTTGGTCAAAGTAATCAACTTCGCCGTTGGATTGCTCGTTGGATCGTTGGTATTGCTTGGAGGTGGCTGATGATCAATGTCAGTAGTATTCGAGAGCGTGTCCACGATTGGGAGGTCGCCTGATGTATACGTATGGACCAGTACCGTCTCGCAGGCTCGGACTCTCTCTAGGCGTCAGCACAATTCCACCTAAGACATGCTCCTACACCTGCGTCTATTGCCAACTCGGCAGAACCACACATTTGCAGACAAAGCGCGAGGGTTTTTTTTCTAAGACGGATATTTTTGAGGAGATAATTGAACGCAGCCAGAGCATCAAGTACGACTACCTCACGTTTGTCGGTGATGGTGAGCCCACTTTGTACCAGGACCTGGGATGGCTTATTCGCAAGTGCAAGCGTACACTTCGATGTCCGATTGCCGTTATCACAAACGGCTCACTGCTGTTTCAAAGTGATGTTAGGAGGGAGCTACTGGAGGCGGACGTTGTAATGCCAACCCTTGATGCCGGAAACGAGACTACGTTCAGAAAGGTAAACAGGCCACATCGCAGCATTGAGTTTTCCGAAATGCTACTGGGACAGATCGACTTCCGCCTAGAGTTCTCTGGCCAGATATGGTTGGAAGTTATGCTGGTAAAAGGCAAGAATGATACTGATAACGAGCTACTGAGCATTGCCGAGGCGGTTAACGACATTCAACCAGATAGGGTGTATATAACCACGCCTATTCGTCCACCGGCGGAGCCATGGGTGGAGCCACCTGACATAACGACTATCCTAAGAGCGCAAGAAATCATCGGTGGCGCGGTGACAGTAACAGAGCTGGAATCTGGCAACTTCGGTTTGAGTGAATTCGCCAGTGCCAAGAAAGCAATTATTGAGATTGGCTCTCGTCACCCGTTGCGGATAGAACAGGTCACTGAGATCGAAAGGAGTTTCTCCGAAACTGGAGTCGTTCATCGCATGCTGGAAGAAAAGGAGTTGATCCAAGTTGAGTATTGTAGTCAAGAATACTTGCTTCCCAGCCATTTTGTCAGGGGAACGCATAATGATATAGACAAAGGAGGTGTTAGCAATGAACCCCATCACCGTAAACGCAAATGATCTGACTTGGCATCCTGCAGAAATGTATCCTGCGGGAGCTGAGCAGAAGGTGCTAAGTGTAGGTGGTGCGATGGCACCAAGGACTATTCTCCTCAAACTTCCTCCCGGATGGAATATGAAGGCTCATTCTCACGTCTTCACGGAGTTGCATTATGTACTGGAAGGTGAGTATGAGAGTCTGGGTGAAACATATCGACAGGGCACATTTCGCGTGATCCCCAAGGAGGTCGAACACGGTCCGTTCACCACTCAAGAAGGCGCCATCATACTGGTTACCTGGTGCGAGATGTATAAGTGAGGATTTCTGACAACAGAAATAGAGAGAATCACTAAACCATAAAAGGAGAAGATGATGAGCAACGAACTAGCTAATCTCAAAATCGACAAATCAATAGACGCCAGAGGTTCGGCTTGTCCGGGCCCCTTGCTCGAAGCCAAACGCGCCATGGCTTCCGTGCCCATGGGTGGCATCATGGAGGTGCTTTCTTCAGACAAAGGCACCACTGAGGACATTCCCCTGTGGGCGAGAAAGGTAGGCCATGAGTACCTGGGAAGCATTGAGGATTCGGGGTACTGGCGCATCTTCGTTAAGAGAAACAAATAATGCTCAGCAGCGACACCGACGAAAAAAACGGACCGACCATCCTTGTCTTCGCTTCCAATAATATTTCCGATCCGGGCATTGATCTGGCCGGCAGTTCTCACATGGCCTATCCGACCTCGGTCAGAGTCATCTCAGTCCCATGTTCCTCCGGTATAGATCCTCGCTGGGTGTTGCATGCCATACAGGCCGGTTTCGACGGCGTCTTCATCGCAGCTGATGGAACGGATTGCGCCTACGTTTCTGACTGCACGAATCGTACCGGTCAGGTTGCAAAACAAGCTCAGGAGCTATTGAAAGAACACGACTATGATCCCAAGCGGCTCAAGATGGCAGCCATTTGCTCGGTCTGCGCCGAATCCTTCGTTGCCAACATCGAGTCGTTTTACAAAGTCTTGAGCGAGCTGTGAAGGAAAACACCGTGCGATATGACGTACTGGTCGTCGGAGGTGGCATTGCCGGTATGGAAGCCAGTCTCACCTTGGGGGACATGGGTTATAAAGTGCTGCTGGTGGAGAAGGAGTCCAGTATCGGTGGTAAGATGGTTTTGTTGAGCAAGGTTTTTCCCACTCTGGACTGCGCCAGTTGCATTGCCACTCCCAAAATGGCGGCGACGGCCAATCATGAGAATATTACTATTCTTCCTTACTCCGACGTGGATGAAATTTCGAAAGAGAATGGTCACTTTCGTGTGCGGTTGCACCGAAAGCCCACCTTTATCGACCCGGCAGCCTGTACCGGGTGCGGCCAGTGCGAACTGGCCTGTACGGTGGCCATCTCCGATCAGTTCAACAAGGACCTGATTGCACGGCGCGCAGCGCACATTGCCTTCCCCCAGGCGGTGCCCAAGAAGGCTATCATTGATCGTCACGGCTCCTCGCCTTGCTCTTATGCCTGCCCAGGTGGTGTCAAAGCCCACGGGTACGTATCCCTTGTGCGGGCTGGTCGTTACGAGCAGGCTTTTAACCTCCATATGGAGGATGCGCCTCTGCCTGGCAGTCTAAGTCGCGCCTGTTACGCCCCCTGCGAAGAAAGCTGTACTCGAGGCCAGATGGAGGGACCGATCTCAATCCGTGGCATCAAGCGTTTCATGGTGGATCATTACTACAGTAATCACCCCGCGCCGGAGTATGGACCGCCGGAGAAGCTGTCCGGAAAGAGTGTGGCGGTAGTAGGCTCCGGTCCGGCTGGTCTGACAGCAGCCTACTTCCTAGCTCGGAGAGGCCACCGGGTGGAGATTTTCGAGGTTGCTTCCGAGGCCGGTGGCATGCTCCGTTACGGCATCCCTTCCTACCGGTTGCCCAAATCGATTGTCGACCGAGATATCAAGAACATCACAGCCTTGGGAGTGGTGATTCATACGGATACTCCGATACATTCGATCTCCGATCTAAATCAGCAAGGGTTCGACGCCGTGTTTCTCGGAACGGGTACACTGGAGGGTTATTCCATGAATCTGCCGGGTGAGGACCTGCCGGGCGTGATGGATTGTATAACCTTTCTCAGGGGATCTGCCAGCGGAAGTTTGGACAACCTAAAAGAGAAGAAAGTAATGGTCATCGGCGGAGGAAACTCGGCCATCGATCCGGCTCGTACGGCTCTGCGCCTCGGTGCCGAGCAGGTCTGCATCCATTACCGCCGCAGCCGGGCCGAAATGCCGGCCCATGACTGGGAAGTTCAAGCCGCCTTGGACGAGGGTGTGGAACTCCATGAGCTTAAGATGCCGGTTCGTTTCATCGGAACTGACGGACGATTGAGCTCCGTCGAGTGCATCGAGATGAAGCTGGGTGCACCCGACGAAAGCGGTCGCCGACGGCCGATCCCTATTGACGGAAGCGAGAACGTTCAACCGGCGGACATTGTGGTATTGGCTATCGGTCTGCGACCAGCTACCTCACGCTTCACCGACGAACTCGATCTCGCCTCAAACGAAACCGTCATTGCTGACCCGGAAACGCTGGCTACCTCTATCTCGGGCGTCTTTGCCGGTGGCGATGTCGTTACCGGGCCATCCATGATTATCCAGGCTATCGCTCAGGGCAAACGGGCCGCCTTTTACATGGATCGCTTCCTGACGGGACAAACATTTGCCGGTGTGACCTTTGACGAGCGACTACCAATGGTAGAGCAAACGGAGGTTCTTCAGCGCATGGGCGGGGGCGTCAGAGGACGTGATCCAGTGCCTTTGCCACAGATACCGTTAGCCACTCGCACCACTACCGGAACCCGAGATGAGGTGGAAGGTACCATGAGTGAGGAGGATGTCCGATATAGCGCCAACCGGTGTCTGGATTGCGGTGGTTGTGCGGAGTGCTATGAGTGTGTCCAGGCTTGCCCGGCTGATGCCATCCATTTCGAGAAGCGTCGCGAGGATCGGGATCTGCAAGTTGGCTCTGTGATACTGGCCACAGGATTCGAGCTTTTCAATCCGACGACGAAACCTGGTTACGGCTACAGTCGTTTCCCCAACGTGATCGACGCCATGCAGATGGATCGAATTCTGGCGCCCACACGGCCTTACAACGCTGTGATGCGACCCTCGGACGGCATGGCTCCTTCAAACATCGCCTTTGTGCTCTGCACCGGTTCTCGGGACGAAAGCGTAGGCAACCGGCTCTGCTCACAGGTATGCTGTATGTATTCCGTCAAGCAGTCCCAGTTGTTGATGGGCGCCTTACCTTTGGCTGACGTCACTATCTACTATATAGACATCAGAGCCTTTGGGAAGGGGTATGATGAGTTCTATGAGCAGGCCAAAGGAATGGGTGTCTATTTCGTCAAGGGGCGAATTGGCCGCATAGAGGAGACGACCAACCAAAACCTGATTTTGTTTTACGAGGACATTCTTGACGGTGGTGGCATCAAACAGGCAGAGCACGACCTGGTGGTCCTCTCAGTCGGTCTGTTGCCCAACCCAGAGGTACTCTCCCTGTTCCACAAACAGTACTTGGAGAGTGAACGGGTGCCTTTCATTCGGGAGACAGACGTGGATCTCGATCCAGGCAAAACCAGCATCGAGGGCGTATTTGTGGCTGGTACGGCATCTGCACCCCGGGACATCCCCGACACCATCCTGCATGCTGGGGCGGCTGCAGCTCAGACAGCGGCTTATCTGAAGAAAGTAGGAGTTTCGAGGTGACCAAGCGAAAAATCGGCGTCTTCATTTGTGGTTGCGGGGGCAACATATCGGATTTCGTGGATGTGGAGAAAGTACGCGCGGAAATTGAGCAGGAGCCCGGTGTCGTGGTCGCGCGAACGGCTATGTTTACGTGCAGTGATGCAACACAGCAGGAAATAATCGATATCATCAAAGAGAAGAACCTGGACGGCATCGTAGTCGCCTCCTGCTCACCCAAACTCCACCAGAACACTTTCCGTGCTATGGCTAAACGTGCTGGGCTGAATCAGTATGTTTACAACCAGGTCAACATTCGGGAGCAATGTTCCTGGGCTCATACTCACGACATGGAAAACGCCACTGATAAGGCGATTCGCCTTACACGGGCTGGTGTTGCCAGGATCATGAAGAGCTACCCTCTGGACGTGATCCGCATTCAGACAATACCGCGGGTCCTGATCATTGGAGCTGGCATTACCGGCCTGCAGGCCGCACGCTTTCTGGCCGCATTGGACATTGAAGTCCATCTGGTGGAAAGTGCTCCAAAGGTTGGTGGGCAGGTGGCTTCCTGGGGCCCGCTCTTCCCCAGTGGCCGCAGTGGAAAAGAACTGGTTCAAACCCTCGCCCGGGAAGTCGAGGAGAATGACCGAATTTACATTCATACCTCTTCTCGAGTTATCGAGAAGTCCGGCAGCGTTGGCGATTTTAGCGTTTCTATCGAAAATTCAGACGAGAGCCATACTCGTGTGCAGGTAGGGGCAATCATCGTAGCTACTGGTTTTCAACGTTACACACCCTCCGATGGCGAGTTCGGATTCGGGTTGCCCGGTGTCGTGACCCTGGACGAATTCCGAGATGTGTTGGATGAAGCTAAAGAGGGACCGATTCTGCACAATGGGCGGCTGGTGCGTGATGTGGCTTACATTTACTGCGTGGGCAGCCGGCAGGATCCTCAAAACGAACGCTCTCATACCTACTGCTCCCGATACTGCTGTACTGCGGCAGTCCACACAGCCTTGCTGGCTGGAGAGCGTCAGGATCCCCCACGCCAATTTCACTTGTATCGCGACATGCGTACGTACGGCAAACAAGAACTTCTCTACGAACAAGCCCTGCACAACGGTTCCCTTTTTCTCAAATTCGCCGATGACGATCCTCCCGCTGTAGCTGTTTCCAACGGTCGCGTCCAAGTCACCCTCAAGGACCAACTCACCGGTGGCGAAGAGATTAACCTCGGAGCTGACCTGGTTGTGCTCGTTACGGGAATGGAAGCCCATCCCAACGCGGGGTTAAACGGTGTGCTAAAGCTCCCGGTCGGCAAGGATGGATTCTTCAATGAGATTCATCCCAAGCTGCGGCCGGTGGAGACCGTCATGGACGGTATTCTGATCGCGGGTACGGCCCAGGGTTCGAAAAACGTACCTGAGAGCATGATCTCGGCCATGTCTGCTGTCGCCAAAAGCGCTGCTCTGCTCATGAAGGGCTTTGTCGATCTGGAGCCTTTCGTGGCGGTGGTTGATCTTGATCTATGTGCCTGGTGTGACGCTTGCGAGAAGGCCTGTCCCTATAACGCCATCAGCAAAGTGGAAAAGGGAGACAAGGTCATTGCTGCGGTCAATAACGCCCTGTGTAAGGGCTGTGGTGCTTGTGTACCGGCATGTGAACCCCAGGCGATCAGCGTTGAAGGATACACCCACCAGCAGATAACGGCCATGATTGATGCTCTGGCCCAGGAGGTAGCGTAGTGGAAAAAAAGGAAATGCGCAACTTGGCCGAGGTGTTTCGGGACGAGATGGTGATGCAGGAGCGCATCTGCAATCTGTTGACGGGGGGACCCCTTACTATACCCCAACTGGCCGAGGCCCTGAGAACTCCCAGTTGGGAGGTGACGACTTGGGTGATGGGCATGCGCCGATACGGTTTGCTTAAGGAGCTGCCCAAGAGTCGGGCTGACGACTATTATCAGTATGCCTTATCAACAGAGGAGTCGGCATGACCGCCATTAACACGCTCTTTATCGAATCGATGGACCAGCGTTTTGATGCTGCTGCCTGCATGAACTGTGGTGTTTGCACGGCGCTGTGTCCAATGGAGATAGGGCCTCTGCCCAGAGTGCTCTTCCGGCAGGTGATGCTGGGTCTCGAAGAGAAAGTCATGGCCAACACAGACACCATTTTCTCGTGCCTCCTTTGCAAGATGTGTGAAGTTAACTGCCCGGCCGGTGTTCCCATCGCCGAGAACGTACGCTTACTGCGCAACCGCATAAATACCACTATGTACGGACTTGGGAGGTAACCACATGTCCTTGCCAAAAAAAGCGGTACTTGGTATTCTGACAGACAACCTGTCCCGACGTCGCAGTGTGCTGCCCCTGTCCAGGAATGTGGCTACCGAATGGGCGCGCGGTCTCGACATCCCCCGTGGTGGAAAGACTGTCCTCTATACCGGACACATGTACCAGTTAATTCCATTCATCGGCGCTATGGCTGATCAGATGAAAGCATTTGAAGATTCCTGGGTCACCAGCCTGATGGACTACGGGCGATTAGTCAATAAGGTAATCAATATCTCAAGTTTCATGACCCGTGCAAAAAATGAGGAAAGACAAGCCCAAAACCGCACCCTGCGCTCGATTGCCATGCTACTCAGGGAATCAGGTGTTCAGTTTGGCTATCTCTACGATGAGGAGCTCTATTCCGGAGCCTTGGTCTACGACCAGGGAGTAGACAAAGTTTTTTTAAGTCATGCGCGAGTTGTACAGAAGATGTTAGCCGATCACGGCGTCAAAAAGGCCATTACAGTGGACCCCCACACAACCAACATGTTGCGGCATGTCTACCCCGAGGTTCTGGACGGCTTTGGCCTAGAAGTGCAAAGTTACCTGGAAGTTCTGGTGGAGCGAAATTCGGAGATCAAGCAGCAGTTGGACGGCCGGGTAATAGTCCACGATTCCTGTGTCTACGCCCGGCACGAAGGAATCATCGAGCAACCACGGGATATGCTTAAAAGAACTGGTCTGACTGTAGAAAGCCCGGAGCTTTCAGGCTCTCTGACTCACTGCTGTGGCGGCCCGATAGAGTCACTCTTTCCCAAGAAAGCACATGCAATTGCTGAGAAGAGGATAGAGCAACTAGCTGCTACCGGTGACAACATTGTCACTATGTGCCCCATTTGCCTGGTAAATCTTAAACATGCAGCCGGGGAAGACAATATTAAGATCAAGGATATCTCTGAATATTTTGCGGAGGCCTTCTTTGGAGTATCCAGAACTGCGGAGAGTGTGCGGACTTAGATAGACATAATGACGTTTCTGCGGCATGTTTTCATTTGAAAGCCAGCAACTTGAATCTTAGTGCCTTGGGAGATATAAAATGAGTGAAGAAAAACCCGAGAAAATCGTTATTTTTGCAACCCACGGACCCGAGGATCCTGAGCGGGCATCATTGCCTTTCGTGATGGCTAATGCCTCCTTAGCATTGGACATACAAGTAGTTGTTGTTCTCCAGGGGACAGGAGTCTTACTAGCCAAGAAGGGTTGCTATGAACACGTTTTTGCGGCCGGCATGCCGTCCTTGAAAGAATTAGTGGACTCATTCATCGAATTAGGTGGAATTCTCTTAATCTGTACACCATGTATCCAGGAGCGCCGTATCACCGAAGATATGCTGGTGGAGATCGCCAAGCCTATCAAGGCGGCCAGGGTCATTATTGAGGTACTTGAGGCGAACGCCACCTTGAATTACTAGTCAAAAAGGAGAATAACATGTCTGTTATCGCTATCTCAAGAGGCTCCTTGAGCACCGCAGTCAAACTGGCAGAAGGTCTCAGTGTCAAGTTGGGTGGACGAATTGTTACCCGTGAGCAAGTAGTCAAGGCGGCTGAGCGCTATGGGCTACAAGAAACCGGATTGAGTGAAAAAGACATCATGGCACAACATCCGCCCGGCTTCTGGGAACGTTACTCCGATGCCAGAAAGCACTATCTCACTTGCTTCAAAGCAGCATTACTCGATTTCGTTCTGCAGGAGTCTGTTATTTACCACGGCAATCTTGCCCATCTTCTTCTTAACGAGGTTCCTTTCGTTTTGAGGGTCAGAGTGAATGCGCCTCTCGAAAATCGCGTTAAGGTCCTGATGGATACAGAGGGGATTTCAAAAGAAGCTGCTATTCAAAAGATTAGGGAAATTGATCAGCAGAGGAAGCGCTGGACGCAGTTTCTTTACGACGCTGATTACAGAGATCCTATTCTCTTCGACCTAGTCTTGAATATGGAAAAAATGACCATCCAGGACGGGATCGAGCTGGTAGCTTCGGAAGCGAAAAAAGACCAGTTCCAACCTAATGAAGAATCATTAAAGACCGTAAGAAACTACCACTTGGCAACAGTAACCCAAACCTACCTGATGCACTCCCCTAACACTTACGGTTTGGAGCTAAAAGTCAAAGCTGATGCGGCCACGGGTGAAGTGGTGGTCTACAAAAGCCCGGCGCTGGAGGAGATCGCAACCTTGGACAGCGATGTTCAGGCTGCCTTGGAGAATGTGGAGGTGATAAAAACCGTCAAGATCGAAATGTCAGCCTATTAGGCGGTGATGAGGACAGGCAGTCCTTATCGCCAAGGAGAGCTGCCATGAGCACGTTTTTGCCGCTATCCTGGATCCGCTGAAGAAACCGGTTGACATTTTTGTCGAGCAGGGTGGAAAGATATGGAAGACAGGAACGTCTGACAGCGAGTCCAATTAGTCTTCTCGGTATCGTTTTCTGGAGTCGGTTGAGCATCGACCGGCACATCGCTGCGAATACGAGCTTTTGGCGGGTCTGTCAGAGTCAACCTCCTGCAGGAGATAATGAAAGAAAGGAGGATGTTGATATGGCCGTTATCAGTTTAGACGCAGTTGGGTTTTGCGCCCATTACTCGGAAGCGGGCGATTGGGCCTTTGACTTTGCCCTGGAACTTTCGCGCCAACGGAATGTGCAGTTAAATGTGTTTCATTTTCTGTCGGATCCATACGATCCGGACGACAACGCAGCCGACAAGCTGACTCGAGAAGAACGAGCCCGATTGGTCATCCAGCGAGAACGTGAGCTCCGGTTCTACTACGACGAACGTGCCGGTGACTACCTCGATGTAGGCTTCCGTCTTTGCGAAGACCAGGAATGGACAGAGTTGCACCGTTGCCTACTGATCCGCGAGTTCCAAGTGTTGGTTCTGGGCTACGTGAAATCATCAGCGGTTTTCGCCGGACGACCCATAGAAGCGTTTGCTGATGCCTTCGTCAGTCCGGTTGTGTTGGTTGGTCCGACGAACCGACAACAACTGCATCTCAATTCACGAGCAGCATTGATTGCTGACAAACTCGGTGTCCCGGAAGATGGCTGGACACTCATTGAGCGCGTTTCTGAATCCGGGTGATCAAGAACCAGCTACATTACCATACGGTATCGCCGTAAACAAAGATATCGCGTCGAAAGAGGCTGGAATTCGGATAAATCGTGCAACAAGGAGTGTTGTATTTTATCTGAAAATGACGATATTGCTTCTGGAATTGGTGCCGTAAGGTCTGGTGATGCTAGAAGAGATAAGTGCCATAATATTCAACAGCATTAGCGACGGCGTTTTTACCGTTGATAACAACTGTATCATTACGTCCTTCAATCACTCTGCTGAGAGAATAACCGGATTCACAGCCGAGCAGGCCGTTGGCAAACACTGCTTTGATATCTTCCGTACCGAGATCTGTCACAAGCAATGTGCTATGAAGGATACGCTGAAGACAGAAAGCTCAGTGGAAGATGCGCGCGTCACGATTATCAGCAAAGATGGTCACGAGGTACCTATCCAAGTAACCACTACACTTCTTCGCGACGAGGAGGATAACATTGTCGGTGCTGTAGAGTTCTTTCGCGATGTCATAGAGATAGAACATCTACGTAAGAGCCTGGATAGAAAGAATGCACTCAGTGACATCGTCAGCGTCACACCCAGGATGCAGGAGTTGATCTCCCTACTGCCGGATGTTGCTGAATCAGAATGTAGTGTTCTCATCCAGGGGCCTAGCGGATCGGGCAAGGAACTGATAGCTCAGGTTATCCATAACATGAGCCCGCGTCGGTACGGGCCCTATGTCAAGATAAACTGCGCTGCTCTGCCGGCCCAGCTTCTAGAATCAGAGTTATTTGGCTACGAGAAGGGTGCCTTCACCGATGCGAAAAGGGACAAGCCGGGACAGTTCAGCCTTGCCAATGCAGGTACCCTCTTGTTGGATGAGATTAGTGAGATGGACGTCTCCCTCCAGGTCAAGCTACTGAGGGTACTCAACAACGGCGAATACCGTCCTCTTGGCTCTGCGAAAACACTGCATACCAACGCAAGGATAATTGCAGCCACCAATGCTGATCTACAGGAATTGATCGCACGTGGAATCTTTCGAGAGGACTTGTATTACCGAATCAACGTGGTAAGTCTTGAAATCCCCCCACTGCGGGAACGTACGGCAGACATTCCCCTCTTAGTTGATCATTTTATGGATATTTTTCGCAAGAAAAGCCGCAAGTGGATTCAAAGAATAGCCCCTGATGCCTTGTCAGTGATGAGAAACTACAGGTTCCTGGGCAATGTTCGGGAGCTGGAAAACGCAATAGAGCATGCCTTCGTCATGTGTCACGGACAGGAAATCCAGTTGGAGCACCTTCCATCGCACATTGTGAATCAAGCCGTGGGTAGCAATGGGATTTCCCAAGACAAAAGGAGTGAAAGGGAGATCATTCTCGAGACCCTTAAGCGGCACAACGGTAACCGCGCGCGGGCAGCAACCGAGCTAGGTGCATATTCCGAGCCATTCCGCCACTTGATTCCGACGGAAAGCGCCACCCGATTCCGAGGCAAAGCGCCATCTGATTCCGAGCCATTGCGCCACCCGATTCCGAGGCAAAGCGCCGGTTGTCAAGGTCGGTTGACCGGCAGGAGTGGAGGCTGACGCGGGATAGTCACTAAGCTGGCATGTCGCTTATCTTGTTGGCTTTTCGAATGGTAAGCCAAGGAGATGACAATGCCGGGAAAGCGATTATCCATGCGTAAGATCAGACAAGTATTACGGTTAAAGTTTGACTGCAAGCTGAGCAATCAGGCGGTGGCCACCAGTTGTGGGATTAGCCGCACGACAGTGAGGGAGTATGTCCGGCGCGCCACTGGTGCCAGGCTGAGTTGGCCCTTGCCACAGGATGTGACAGACAGTGAGCTGGAGAAGCTTCTGTTTCCGCCGCCTCTGTCCATCCCCGCTTCAGAGCGTTCTTTGCCGGACTGGGCAGAGATTCATAAGGAGCTCAAGCGCAAGGGGGTAACGCTGTTTCTGTTGTGGCAGGAATACAAGGAGGCTCACCCCCAGGGGTACCAGTACAGCCGGTTCTGTGATCTTTACCGTGCCTGGGCAGGTACGGTTGACCTTCCCATGCGTCAGAATCACAAGGCCGGCGAGAAGCTGTTTGTCGATTACGCCGGGCAGACTATGCCGGTGGTTGACCGCTTGACGGGAGAAGTTCGCCAGGCTCAGATCTTTGTGGCCGTCTCAGGCGCCAGCAATTACACTTATGTTGAGGCCATCTGGACGCAGACCCTACCGGACTGGATCGCCTCCCACAAGCGAGCCTTTGCCTTCATGGGCGGCGTCCACGAACTGGTCATTGTGGACAATCTGCGCTCGGGAGTGTCATCAGCCTGCCGTTATGAGCCGGATATCAATCCGACTTACCAGGAGATGGCACAGCATTACAGCAGTGCCATCCTGCCGGCACGCGTCCGCAAGCCAAAAGACAAGGCCAAAGTGGAAACCGGCGTGCTGGGCATCGAAAGGCAGATTCTGGCGCGCCTGCGTAACCACACCTTCTTCAGCCTGGCCGAACTCAACCAGGCCATGGCCATATTATTGACCGAGTACAACCAACGTCCCTTGCAGAAACTGCCCGGCTCGCGGCGATCATTGTTTGAGAGTGTGGACAAACCGGCTCTCAAGCCCCTGCCTAAACAACCGTATGAATACGCCGACTGGAAAAAGGCCACCGTCAGTATCGACTACCATGTGGAGGTTGACGGGCACTACTACAGCGTCCCTTACCAGTTGGTCAGGCAGAAAGTCGAGGTACGTTTGACCAATACGACCGTGGAATGTTTCCACAACGGTCGGCGGGTGGCCAGCCACCTGCGCTCCGACATCAAGGGCCGCCACACCACCCTCAGCGAACACATGCCCAAGGCTCATCGACAGTATGCTGAGTGGACGCCTGAGCGTCTGGTTCGCTGGGCGGGTAAAGCTGGGAGCGCCACCAAGGAACTGGTCGAACAGATCATGGCCTCTCGGGCACATCCGCAACAGGGGTTTCGATCCTGCCTGGGGATCATGCGTCTGGGCAAATGCTATGGCCCAGATCGCCTCGAGGCCGCCTGTGAGCGAGCTCTGACAATCAATGCCAGAAGCTACAAAAGTATCGCCTCGATCCTCAAGCATGGATTGGATAAACAGCCCATGCCACAACAACGACCCCAACTGCCGGCAATCGAACATGCCAATGTCAGAGGGGCACAGTATTACCAACAAAGCAACTGATTCAAAGGAAATAACCATATGCTCAACCATCCCACGTTAGAGAAACTGCAGAGTCTGAAACTGACCGGTATGCTCAAGGCTTTAGATGAACAGATGCAGATGCCCGAATGCGAGGCTCTCAGCTTTGAAGAACGGCTGGGACTTCTAGTGGACCGGGAAATCACCGAGCGCGACAACCGCCGCTTGAAGACGCGCCTGAAGAAAGCTAAACTGCGCCAGAGCGCCATCATCGAAGATATCGACTACCATCACCCCCGGGGACTGGACAAATCACTGATGCTATCGCTGGCCGGCTGCCAATGGATACAGAAACATCACAACTGTATTATCACCGGCTCCACCGGCGCCGGCAAAACCTACCTGGCCTGTGCTCTCGGACAGAAGGCTTGCCGCGAAGGGTATTCCGTGCTGTATCGGCGCCTGCCACGCCTGTTTCAAGAATTGGCTGTCGCAAAGGGAGACGGGCGATACATTAGACTGCTGGCTGCCTTTGAAAGAACCGAGTTGATCATTCTCGATGACTGGGGAATGGCGTCGTTGACCGATGAGCAGAGACGAGACCTCTTTGAAATCCTCGAAGACCGATATGACCGGCGTTCTACTCTGGTCGCCGCTCAGTTGCCGATCAAACACTGGCACCAAATCATCGGCGATCCCACCCTCGCCGACGCCATCCTTGACCGCCTCATTCACAACGCTCACAAAATCAATCTGAAGGGAGAATCGATGAGAAAAAAACGAAAAGACTTGACTAACACTGAGAAGGGAAATACATAGCTAAAAAGCCCGCGTCGCTGCGCTCCGACTGGCGGCTTGGTTCGGAACGGGGTGACGGCTTCGCTCGGAATGACCCGGCGCCTTCGCTCGGAACAGAGTGGCGGATTCATCGGAATAGGCATTCGAGGAAGAGCATGATGAATACGGTGAAATTCGCATCAAGTTTATTTGGGATGAGTCCGAGCATGTTACAGAATTTCACTTTATTGATATAATAGGATTTATGGATAAAAGAACA
>Ga0209986_10000641_pt1 | contig 34333 bp, 22 predicted proteins | sample BlataG_FD_183168 | JGI IMG/M metagenome (GOLD analysis project Ga0209986, IMG submission 183168) | Deep subsurface microbial communities from Black Sea to uncover new lineages of life (NeLLi) - Black_00105 metaG (SPAdes) (version 2) | ecosystem: Environmental > Aquatic > Marine > Oceanic >...
TGCAAGGACTATATTTGTAGTTATTGTGGTAAGGAATTTTCTTTTCCACAGAGTTATTATAAGCATAAAAAGTATCGTTGTAAGAAAAATCCTAATAAAGAATCTAAATTAACTAAAAAAAAGGATTTGTCTAAGGATAATGAGAATGATATACTTTTAATTGTAAAAAAACAAATAGAAGATCATAAAAAGGAAATGGAAGAGAAGAATAAAAAACTAGAAGAGGAAAACAAGAGATTAGCAGAAGAATTGGAATTAGTAAAGAATCAGAAATCTGTACCAAGCGTAGTAAACAATATAGTAACAGATAAGATGATGTTAATTCAGCTAAATAAAATGCCACCCAAGAAATTTCTAAATAAATATTGTTACAATACTCCAACTTTGGATAACTTAATTGATTTCATATTAGAACATAAGATTACGTTGAGCGATGCTAAAAGAATAAAAAGTATTAAAGACTCCAATCTTGAAAAAAGGAAAGTTTATTTAAACTACTATTATCGTAATGTAATAATTATAATTAAGAATTGCACTAGACGATTAATAGAAATGAAGGAAATAAAAGATTCATATTGTGATAGTACTTTTATTCTGAATGACGGAAATATGAGACATTATATGGAAAAAAAGGAATTTAGTTGGGAAAATAATACAGATATTAATAAAGTTTGTAGAATTATATCCATTATAGGTTCTCAAGTTGTGAATATTCATCATCTTGATTGTATGCAGCTAAGTAAAGATGACGAATTATATGTAGCAAAGGAAATATTAAAATTAAATGATTGGACTAATAAAAAAGATCTTTTAATAAAAAGTATCAACAAAGATGATATACTCATGATTGAAAATGAATACTAATAGTGTACTTTCCCGAACTACTTTTAAAAAATTTGATAGGATTTATAGTTTAATAAAAAAAATCATGAATAAGTCCGAACAAAGTCAGAAAACATTAATGAAAAATCAAAGTGAAATTAGCAGATCTTCAGGATACTTAAAAAATTATAATATAGAAAAAAAAATGAGAAAATTAGTAGAAGATTTTGGGGTAAATCAGACTCCTTGTGAGACGATAGACCATGCATTTGAAATGTTAGAATATGCTTTAGGTGAAGCATCCCTTCTAATAAGAGATGATACATTTAGGGGTTTTCGCCTTATGCAGTCGGTTTTCTGGTACACTTGCTGAGTTTCCCTAGTTTGCCTATTCCCAATCAGAAAGCTACAATTGTGCTAAAAACTTTATGAGTGCAAAAAAAAATAGATAAAATTCTTAGTTTTTTTCTAAATAGTTAAATTTATATTAAAAATATTTTTATTTAATATGTTGAAATACCAGTTAAGCTATATATATGCGATTCAAGATTAATTTTTTCATTTATTTTATTTAGTAATGATGGATAATATTCCTTTAAAAAAATACCCGTTTTACCAAGAATCCTTTTTCCATTTTCAAAATAATAAATATCATGATTCCATGCAATTTTGAATCCAGTATTAGTATTTAATAGTTTTTCTAAATGACACGCATATTCAAATGAGTCTCTTTTCATTATCGATTAATAAATTTTGATAACATAATTATTATAGATATTAATATCAAATTTTTAAATACATAATTTTTTAGAGAATAAAATCAAATCATGCGGACTCAATTATATTATCTTTATAGTTCATAGTTTTGAATCCTCTAGCTATGTGGATTTTCCAGCCTTGTTTTTCAATTTGATTTTTTTCGTTTTTACTAATAGAATCCCATATTTTCTTTTCAGTAAATAATCTATTTGAGGTTTTCCAAGATGCATTTGTCCAATTATCATGATAAATAAAATTAGTTCGATCATATTTTGTTGCTTTATATGGTGAATGATCACTGTTAAAATGTTCACAATTAGTTCCAGTCATCAAATTATAGGATCCATTATTAAATAAGAGAATTCTATCTTCATATTTTATATGTTCGATGATATTATTGTCTTTTATAAAATCAAAATGTTCATCTATATCGTCTTCCAAAATGTAATTACCAAATGTGATTTTATCATTTATATTGGTTATAACTCCAGATATGTCTTCTTGGTTTAAATATTTAGAAATTATAGAAATAGCTTTTTGAAGAGGTTTAGTTCTTTTTTTTTTACAGTGTAGATCATCCCAAATTTTAATTTCATTTTTCAAAATTTCGAAAATTTCTTTTTTTTCATTATAAGTTAAATTTTGCATATTTGATTAGTTTAAAATTCATAGAATTAATCAAATTTTTTTAAATTGTGATCAAAAAATTGAATAGACGTTTAGACAAATTATTAAAAAGATGGCATTAGAAATTTTGAAATCAGTAATAGGAGAAAATAATTTGAAATATGATAATTTAGAGAAAATGCAAAATAAATTAGAAATATTATGGTGTGGTCTTGTATTTCAAGTTTTAGAAAATGAAGAAAATAAAATTGATGAGAATGTGAAGATATCTGCAATTGTTCTTGATACTATGTTAAATGGGCTTGAGTTAATTAAGGAGAAAGAAGATGAGTCAAGAAAATCAAAATATGAAGATGAAGAATTGATAACAAATTATACAACTTCTAGATTAAGAAAAGTATATTTAAAGAAAAAGGAGAAAGAAAAAAAAAAAAAATTTGTGGAATTGAAAAAAAAATATTGTACTATAAATCAGGATCTTAAAAAATTGTGTAGATCAAATTAGTAAGATCTATAGAAATAAAAATAAAAATGAGAATATATAATTAGGTTCAAGTAGTTATTTATATTTCAATGAGATCTGAGAGTTATTATTAAATATAACATGTATGTGTGATAGAATTAAAAGAAAATTTTATTTATTTTAGGTGGGATCCATGCAAAACTATCTTGAAAACTTTCGATTTTATTATTATTTTTTTTGTTTACATAACCTGGGGCTGGTGTCATCGGATCAGAATATATAGAATTGCTATTATCACCACATCCTGAACAATCCCTTGCATTTTCATATCCATCATTGAATGATTGATTTAGAATTTTATCAATATCATCTGCCAATTTATATTTATTAATATTTTTGATGGGTCCTGCCCATGGACCATAACCACCTGTGCCAGTATCATAATTACCCCAAACTCCTTTTTTGTTGTTTAAATAATTTTTTAAACTATTTGTCTTTGTTTTCCTATTTATTTTGGGCATTTTTTTACAAATTTCATTTATATTTCTGCCTTTATTATATAATTTGCAATCCTTATCAGATAAACATCTTTTGTCACCGACCCTGCAAAAATTATCTTCAATAGCACATTCATTACTATTTCGACATTGATCACCAGGAGGAATTTTGCCTTCTCTGGATGTATCTGTGTTAGGAGGGTAATCACTGTCGGGTATATCATTTTTTTGTAGATTATTATCAAAAGGTCCTTGAGATGGAAAATTCAGACCTGTGTTGGAGGGGATATCGGATGATGAATTTTGATTTATATTAATATTCATAGAGTTTTGCATTCTTTTCCCCATTCCGACACCCATCCATTGATTCATTTTTTCTTTTGAAACATTAATGATTTTGGTTTGATTATTGGATGGACTAATATTATGGTTATCGCCAGATAAAATATGATTTAGTATTTGTTCTTTATCTTGAATAGTTACATCATAAGGATTTTGTCTTTTCATTTGATTTAATTTATATTTCATTTCTTCACTAATATTGAGTCCAAGACTGTTTAAACCGAATCTTCTATTTTTTATTGCTTCTTGTCTCCATTGGGGTTTTTGATATATGTTCGGATAATCAGATGGACAACTAGTTGATGTTGAGTTCCATGCATGAGGTGGTTCATCTAAAAAATATTCAGTTAATTTTTTATTTTTTTTTTCTCTAATAACCTTAAAATAGTAATATATAGATAATAATAGAGCAATAAAAATACAAATTAATATTAAGTTTTTCAACATTATTATAATTAATATATATTTTAAATTTTAAAAATAAATAAATAAAATAAGTAATTAAATATTTTATTAAAAATCATTTTGATAAAATAAATAATATTATCAAATGATGATTAATAAATATTTGAATAGGTTTACATTTTTTTTTTTTTTTGATTATAAGATAACTTTATTAAATAATAAAAATGATTATTTAATTTTTTTTATTTGATTTTATATAGTTTATATAAATATGTATGAATATATTTTGAACAAATTACGTAAGTAGAATTATTTTGAATAGTAAGAATATAATATTTATATAAATTTATAAATGTTCTATTTATTGTATTTAAAAATATATAAAAATTTGAATTGTTACACAAAATAAAATTTAAAGGACTTAAGATTATGTTGGAAACGAAAAAGGATTTGAAAATGAATAATGTTCCTAATGAGATATTTCTCACCGGTGCAACAGGATTTATTGGTAAAATATTATTATATTATTTTTTAAAGTGTAAGGATATTGTGAAGATTCATGTATTAGTTCGAGAAAAACGGGATAAAACAGCTGATGTAAGATTTAAAAGGATTATAGCTGAATGTCCTATATTTCATGATTGTGTGGATGATCTCCTAGCTCGTACAAATGTTGTAAAAGGAAGTTTATCTGAAATACCAGAAATTCCTAATAATGTAACACATATAGTTCACTGTGCTGCGAGTATATCGTTTAACCTTCCAATTAAAGAGGCTGTTTCTGCGAATGTTGATCCTTCTCTTGCATTACTAAGACGATCGCTTTCCCTTAGGAATTTGAAAAGTTTTGTGCATATTTCGACAGCATATGTAAATCCAACTCATTGTGGTAATAAGGCTTTAGTAGATATGGGTATTGATCCTGATATTCTTTATAATGATTGTGAAATAGGTTTTCAATACTTTCGAGGGCATCATCATAATTCGTATACATGGAGTAAGTGTTTGGCAGAACTTTTGATGGACAATTTTGCTAAAAAACATAATATACAACTTACGATCGTAAGACCATCAATTGTTGGACCGTCAATATCTAAACCATGGACTGGTTGGATTGATTCTAAAGCAGCTCTTACGGGTCTTTATATGTTGTATGGACTTGGTATAATGAGTACAGAATATATTAGTTCGATGAATGTTGTTCCGGTTGATTGGGTATGTGAGGTGACAATGGAAGCGCTTATGAATCCATGTGATAGGAATGATGGTAAATGTAGTATATTACATGCAACTTCTGAGGTACAATTATTTCCTCTTACTTGTTATGAGAGTCTAATAAAGCAATATGACAATACTATAGGACTTCGGGGTAGAGTGGCACCTGTAACGAAGTTACTAAATACGCATTCTGCGATTCATGCGAGGATTAACGAATTGTTTTTTGAAACGATTCCATTAACAATTTCAAGTTTGTTTGGAGATATTAAGCGCAAGCGGCAAATTGCTAATATATTCGACGCACGAACTAATGTAATGGGTAAATTTGCGAAATGTTCATGGAAGTTTGATTCAAGTGTTCGTGCTTCGCACAAGAACTTTGAGAAAGATTATCTCCGTAATTTACCAAACATGATTATCATGCACATGCACAAATATGATAAGTCAAGAGTGAATCTTCACGATTGTCATCAGGATTGGTTTTCATGGGCATTTAGCGATATCTTCGACTTCTTAACACTTTTCTTCGGATTGTTTATTTGGTTTATTTTTGATTTACCTTTATTTGGTATTATATTGTTTAGTATTTGTCAATATTTCATAAATTATAAAATAAAAAGGCGTTCGAATTACAGGTTTAAATATCGTGTTGGAGCTAGTATCCTAAGGAGGGTTTTCCGCAACGTATATTCTAGAATTGAAGTGGATATGTTAAAGATAGAAAAGGTGAATTGGAAAGAACCTACAGTAATAGTATTACCACATCAGAATCCTTTAATTAGCATGATAATGCCTTATATCTTCTTTCAGTTCACAACACTTGGTGTTCGTAAGGTCAGAGCAGTCGTACCTGAAAGCGCTGTGATTTCACCTCTTCAGAAATGGACTTTCCAATTCTTTGGAGTTATTGTCGTAGATGACAAGATCAATCCAACACCTAATACGACTCGCGAACTGATTGGAAATTTTGACTGTCCATTAGTATATATGTGTCCATCAACTCCATCATCTGCAGATCCTATTGTATCGCATACACTTATGATACCTAATGTACAATATATACACGTTCATGCATTATCATCGGACTTGTCTATTGACAATGCAGTGGCTAAGGGATCTAATCTTGGTGTTTGGTGGTGTCTTAAGCGTATTCTTTTTCGACAACCGGAACCTCGTCCGTCTCTTACAATTACTATAAGTGATACAGCAACCCGAAAATATTATGATAATCCGATTCCAGTGCAAATGGAAAATAGAGGTATAAACGTTTTGGATGATTAAAAATAAGATAAATTTTTTTCATTATAAAAGCAAAAAAAATAATGATCAAAGATATTAAAAAAAAAGAATTGTGTAAATTTTTTTGAATAAATTTTAGAATATTTTTATTGATTTATTTCTCTAATAAATCTTCTTGTTTTATTATTTTCTCTATATTCTTCCAAATTGATATCAAAACATTTTGATTCTTTACCTAAATCATTTGGGATTCCAAGAAGAATGGAACTATCTTGATGAACCGGTAAAAGGAATAATTTCCAACCACCTCTTTCACAAAAATGTATTCCGTAACCTTCAAAAAATTTTATAATAGTTTGAATTGCTTTTTCTTTTGATTTTATAGGATTACAAAATAATTCATGAAATTCTAAGTCTGGTCCTCTAATAAATAACAGATAACCATCTTTGTTTGGATTATCAGGATATATACTTTCAAGTTCTTTTATTAAATAATCTGAAAGTGGTTCATCTATATTAGTTTGATGATTAATATTATAAGTTGTATTTTTGTTTATCATTTATGAATAAAAAAGGATAAATTTGAAATTCAAATTTTTATTATATTCAAATTATATATATGGAAAATACAACTATTATAGAATCTAAAAAATCTAAAAAATCTAGAAAAGATATGATAAAAAATCTATCTGAATTTATGGTTGGTAGTGTATCTTTAGTCCAAACTGGTTGTACATTAGATGGTGGTGAATTTGGAGGATATGTGTTTAGTTTTAGAACTAAACATGGTGTAGTATTTGTAGACTGTACAATGGATCTAGATATAGAAACTCCATTTAGTAAATTAATGAGCTAATGCAACTTACTCATATGTATATAAAAATATTGTAAAATAAAGTTACTATTTGTGTAAAAAATGTTATTTGTTAAAAAGGAACAAAATTAGGTTCCGAGGTTTTGATTATTGGTGAAGAATAAACTAGCAAAACATGTAGTAATTGTGGAACGCTCGAAAACAAATTAGGAAACGAAGATATTTTAAAATGTAAGAATTGTGGTCTATGTATTGATAGAGATACTGACGGAGTTCGAAATATACTTATCAAACACTTAAAATAGATAGTTTCTATAGGCAAATGCTTCGTCGCCTTTGGTTTACAAATAAACCATAGCCCGAAGGGCGTATACGGCTTCGCCTATAAAATTAGAGATATATAATATTTCTTTATGGAAAGCAGATGATTGTATAGATTTCAGATATGCCATCGGCAATAATCAAAAAAAAATAAGGATCTAAACTTTAAGTATGGTTATTTGTAATATTTTCAATTTGTAATATATTCCAATATTCTTATTGATTATCAATAGGATAGAAGCGGTTCTTATCATTTATCACAAGTTCCATATGATTGTCCTCCTTGTCCTAATAATATTAGTTTGTTTAAATTCTTAAATTATATTTGTAAGGTAGCACAAAATCTACCGTTCCATTTGCAGTATGCATCATGAAAACCAGGCAAATTACCTAAATTGCATTTTTTTCTGTTTTTCCTATTTTTGAATACTACTCTACATATTTGATTAATTTCTTGATAAATTTCAATAATATTACCATCATGAAGTTTATTTAAGATGCGTCTACCTTCAGTACGCTTTATCATAATGCTTGGTATATCAATTCCTAGATTATTGGGAAAATTAAATCCCATTTCTTCAAGTCCACCTATATTATTTATTACGATAACACCAATAGAACCAGCACTTTGGCATGCTTTGATTTTGGATGTAAATAAACATTCACCTCTTTTCACTATAGCTATTTTCCCACTAATATTTTTTTTATTAACTAATTCTACAATATCTTTTGGGTACTTTCCACATGCTAAAAAAGGATCTGCTATAACCAACTCGCCTTTAGAAAATAGTTTTTGAGGACCAAATAAAGCTTTTTTAGTATGTATTTTTTTACCTGAAATTCTTGTAATATAATCTAGCGAATGGATACTTCTTGTTCTAGGTGATGCCTGATTTATTCTTGGTGTATTCACTAAAATATTTGGTGTGCGTTTATTTTGAATATTCGTTATTACATTTAAAATACCAATATCCAAGAGTTTATTTTTAACTTCTCTTGCTGATGCATATGGATATTTTTCCCATATCATACTTGCTACTCCTGCTACAATTGGAGTTGCCGTACTTGTACCACTAAATGTTGAAATTGCATAATCATTTTCAGAACTGGCTGCAGATATTTCACTAGCAGGTGCAAATATATCTATACAAGAACCAACAGAAGAATATGGCCAGATCCAATCAAATATAGTTGTCCCAGCAACTGTTATTATATGTTTTCCTTTTGCTCCACTTGGTGATTGTTTGCAAGAAACTACTCGTGGATTATTTCCAGCTGCTACAACTATAACCACATTATCATGAAGTTTTACAATTTTATTTAAAGCTTTATTTTCTGGACCACCTAATGACATTGATATTATCTTTCGAGTAGAGGGACATTGCTCTTTTTCGGTAGCTGCCCATTCTACTCCCTTGATTATATCTCCCCATGTTCCAGTTCCTTCATCATTCAATACTTTAACTGGAATCAATGTAACTTTTTTGGCAACACCAAATTTTATACCTGCGGCAATCGAAGAGCAATGCGTTCCATGACCATCTATATCCTCAACTGTATTTGATGTAAAACTTTTTCCTAATGTAACGTTCAAATTTATAAATTCAGAGTGTGTAACTCTTAAACCTGTATCCAATATATATATACATGTACCATTTCCAGAATAATCTGGATTATAAAAACCAGAAAGAGGTAAGTTAGCTTGATCAATTCGACTTAATCCCCAATTCTCAAGTTCTAAAGTCGGGGAAAACGTTGGGAAATTTGTAGGTGGTTCAACTATTCTGATATTAGTTGGACTTTTAGTCACCCCTAAGGCTAATGTTGGTGGTCCCATATCTTCATCTGGATTATATAATTTCCTTTCACCAATCTTTGACACAATACCTACGTAATCAAGCTCAATTGACTCTATAGTAGAATCATTTAACATCATTTCCGCTTCATAATCACACATTCTTTTCTTATAAATGAAATTAGTATCTTCATAAAATATCTGATTTTTTCTTATCATTTCAGGTTTACTATATCTTGAGATTAAATAATCATTTTCATTACAACCTTGTAATGATATCTCTAACATCCCAAGTATACAAATTAAATACTTCATTAACATTTTATTTACAATATCTTAACAAAAATTTTTTTAATTTTACACGAGATTTCTATAATTAAAAATTTTATATACATAAATGATATATATATTTTTTTTTTTTTATGTATAGCTCTGTAATATATTTCAGCCTTAATAACTCGGAGATCAATAGTATATAACCATATTTAGTAATAACTATTAAAAATCTGAAATAAGCATTTTTGGATTTTTTCGAATTTCATTAAGAAACGGAAATGATAACAATGATTTTAATAATACTGCAGATAGAATTCTTGATAATCCGTATCAGACTAGAAACCAATATACTCGAGCTATTCGGAATAATACAGAAAGTTCAATTAAAGATGTACAGACTGCTGATGGTGGTAAGAAATCTAGAAGGAAAAAAAAATCAAAAAGAAAAAGAAAATATAAACAATATCAGAAAAATAAAATGTCCAAAAAAAGAAAAAAAACTAGAACTAAAAGTATAGAAAAAAGAGGAGGATAATCTCTTAAAAGGAACAGGTCCTTTGCGAATTTACAGATGAGGCAAAGGTCGTTCCCTGGACCAAGGAACAAGTCTAGAAAGCATTGAGACTAGAAAATGTTGATTTCTATACTCGTTTTAAACCATTTAGTAAAAAATAATTTATAATTACTATTCAGAATCACTCTCTGAATTTGATAATTGCATCAAAGATTCAATTATTAAAGAACTTTTTAAATTAGCAGCAATACTGCTTCTATCTTATTAATTAAAGATAATCAATAAGAATAAAGATATATAATATTATAACCATACCTAAAGTTTAGATCCTTACTTTTTTTTTGTAATAATTTTAAAGAAATTAGAGTTTTCTTAAATAATAAATATGGGAATAAAAATTAAATTATTTAATATTAAATTTAGAGGTGAATTTTATTTTATAATTTAAGGTATATAAAATGATGGAAAAAAAAAACTATTTGGAAATTTTAAAAATAAAAAGATTAGTTTTAATTGTAATTATTATTGTGATACTTTTAATAACTTCTAATATAAGCAAAGTAGTTTATAAAGTAAATAAGAATCGAGAGAAATTAATGATTCAACAATCACAAATCAATTCTATTGAAAACGAAATAAATTCATGTGGAGATGTGAGTACAAAATTACTAAAGATTTTTCCAAATAAAACCGAATGTAGTGGGAATGATCAAAATAGTCAATTCCAAATTTTGGAAAATAAATATATTTTTAGAACAAACGTAATAGATGGTGGAACAGGTTTTATGAGTGGAGAAACAATAAGTGGTGATTTAGATGGTAGTGAAATTAAATATCAGGTTTTAAATACTCTAATTGTAAGTACAATAAGTGATGATAAAGATAAAGCTTTAGAATCGGATAGTGAAACATTTAGACAATATCTTAATGAATCTCAGAATATTCCTAAACAAATCACTATAATTTATTGTGAAAATTCAGATTTAACGAATAAGGGTTATTGGAAGGGAGAATATTCTCCTCAAGGATTTTGGTGTGTTGAAACAGATCTTATACCTGATCCTCCAACTAATGCAAATTATTTAGTTGGTGTAGAAGAAGGAGTTTTAGGAAATGATAGTTTGTATTTATTAAAAGGAAGTGTAACAGATAAAACGGCATCAATAAATATGTTAAATGTAACCGATTCAAAACATAATAATGCTAAATTACAGGTTTTAGTTTCTGAATCATTAGTACAGGAAAATAAAGTTTTAGTAGACCCCAGTACAAGTTTATCAGTTGGATTAAAATTAAAAATTGAACCATTTAAGGCAAATGAAGAAATTACAATTACAGCAGTATTAGTTGATCAAGGATTATCGGATATTATTTTAGAAGAAGTAAATTATTTTTATTTTGATCCCCAAAATCCGACAGGTAAATGGGTATCATTTATTTATAATATGGATAATGGAAAGTTTATATCTACTAATGGTAATAATGAAGGGTTTTCAAGGGATGATATACATAAAGAATTTGATTGTGTATCTGTCTATTTTGCTAATTTAAGTGGTGAATCCATAAATGATGTGAATCTTATGCCGTCGAATATAGATGGAGATATAAGTGGGGATGTATTTAAGCCCCAAACTGATCAGAGTGGACTGGTAATATGTCTTAGATCATATTGGTGGAAAGAAGGAAATCAGAGTTCTTTAGTATGTTTATATGAACCAAATAATATATCTTATGATGTGAGTGAGACAAATAGATTATCAAATGATGGGGTAGTCGTTGCATTATTAGCGATTTCGTTTAATCCTGTAGAGAGTCAAATTGGGTTTGATGTAAACGGTGGGGGTTATTTTTCGATTGTGGATCCATTGATTAATAAATCAGTTCAAACAAATAAGATATTCACAGTAGCTCCTCAGATTCCTTATCAAAGTAATCCGCAGCCGGGTACAGGAAATGGTGAGAGTATTTTAAATTCGTGGGTCGGTATATTTCCGAAACCTTCGCAAACAACAGGTCCTTGTGAATTTGCGGTACCAAACGTGACTCCTTTCGAATTGAAGACACAATTTCTTTCAATTCCTGGTGGTCCAAATGGTGGATGTTTAAGTTTAGGAGGAGGTACTTTTCCAACTAGTATAGATGGTTCAAATTTATTGACATCCACCTTAGGACCAATAACATTAAGAAATTTTCAAGGAAGTTATGTACAAATAGGTGAATCAGCAAGAGGACAAGGAAATTTTGTAGTAAGTACGGGGAGCTGTATAAATTCATGGATAGGAAATTCATCATTTTTTCAGCAGGGATCATGTTTAGATAGTGTGAATTGTTTAGAAAATTCGTTAGGATATAATAATTGTCAAATAAATAGTAGACAAATTGACATAAATAACATTTACTTAATAAATTTGAGTAAAAAAGCTAAAGATCTAATACAAGATGGAAATACATTAAATTTCACATTAGATAGTTTTCCACATAATGATGAGGTTAATGATGGTTCTACAATAGCCCCAGTAACTAGTATATTCCAATGCACCGTTACAATGGACACAGGGGGAAATCTAACTTTTAGTGATATTAATCAGTCTACACCTCAACTTTTAAAAGGTTTAAAATATAGTTTTTATTCAACTGGAACATTTCAATCTGCTGTTTTGGGCAAAGATGATTTTAGAATAAGAGTATCAATTATCGAACCTTTGATAAATGCTATACAAATAATCCAACCTGATATTTTCCTAAGTAAAGATCAAGTATCATGTTTTAATCCAGTACCAATGAATTTGATTACGTACGATGCTACTAAAACGCAATTGCAAAAACCCAATATAAAACCCATCGATAAAGTATTGGGTTTTTTGGCATGTCCTACAAATAATGGTCAAGAATATGCTACTTCAGTAGAATTTAATAATCCAGGAAAAGGATATCCAAATATTGACGAAATTATAAAATTTTATGAATTAGACAAAAAAAATAATTATAAAAAAAATAATTTAAATGTTCAGTTTCAGGATCCTTACACTGGTAATTTTGCAAATACCATAACTAAGGGTTTGGCAAATTTGTCAGTTGATATTGAATATGACTCAACTGAAAATAAAATAATTGTAAATAAAAAGAATGTAGAATCTGATTTATTACTAGAGGAATCTGATAATATTGCGACTAATTTTAAGTATGCATATAATAATTTTGATTCGAATTTGGAACATCTTTTTCCAGCAAAATGGAGATGGTGTTATCAAAATGCAATAGCTAGAATAATTCCTGAAAATATAGATGATAAACAATTAATGAATATTGATAATAATGAAAAATTTCTTTATATTCAATTACAAGTTGATGGTGAGGGACAAATAGTGCAAAGCGGATCAAGCCCGAGCAAAGGTAAACTTAGATTTAAAACATTTAAAAAGACTAATGTACAACCAATATTTTCTGGAACAACCTTATGTGGTCTAAGTGGATCTGGTTCAGATTTTAAAATAATAGCAGATACTAGAATTAATGGTCCAGGAAATAATTTTTTTACAAGAAGTGATCAATCAAAAATTGATTCTTCAGGACCATTTACAAATGTTCCATGCCTTTTTATGAATAGTGCTGGTTTTAGTCCAGATCTTCCAATCAATTATCCTATGGGCATTGCCCCAGGTGTAGGTTTTAGTATTGAAAATGTTATAAAAAATAAGGATGGTTATGAATTTAATTATAATTTGAGTGTAACTTGCCCATCAACTGGAGATGCAACACCAGGTCTAAGTAGTTTTCAATGGGCTCAGGTTTATTCACCGAATTTGTTACCTGGTTTAAATACAAACTAAAATATTATTATCAATATATCAAAATAAAAAAAATTTTTATTGTATCAATGAAAAAAAAAAAAAAAATATTATTCCTATAGCGATATATTTGTAGAAAAATGGATTCAAATATAAATAATCTATAAATTATTAATCACTATTATATGATAAATAATGATATATTTGGTTATTATTAAATTTTAGAGAAATTAATAAATTACCACTTATTTATATTTTAGAAAAAAGTCCTATTAAAATACGAATGTTGTTTGTAATTGATTATACCAATCATCCCTTTCAATTTTATTGAGTAAAAATTTATTTCCTGATCTTAACCATGGATATGGTTCCCATTTAGGGAAATTTTTTTTCGGAAGGCGAATAAAATGTATCCTTTTCATATCTTAATAATGTCATTAAAATATAATGATTTCTATTATCTTTATGAACATTATGATACCAGTTATTTTTAAAAAATTCTTGCATAGTAATTTTATTAATTTTATTTCTATATTTGGGATGCGTATATTTTTTCAATCTTCAATATCATAATGGTTATTTTTTAAATATTCAAATGCATTTTTTCCATCAATATATTCCATTTATGCTATTATTAATAATAATTGTTTATTAGTATATTAATAATATTTTTATCTTTAAATAAATATTGATGAATATAATTTTTTTATATTTGTAAATATTAATATAATGTTAAAATTATTGAATAGCGATATAATATTTTTAATCATATTAATTTTAATACAAAAAAAATATAGGTAAAGAATTATTTGTTTTATTGTTAGTTATTTTATTTATTCGAAATAGAAAATTTAAGAATAATAATAATGATATAATTTCAGATAATAATGACGATTATAAATTAATATTTAATCATGGAATATTGAATTTAGAAAATATACCCGATAATTTAATTAAATTCAATTTTATTTTAAAGAGAAAAGATGGTGAATTTATGAATTCCGATTTATTTAAAGATTATAGTAAGGGTGTTTTGAATGAAAATTTAAATTATGGTGAATATTTGGATGAACAAACAGGAATTTTAAATATTGTAATTACATCTAATGGAGACAAATTATTTGTAACTAATACAAAAAGAATAATAATTTCTGATGAATATGATTTGATAAAACCGAGAATAAGTTTATTAAAATGGTCAAAAATAGATAGTAATATAGAGAATAATAAAATAATTTTTATCAATGATAATGTAGAGCAATTTACTTTAGAATTAAAATCAGGGAAATTAAGATTATTTCCATCAGGACGTAAGATTAAGAGATTATTTTTTTCTTTAAATAACAAATTTGATAATAATGATCAATTAAATGCAAAAAATTTTAAAGAGAAGTATAGTAAATTGAGTAATGAATGGAAAATAACTGATGTTAATATGTTTGGTTTAAATTATATAAAAATTGAATCTAATGATAGAAATTTAGATTTAATAGGTGAAAATATATTGGAAAAATATAGAATTGAAATTATAGTTTTGTTAGAAATATTAATAAATGGATCTTATGAGTTAGTGAGAATAGTTTCTGAAAATATAACAGGATTTAGAGATGAATCATATGAATTCATTCAATTGGATGATAATTTTCCATTAAATGAATCAGGGTCTGAGTTAAAAAATTCTTTAGTAGATAGAGATTATCAAAGTTCTATTCAATGGTTTAATAATAATATAATAAGACCACCTTTATGTGGTGAAAATAATGATAGTTTGAGTTATTCATTTTTAAGATTAAATCAAAATACACCAAAGTCAATAACTGGTATTGAGATAAGGGATTCTTTACAATATAATGATTATCAGAATATTATTCAGTGGTATAATGATAAAAGTATAGAACCTCCAAGATGTAGTATAGATCCCGAACCTGAACCTGAACCTGAACCTGAACCAGAACCAGAACCAGAGCCTGAACCAAACAATAAAGCATTAGGGTTATATTTTGGACAAAATATTGTTGATAGTGGTGGAGAACAATTAATTTTTGATGTAATTAAGGATTGGCCAAAAGAGTTTAATATAGGTTTAATATCGTTTGGGAATTTTATTAATAGTAATGATACAGGTAAATGGAATGGGCAAACACAAGGAGGTGTGATTATTCCCGAAGGAACCTTTGCATTATATATGTCATGGGGAATACCAGACGTAAATCCTCCTGTTTTACCAGGAACAGCGCCTGGTTGGTATTGGTTTGAAGGGGATGTCTTAAAATTCAAAACGACTGGTATAACCGGGATAACAAGTGAACCGATTTTTCAGCAAAATTTACTATTATTGAAAGATAAGATCGAGAAAATTTTTATTAGTATTGGTGGTGAAAATTATGCAAGTGATCTTCCTAGTGGGGATAAAATTAAATTGGAACTAGATAAATGGATAGCATTAGGCATAGATGGTTTTGATATAGATTTTGAAGGAACAAATATAGTTAATCAAATAAATGCAATAACACCGTCATTAAAACAACTAAAAATAGAAAATCCTGAATTAAAATTATCTGCAGTACCAGAAATGGTCGGAACTGCATATATATCCAAAAATATAATGGGTTATAAAAATTATGGAGATAATACGAATAAATTTGGGAGTTATAATGAATTATTAAAAAGTGGAATTTTGGATTATTTGTGGCCGCAATTATATAATAATTATGGATATTCAGTTCAAGAACCATGGAGTAGAACAATTAATACAACATCAACCTGGAATCCTCCTAATCCACCAAATCCACCTACAGCTGGAAATTTATGGCAAAGCGAAGGAGTAAATTCTGCATTAGTTACGGGTTCTGAACCATATAATACATATTTATCCGAAAATAATGGTTCTTTAACAAATTATCTAATTACAGAAGTAATAATTAATATGAATAAGATTAATGAGGAATTTTTAAAGATGTCTGGGAGCGGAATGGTTGGTTGTGCATTGCCTGCTAATAAACAAGCATATGGTGGTAATGGAGGACCATATGATTCAAATAAATTATATTCAGATTTAGTATATCAGTTACGAAATCAAAGTATTATCGAAAAAAGAGTAATGGAGTTATGTATAGCAATATGGCAAGGACCGGTATATAAATATTATACAGAGGGAAGTGAATTTATAGGGATTTTTATCAAAGAATATAATGAAAATTAATATTAAAAAATCATTTTATTTTATTTAGTATAAAAAGTTTAGCAAAAAAAATTAAAAATCTAGATTTATTTTTTTTTGTTTTTGTAATTTATGAATAAAAAATGTCGAGTAATCAAAATAGAATTATATTAGAATTATTAATGTTTTATTTAATGTTAAAATTAACTTGTAAACAAAATTGTGTTTTTATTTTACTTTTAATTTTGATTATTATATTAAAACCATGTCCTGGACCTCCTCCGCCACTTTTTGGAATTATAGCATTTAGAACACTTTCTCTTGCTGTTACAGAAACAGGTGATCTTTTATATACAAAATATGGTCAAGAAAGCGTCGATGATTATATAATTAGGATAGTTATACCTCCAAATCCATTAAGACCTGAAAATTGTAATTTAATTACAACATTAACAGGAAAAGAAGGTGTTATCGGTAAAGCAACATTAATACCAAATTCTATAGGTATACAATATTTTCCAGAAGACGCATTGAAGTATATTGAAGAAAGAATAAATGATGCAATAAATACTCAATTACCAGTGGATGAGAGACCATTAATTTCAACGACAAGAGATGCCAATAATAATGTAACAAGTATAATTTTAGATTTTTTTGATCAGGAATCGTATTTACCTATTCCAGAAAAGGTTATTTCGACTAATACAGAATTAACCATAGTTCTTGTAAAAAGTAAATTACCTGGAGAAGGTACAAATTTTGGCGATTGGTCAACTACAGAATCTTACTTTAGATTTAGTTGTGAGGATGATACTGATGGTTTAGATGCACCTGAAGAATTTACAAAAACTTCACTAGAAGATGGTGATGTTATATTTGAGAATCAAGAAGATCCTTCTGAACCAGAACCTGAACCAGAACCACCAGCACCAGAACCTGAACCATCGCCAGAGCCTGAACCAGCACCATCTCCAGAGCCTGAACCAGCACCATCGCCAGAGCCTGAACCAGCACCATCGCCAGAGCCTGAACCAGCACCATCACCTGAGCCAATTGAACCTCAACCAGAACCTGAACCAGCACCATCACCCGAACCTGAACCAGTACCATCGCCCGAACCTGAACCAGCACCATCACCCGAACCTGAACCTGAGCCATCGCCAGAGCCTGAACCATCACCTGAGCCAATTGAACCTCAACCAGAACCTGAACCAGCTCCATCTCCCGAACCTGAACCAGCACCATCACCCGAACCTGAACCTGAGCCATCGCCAGAGCCTGAACCATCACCTGAGCCAATTGAACCTCAACCAGAACCTGAGCCATCACCTGAGCCAATTGAACCTCAACCTGAACCATCTCCATCGCCAGAGCCTGAACCAGCACCATCACCAGAACCTGAACCATCTCCATCGCCAGAGCCTGAACCAGCACCATCACCAGAACCTGAACCAGGACCAGAACCTGAACCATCTCCATCTCCCGAACCTGAACCTGCACCATCACCAGAACCTGAACCAGAACCAGAACCATCCCCAGAACCATTACCACAAACTGAGACATCTTTAAAGGAAGGATTACCAGATGAAGACAATATAGCTAGATATGCATCTTATGGAGTAACAACATCTGATTATATAATTGATTTTTCAGTTCCCAATAATCCTCAGAGACCATCTGGATGTGAGATTGTAACTAGTTCTTCAGGTGTTCAAGGTTTAATCGGTAAAATTGTAATTAAACCTAATAATATTGGTGTAAATTATTTTTCTGAGGAATCTTATAATTACATAAGCCAACAAATACTATCTGGATTTTCAAGTTTGCCAACAGCACCTACGATAAGCTCAACAAAAGATAGTTTAAATAACATAGAATGTATAATAGTTGATCTATATGATCAAGATACAATTCCACCAGCTCCCGAAAATGTTGTACCATTAGGAACAAACTATATAATAGTATTTAAAGCCGATGAACCATCAATGGAAGGTGGTATCAATTTCGGAGATATTTCAGAAGATAAAACCTATTTTAAAGCTACTTGCTCTACAGATGAATTAGGAGATGATGTATTAGATCCTGCAATTTCTACTACGAATAATGATTTAATCATTCAAAATGTAAATGTACCTGATCCTGAGCCTGAACCAGCTCCATCACCTGAGCCAGAACCGGAACCATCTCCTGAACCTGAACCATCACCTGCACCAGAGGGATATGTATTTGAGAAATTTTCAAATGGGGATTTAAAATTAACACCAACAGGTAAGAATTTTATTAAAGTTGATTTCATATTACAAAATGGTGACGGAACATATGTCGATAAAACAGTATTTAATAGTTGGAGTCCAGTATTACCAGCAGGATGGATTGTAGGAGACACAGTTGTTGCAAATATTACATATTTAGTATTAACTAATACAAGTGGTGGCGATTTTGGAGAGGTAATATTAGGAAATATTCCATTAAGTGTATGTCTTGTAAAACCAGCATCAACCTTATGGCAGTGGTCAACAACATCAATAAATATAGACTATAATGATGTAGAGTTCATTACTCAATGTGAGCCTGAACCTGAACCTGAAAATGAACCTCAACCTGAACCATCTCCAGAACCCGAACCATCACCTGCACCTTTAGAACCACAACCTGAACCTGAACCTGAACCATCACCCGAACCAGAACCATCACCTGAACCCTCTACAGGATTTATTTTAGAGAGATTTCAAAATGGTGATTTAAAATTAACTCCAACCGGGGAGGGATTTATAAAAGTTGATTTAATTTTACAAAAATCTGACGGTACTTATGCTAATAAAACAGATTTTTCGGGATGGTCATCAGGGACATTAGCAGCAGGTTGGATAGTAGGTGATACAACAATAGATGGTGTTACTTATATAGTATTAACAAATACAAGTGGTGGTGAGCTTGGTGACATAATTCTTAGTAATATTCCAGTTGGTGTAACTCTTGAAAAACCTGCATCTCAATATTGGCAATGGTCTACAACATCAACAAATATAGCTTATGATGACGTTCAATTTGTAAATGAGGGTTCATCTTATATATTAAAATTAAACGGATCTGATTTATCATTATCCCCTAAAGGAGAAAACTTTATAAAAGTTGATTTTGCTTTGAAGAAATCGGATGGAAGCTATATGCTAGGAAGTGAATTTGGAGATAGTGCTACATTAGATAATGGATGGGTTTTAGGCGAGGCTGCAGTTGGGGATGTAACATATATAGTATTAACAAACACAAGTGGTGGAGATTTACAAACAATGGCTTCAGGTTTACCAACTGGAACAGAGCTTGTTAAGCCACCTAATAATTTATTTAAATGGTCTACAACATCAGAAGATATAGATCCGTCTGTTGTTGAATTTGTAAATGGTGATTTTGAAGGAGTTGACGCAGGTGATTTATTTACATTTATGAGATTAGATAATTCTTTTCCACCAGGAGAGACAGGTAAGCAATTAGCTGATTCATTAGCTGATAATGATTTTATTAGTACAGTTCAATGGTTTAATTCTAATTCAACAGCTCCATATTATTGTGGATCGGAAGAAAAAACAAAATATACATATGTAAGATTAGATAGTTCATTTGCATCATCAGGCTTAACTGGTGAAAGTTTAAGAGAATCTATTCAATATAATGATTTCACAAATATGATACAGTGGTTTGACACAGATGGTAAACAACAGCCACCATTTTGTAATGATGAACCACAACCAGAACCTTCACCAGAACCTGAACCAGAACCAGCCCCAGCACCAAAACCACAAGAAGAAACATCTTTAAAAGAGGGACTCCCTAATGACGATAATGTTGCTAAATATGAAAATTATGGAGTAACAACATCTGATTATGTTATTGATTTTTCGGTCCCAAGTAATCCTCAAAGACAATCAGGTTGCGAAATTATAACTAGTGCTACAGGAGTTCAGGGTTTGATTGGTAAAATTGTAATTAAACCGAATAATGTTGGTGTGAATTATTTTTCGGAAGCCTCTTATAATTACATTAGTCAACAAATACTTATTGGATTTTCTTCATTATCTAAAGCACCAACAATAACATCTACAAAGGATAGTTCTAATAATATAGATTGCATTATTATTGATTTGTACGATCAAGATACAATTCCACCAGCTCCTGAAAATGTGGTGCCATTGGGAACAAATTATGTCATAGTGTTTAAGGCTGATGAACCTTCTATGGAAGGTGGTATCAATTTTGGTGATATATCAGAAGATAAAACTTATTTCAAAGCTTTATGTACAACAGATGAATTAGGGGATCCTGAATTAGATCCTGCAATAACTATAAACGTTATAAATGTAAATGTGCCAGATCCTCAACCGGAGCCCGAGCCTTCGCCAGAACCGGAACCTGAGCCTGAACCGGAAAAAGAACCTTGTCCTGGACCATTTACACCAAATGATTATACTGGAGAAGTAAATCTTCAGAATGGTGAAATGGATAAATCATTTGACAAAAAAATAATATTGTGGAATACATCAGGTCCACAGGATTATAGTCAGGCAATGGATGAATCGATTGCTGATTTAGGTATACCAGTTGCAAACCAGGATTGTACAGTAAGAACTACAAGATCAAACATAATTGCTTATGGATTTTTTGTTCCAAACAGTCCTTGGCCATTGTCAGCTGGAGAAGGTTTTCAAAAGGGTGTACCTCAATCATGTTGGGATATGAAATTATTAAGTGATTATTTCCAAAAAATACCTGTAAATGCTCCTGCTGGAGTGGCGCCATCTGTGATTGATACACCTTTAGCGAAATGGTGTTATGGATGTCCTGGAGATACAAATTTTTATGCATATGTTTCAAGTGCTGATCCTAAATATTCGCATCAATTTTCTTGGTATCCTAGTTTTATGAATATGTCTCAAACTAATGATTATGGAACTCCACCACTACCGGAAAGAATTGCTGCAACAGAAAAATGGATAGGTCTAGGTGGACAAACTTGGCAATTTCAAACTGTAACATCTACTAATCAAAGTGAACAAGAAGTATTGGAATCAAACAATTATTTGTATGAAAATGGAAATGTTTTTAGAAAATTATGGATAGATATAATGGCTAAAGTTGGACAAGTTCCATGGTTATGTGTTGGAGGATCGACATGGCAATATGAATCATGGCATAAAGCTGGATATACACCTACTCAACTTGGTGAAACAATAGCTAGGATGATTAATACATTCGGTTTCAGAGGTTTAGATTTTAACTGGGAAAATTCAGATTATTTTGGCACAAGTATAGATAATACAAGAAAGTCACAGTTTTTAGAGGTTTTCCAAACATTATTAGCGAATGTAGACCCAAATGTAGTAAATTTGGATGGAATGAAACAAGATTTGCAATGTTTTGCAGCAGATAATCACATGCCAATTACATTTTCGATGTTGAGTGGAATTATGACTGAATCAATTTCACCAACTGAGTCATGGGGAACATGGAATACTGGATATTTCAATGAATTAGCTACAACCAATGTAACTGGAAAAAATTATACAATAAAAATCTATCCATTACCACAACTTTATAATCAGGCATCTGAAGATAAATATTATTTGTATAATTTATATCAATACTTTAATTATTCTGGTCCTGGGACAGATGTTGGATATATCAAATTTAAAGATGATACAAAAACAAATTATCCAGTGAGTTCAGTTATGATAGGAAAACCATTGAATCCAGGTGCTATTTATGGGAAAGGAATATGGCAAGGTTTCATACCTTATGAAGAATCAATTACGACAATTCCTCATTTCCCCACAGATTATGCTTGTGGATTTTACAGTGGACTTTGGGATGTAGAGGGTGGAGTAGTAAAACCTACAGATAAACAAATACCACATGGTTTTTTCAATCAGCAACAGTTTTATGAATATTATAATGAAAATGTAAATTATAATATAAAGGATATTCCAGGTGTAGCTTTATGGCAATATAACTTAACTGGAGGAACAGGAGTCGATAACGTATTTTTTAATAATCAAGTACAATGTTTAGGAGTTCCTATGCTAAATGCATCGGATAATAAATATAGTATATGGAAACAACCTCAATTTTTGACAATAACTGCAGGACCGGATGGTGGTATTATACCTGATGAGTTTTGTGGTAATGAACCACCAGAGCCTGAGCCTGAACCATCTCCTGAACCGGAGCCGGAACCTGAACCAGAGCCTGAAATTCAACCGCAACCAGAACCAGAACCTCAATCGGAGCCTGAACCCGAACCCGAAGGTGCAAAAACAGCATCATTTATTGAAACAATAACTGGACCTGAATCATCAAATTTTGATTATGGTTCTTCAGAAACAAATTATATAATAACAATAAATATACCAGATCCGCCTAATATGCCTGATGGAGCTACATTAATAGACCTTGGAAGTAAAAAAGGTGTAATTGGTAAGATAACTATGATACCAAATTCTATAGGAAGTCAGACTTTTACAGGAACTTCATTTGAATATATACAAGGGAAAATATTATCTGCATTTTCGGGTACAGGAATAACTAATGATGATATAACAATAAATAATGAAAAGAATATTATTATTTTGAATCTTTTTGATGAATCAAGTTTATCGGTTGTAAGTAACGTTATTGTACCAGGAAATTATGTAATCACATTAAATCCGAATGAAACTGATAGTTCTGGAAATTCCCTCGGAGGTTCAGAAAATTTCCCTGATATTCAGGAAATAGCAGAAAATACATATTTATCAGTAGCAAAAAATGGTGCTTTAGTAAATCTTTCAGTATCAAATAATGAACTTTTAATTGTTAATGCGAATGATGAACCTTGTGGTGGAGTTTATACACCAGATGAATATACAGGTCAAGAAAATTTCCAAGAAGGAAAGATGAAAAAGTCTTTTGATAAGAAGGTATTATTATGGAATACATCTGGAAAATTTGACTGGGGTCAAGATATAAATCTTTCGATTAGAGAGTTGGGCATACCAGTAGTGAAATTGAATGAAGATAAAACAACATGTACATATAAAACAACAAGATCAAATATTATAGCATATGGATTTTATGTACCATTTAGTCCATGGCCACTTACTGAAAATAATGGAATACCACAATCATGTTGGGATATGAAAATTTTGAATGATTACTTCTCAAAATCGCCTTCGGAATTGTTAGGTGCTGTATCACCATCTTCAATAGATACTCCATTAGCAAAATGGATATTCGGTTGTCCCGGTGATGGGGTTTTCTATTCATATAATTTAGCTCCAGCTGGAACTGGAAGTAAGGCAACTATATCATGGTATCCTAGTTTTATGAATATGGCAATGGGTGATTATGGAACACCACCAGTTGTTGAAAAAATTGCTCAAACTGATGCATGGTTGGGTCCACATTGGGAAGAAGGAGATCCAGAAGAACCATATAAATGGCATTTGCAAACTGTGACTGCAACAGATGATAGCCTGGAAACTGTTCTCAAATCTAATAATTTCTTATATTTAAATGGTAATTTATTTAGACAAAAATGGATTGATTTAATGAAAGAAGCTGGACAAGTACCATGGCTAGTTGTTGGTGGTTCTACATGGCAATATCAAGCATGGCATGATGCTGGATATACACCAACACAACTTGGTGAAACTATAGCCAAGATGATAAATGCGTTTGGATTTAGAGGATTGGATTTTAATTGGGAGAATTCTGATTATTTCGGAACAACAATAGATAATACAAGAAAGGCAGAATTTTTAGCTGTATTTCAAGCCTTACTTGCTAATGTAGATCCCAAAGTTGTAGATTTATCTAGTATGAAACAAGATTTACAATGTTTTGCTGCTGATACACACATACCTATCACATTTTCCATGATGAGTGGTATTATGGCAGAACCAATTGCTCCACAAGAATCTTGGGGAAATTGGAATACAGAATATTTTACAACTTTATCCGATAATAATATAAGGATGTATCCACTTCCCCAATTATATAATCAGGCATCTGAAGGTAAATATTATTTGTATAATATGTATCAATATTTTAACTATGCGGGACCTGATACTGATGTAGGATATATTAAATTTAAAAATAAAACAAAATCGTCATATCCTGTAAGTAAAGTTATGATTGGAAAGCCATTAAATCCAGGAGCTATATATGGTGCAGGAGTATGGCAAGGATTTATTCCCTATGAAGATGATACAAGTATTATACCAACATTCCCTGATGATTATGCAAAAGGTTATTATGAAGGAACATGGGCTGACTGGCCAACGCCACCAACAGATGCTGAGGTACCATTTGGATTTTTTAATCAAGAACAATTTAAATCAAGTTTTGTCCAAAATACAAATTATGATATATCTGAAATACCAGGTGTTGCTTTATGGCAATATAATTTAACTGGTGGTACAGGTGAAGATACTGTTTACTTTCCTAAACAAATACAGGTTCTAGGCGTTCCTATGGAGAATGAAGATGATAATCAATATTCTCTTTGGAAACAACATCAATTTTTAGATATTGGTGCTGAACCTGAACCAGAACCTGAACCTGAACCAGAAATTGATACTAGAGTTAAAATATCAATCATTGAAACTATAGGTGATGGATCCAATTATTTGGATTATGGAGTTGAAGCGGAAGATTTTATAATTGATTTAACAATTCCAGATGAAACAAATGCAAAATTACCCGAAGGAACAACATTAATACCAAATCCGAAATCTGGATCTCCAGGTATTATTGGAAAAATATTATTAGTTCCGAATGATGAGGGATCCAATACATTTTCTGGTGATGCATTTGAATATATAAATTCACAAATAATATCAGCAATACCCTCACTTGACGGTAAAGTCACTATGAATTCGTCACAAAATATTATTACTATTGATATATTTGATGCTGATACTTTACCGGTTACAGAAATTTTGCCACAAGGTAAATATGTCATTAAATTTAAATCAAATGAATTACCTGGTGGTGCTGAAAATTTCCCAGATATTGATGAACAAAATACAATTCTAAAAGTATTGCAAACAGATAATGATACATTAGCACAATCATTAACCAGTTTAACCTCACAGACGGGATATATTGATATTGAGAATACAAATGCTCCCTTAGAACCAGAACCTGAACCAGAACCTGAACCTGAACAAGAACCTCAACCCGAACCTGAACCAGAACCTGAAGCTGAACCAACTACAAATCCATGCGTTTTGGATAGACCTATTGATGCTAATTCATTTTGGCAAGCCACTTATGAGGAAGTTGCGGGTGGAATTGTTGCGACTGGACCATATGATTTTACATATTATGCCCCTGGAACAACACAGGGTGCCCCAAATTGCGATCCAACTACCGCTGGAGGAACTAGTGCTAAAGGGCGATATCCTTTAAGACTTGGGTACGCAAACCCAATATATTATGATTGTGGTAAATATACAGATTTCACATCATTAAAAGAATTCTTTGAAAATCCTATATCTGCACCAATACCTGGCAATCCATTTAATATTGGACAAAATGATACAGTATTTAGAGAAAGAGCAGTTAAAATATATAATGGATTATTTGCAGATTCTGACAAAGGTAATGCTCCTCATTATTATAAAGTTGATCCAGTAAAATTAGTGAATAGCGGACTATTTAACGAAATTACTCCAAGTTATAAATTAAACAAAAATTGTAAGGGTATAATGTTCGGATGCGGACATTGTATATATCCATTACATAATATATCAGGTATCTCCAATATAAATGAATTAGCTGGTCTATGTTCAATGATTGAAGTCATTTGTAATGATGAAGCATATTATATCATACAAATGTGCGTGGAAACAGTTATCGATGCAACAGGCGAAAGCCATGAAATGGGATACAGTTCTATGTATGCATTGCTTCAAAATCTTCCAACATTAGGAACAGCTCTTGGATTTTCGCCTTCACAATTCCCTGTACAAACAGGAACTACACCAACAGGTCTAGCTGCAAGTGGCTTAGGTAATATAAATATCGCCGATGTAAATGGATGCAGATATGGTGATCCTTTAACTTGTGTTACTTCTATTAGATTACAGGCTTTAACCTTTAAAGGAGAATCTTTACCAACACCAACAGGTCCCCTAGGACCATTTGGACCTGGAGGTTCGAGTCCCTCTGAACCGGAACCAGAACCACAACCAGAACCAAAGCCTGAACCAGAACCACAACCAGAACCAGGACCAGTCACAAAAAATAAAATATCTATCATTGAAACAATAGGTGATGGATCCAATTATTTGGATTATGGAGTTGAAGCACAAGATTTTGTTATAGATTTAACAATTCCAGATGAAGCCAATGCAAAATTACCTGAAGGAGCAACATTAATACCAAATCCAAATTCTGGATCTCCAGGTATTATTGGAAAAATATTATTAGTTCCAAATGATGAGGGATCCAATACATTTTCTAGTGATGCATTTGAATATATAAATGCACAAATAATTGCTGCAATACCCTCACTAGATGGTAAAGTCACTATGAATTCATCACAAAATATTATAACTATTGATATATTTGATGCTGATACTTTGCCGGTTACAGAAATTTTGCCACAAGGTAAATATGTCATTATATTTAAATCAAATGAATTACCTGGCGGTGCTGAAAATTTCCCAGATATTGATGAACAAAATACAATTTTAAAAGTATTACAAACCGATAATGATACATTTGCACAATCATTAACCAGTTTAACCTCTGAGGCGGGATATATCGAGATCGAGAGTGCAAATGCTCCTTTAGAGCCTGAACCTGAACCCGAACCAGGTCCTACACCACCCGTAACATTTAATAACTTTAATGTAAATGGTTATTATGGTAATTCAGGAAATGTAGTATCTATTATACCAGAATTTAGTGAAATAGACACTGCATATAACATGGTAACTTTAACATTTATTGCATTTAATTCTGATGCCCAAATGAATTTCAATATTCAGGGACCATATGATGCTGCATCGGCTACTCCTGTTTGGTCACCATCAAATAAAAATCAAAAGCTTTATGATGATATACAAACATGGAAGTCAGGGAGCGATAAATGGGGAAGAAATAGATTTGTACTTATATCAGTAGGTGGTGAAAAAGGTAGTATATTACCTGCTAATAATGCAGCCAATCAAGAATTAGTAAAAAATCAAATACTAGATTTCATGGAAACATACGACTTAGATGGTTTTGATATTGATGTAGAAGGATTATCAGCAACAGAACAAGATCGTACGATCTTTATTCCATTATTACAAGAATTAAAATCGCAAAATAAAATAATTACATCAGCACCTCAAGCATTTGTTACTGAATTGGATAATTATAAATCTCAAGGTATATTTGACTATTGTACATATGTAGGTCTCCAATGCTATAATCAAGGACCAAGCTCAATGTCGCTCAATTGGCCAGAATTCAATGGTGGATGGATCGCACCAGCACGATGGGATGATTTCGGAACCGAAGGAGACTATACAAAATGGCTAACAGCAATATGGGCATGTTATGATAGATGGTCAACAAAGGATAATAAAATTACTAAAAATCCATTTGGTCCTTTCGCTCCAGCGTCATCTAAGGCTGCCTCCGCCCTTGGTGGTAATCCTTGGGATTTCTCACATTTACAAACAAGTTTAATCCAATTGTTCGATGCAGGATTACTTGAAACTAATTTTACTGGTACCTGGGCAATAGGATGCGATGTAGAGAACAATAATTTATTTGCAAATGCTATTACCGGATTCTTAGATCATGCACAATTATCAACTGGAATTCAGATCGCTGAAAGCGAACTATTTATAGAAGGACCCAATCAAACATGGACTAAAGTATTTGTTGCCGACACACTCGGGTCTGATGGCTCAGAACAAAATATACTTATTGATGTTTCTTATATACCCGATGAAGGTGCATACTATAGAATTATAAAATCAGTAGCTAATGGCTCAGCTTATGTGGGACCATCTTACTCATTAACTTTAGGTGAAAATTCAATACAAATACCACCAGTAAATTTTGATCGCTATGTAAAAATACAATTCTCAAATGATAAATTGCAAATTAATAAAATGATTCAAAATAATGAAATCCTATATGAATTCATTCCAACAATCGAAGTTATACCTAGTTCCTTATTCATTCAAGATAATGATTCATTTATAGTCGGACCTAATGATACATGGCAATATGTTTATGTTGCAGATACCCTAGGAACTTATGGATATGAACAAAATATTATTATTGATATTCAATCATTACCCGATGAAGGTGCAGAATACAGAATCGTAAAATCAGTAGCAAACGGAAATGCATTTTTTGGTCCCAAAAAACCATTAAATCTTGGCACAAATTCTATTCAAGTCTCCTCTGTCAGTTTTGATAGATATGTGAAAATACAATTCACATCCGGTTTAATTGAAATCAATAATTTAACACATAATAATAATGTTATTATTTAAAATTAATACATATTTGAATTCGGAGCGTTCCGATTTGCCTTTGGCAAAGTAGGAACACTCAGATAGGGCATAAGCCCTATCATCTTTTTTTTTTTTAAATATTATAAAAACTATCATTTTCCAATATTTATATTCACAAATTCAAAAATTAAGACACTCCATCGGAAATATAAATCTTATTATATTTTTTATAATTTTCACTAAATAATTCTTCACGGTCCCAGTCGGGGTCGAACCGACGACCTTACGGTTAACAGCCGTACGCTCTAACCAACTGAGCTATGGGACCTTTGTTATATTTCTTCTATTTTTTTTTATTGCCCACCGTGGGGCTCGAACCCACGACCACAAGGTTAAGAGCCTTGCGCTCTACCGACTGAGCTAGACGGGCTTATAGCTTTAAAATTAATATTTCTTTTAGGTCCTACTGGGAATCGAACCCAGATCGTCCGGATCAAAACCGAAAGTGCTAGCCTTTACACCATAGAACCATCAACTCTGGATTCATTAATTATAATTAATATTGTACAATTATAATATACAAAATATACTAAAATCAATCTTTAAATAATTTTAAAAAAGTCATAGATTAATTAAAATTAATTTAAAGAAATTCCAAAAAAAAAAAAGATGTATTTAAAGATTAAAATCTAAATTAAAGTAAATTTAGATGTTAACGGATTTAATTAATAATGAATTTACTCAACAAGAGTTATATAAGATACATATAATTAAAACAATGATTACAAACGATCATCGATTTTATAAATATATTAAATATGAAGCATTCAATAACATTGTAATGAAAACTATTAAAGAATATTTCTTTATTATCAATGATGGTTATTTGTTTTATAAACGAACACTAAATATTTCTGATATTATTAAAATTCGACTTGATTTATATGAATCTAGAATACAAAATTTAATAGCTCATATTAGTATGTTTTTTATAACTATCATACGATTTCAAAAATATTATAAGCGAAAATTATGGAAACCCAATGGCAAACTATATATAAATTTACAAAAAAAAACAAAAATTGGGAAAAAATCTCAATAGAATCAATTATTATAAAAAACAATATCCGCTTCTATTTTATTTATAAAAATATCTTAATTTTTCATTATATCTATTAGTTGTACTTTTTATAAAACTAATTATCATTTTAAATTTAAATTTAAAAAAAAAAAAAAAATAAATTTGTATTATAATCCCTATAAATAAACATGACTAATTATTCAAATAATTATAAATGTCCACCAGAAATATGCACTATTGATTCAAAAATAAAATGTCCTCCTGAAACCTGTCCTCCCAAAATGATCAAACCCAAAATACCACCATGTCCTCCTAAAGCAAAACAAGTACTCATTAAACCCGAAGTACCACCATGTCCCCCCGAGGCAAAACAAGTACTCATTAAACCCGAAGTACCACCATGTCCTCCTAAAGCAAAACAAGTACTCATTAAACCCGAAATACCACCATGTCCTCCTAAAGCAAAACAAGTACTCATTAAACCAGAAGTACCACCATGTCCTCCTAAAGCAAAACAAGTACTTCTTAAACCAAAAGCACCACAATGTCCTTTGAAACCACAACAAGAGATGAAAAAACCCAAACCACCAAAATGTCCCCCAAAAATTGAACAAAAACTCATTAAACCTGAATTGCCTAAATGTCCGAAGAAACCATGTCCCCCAAAAATGATCAAAATTTTACCTCCTCATAGAAAAAAAATAAATTGTAAGCCTCATACATATTAATCTTTTAATGTACATTAATAATATAAAAAAATTTGATTTTGCATCAAACTATTAATTAAACATAATTTAAATTTAAATATAAAAATAATATGTTTAATGATAATATGATACCAGATATTGGGAATGAAAAACCTTTAAAAAAAAAAATAATATTAGATCACTTAAATCATATTAAGCAACAAACAAAATTAAATGACTCAGTAAAAACCAATCCTAATGAATTCAGTGAAACTAATAAATCAAAGAAAAAGAAAAAAAAACGGATTTGTCAACATCCTGGATGCAAAGTAAAATTGACATTGACAGATTATCCATGTAGATGTAAATTAATGTTTTGTAGAAATCATATTCAGAACCATGCGTGTACGTTTGATTATAAAAATAATCAAATTATTAAACTGGGAAAAGAAAATCCTAAAATAGAAGCAACAACTTTTAAAGATAAAATTTAATTAAAAATATATTTTAATAGATTTTTCTACTTTTTTTGAAACATATGATTTCATTTTATCGTTATGCAAATTTAAAATTATGGATAATTTTTCTTTTGTAAATGAATTTTTAGCATAATTTTTCACATTCTCTGCACTTATATTTAGAATATTTTTTTTAAAATTTATATTGCATAAATTCTCCATATTAAAATTTGGATTGATTAATAGATCTTCCCCTACTACATCACAATAATCTACAGTATTTTCATTTTTTAAATTATTTTTATCAATTAAGTTGTTTTTATTTCGTTCTAATTCATCAGTCGGAATATTAATTGAACGTAACATTTTGATTTCTTTAAAAATTAAATTTATTATTTTTATTAAATTTTTACAATCACATAAAAGATTAATTTGAAAATATCCACATTTAGAAAAAGTCGTTATACTACTTTCCAATTCATAAATTAAACCATATTTTTCTCGTAAAATAAAACTTAATCTTGATCCTAAATTACCAACAAGAATATTATCTATTAATTTTAATATATCTTTATTTTTTGAACTAAAACCATCATTAACGAAACAAATAGCCAAATTAGACATATTTGAATCTGCATCGAATATTTTTAGACTATAATTCTTCTTTATTTTAGGATATAAAACTAAATTTTTACATTCAAAACTTGGATTTTTTTTTATATTTTTTAAATTATAATTTTCGATTTTGTTTAAAAGTTTTTTATTAGAATTTCCAAATATCACTATTTTACAATTTTTAATCTGGTAATATTGTCGATAATATTTTTTTATATCTTTAAGAGATAAATTTACAATACTTTTTTTATTTCCTAAAATCGGATTTCTATAACTTGTATTTTTCAAAACACTATTTAAGATATTTTTTTCAAATATTTCGTCTTCATCATGCTCATATCTCTTAAATTCTTCCAAAACTACTTTCCTCTCTAGTACAATTTCATTATAAGGAAAAATACTTCTAAATAACATATCCAAAAATAATTCTAAACATATAATAGAATTCTTAGTAATAGTTTTAAAATAAAAACCTGTCATATTTTGGCTCGTGTAAGCATTATATTCAACTGTATATTTGAACAATTTTTGTAATAAAACTTTTGTATTTCTTTCCTTTTCATTTCCTTTAAAAACAAAGTGTTCGATCATATGTGATACTCCACTATTATTTTTGTTTTCGTAAATAGATCCTGCTTTGAATAGAAATAAAACAGTTGTGCTATCAATACAATCATTTTCTATTGATATAACTTGAAATCCATTCTTTGTAATTTTTGAAGAATGTTTCATTAATAAAGAATAATATTTTATTTTTTAACATAATTGTCAAAAAATTTATTATGGATTTTACAATAATTTTGATTATTACATTTTCTATTTTTACATCTTGTCTCTTGATCATTTTTTTTTTTTATAAATTCACATCGCATATAAGGCTCTTTTAAATTTTTTGGTAAGCGAAAAGGAGATATCATATCTCTTCTACCATATCGTAAAAATTTATTTTTTGCCATTTCTTTTGAATGTAAACAACAATACTCACTATTTTCATTATTGGGATCTCTTCTTTTTTTACAAAAACCTCCGTAGCCAGAATTCCATATTCTCGCCATACATTCCTCTCCCGGTTTAATTATACTTTTATTTAACTTATTTTTTCTTTTTTTTTTTTTTTTTTTTTTTTTTTTTTTTTAACTTTTTCTTTTTTTTCATTAATTACGTCTATAATTTGTTTTCTATCAATAAATAATGATTTTGATAAATCATCAATAATAGTTTCATTTTGCCTTTCTATTACACGATTAAAATATGTAACAATATTTTCCGAAATAAATATATCAACACAATCAACCATTAAATTTTTTTTCAATTTATCTATAAATATTTTCAATTTTTTTAGTGATTTTTTGTTCTTTAAAATATATTTAAAAATATCATCTGATATTATATAATTTATGGATTCTTGTATAAAAAACTATAAAGTATATTTATTAAATCATACAATACATAATAGAACTTATCTCGGTATAACCAATAATCCTAATAGAAGAATAAGACAACATAATAATTTAATAAAAGGTGGAGCTAAATATACAACTTCATTCAAACAAAATGGAGAATGGAAATTTCATTTATTTATTAATGATTTAACAAAAATAGAAGCTTTATCTATTGAAAGGACAGCAAAAAATATTCGAAGAAAATCTAAGGGTAAAACCCCACTAGAAAGAAGAATTTATGCATTGAATAAAGTACTAGAACAAAAATTTCCAAATAAAAGTTTATATTATGTTTAAATATTATACTTTTAACCATGGTCCCATATAAATGGTTTTAAAGTTCATTTGATCGTCATGATCTATCATTTCTGGCACTATTAAGTTTTCTTCAAATGTCATTGGGAATAAATTTGAACCTCCAATCAAATAAATTCTATTATTGTTTATTTTTAAATTTTTTTTAGATTTTTTATTTTTTTTGGAATTCTTGTATCTTTTTTTTTTTTTTTTT
>Ga0209986_10000643_pt1 | contig 34285 bp, 32 predicted proteins | sample BlataG_FD_183168 | JGI IMG/M metagenome (GOLD analysis project Ga0209986, IMG submission 183168) | Deep subsurface microbial communities from Black Sea to uncover new lineages of life (NeLLi) - Black_00105 metaG (SPAdes) (version 2) | ecosystem: Environmental > Aquatic > Marine > Oceanic >...
ACGGACCCTGGGAGAACATGTGGTCAAACGGAAAATCACTGGAACGTTCAGGAACAGAAGGGGGACCTGCGACCGGAATTTTTAAGAAATCTCATGAAAATCTTTCGAGCTAAACACGTGCCAAAAATTTATTTTTTTAGCGCAGCAACAGCGTCGATCACGATGAGTAACTTTTTTGATATCAAACCTTTCACTTCTATTAGGGTACTGGCTGGGTAATCTCGCTTAAAATATTCCGAACGAATTTCCCTGAACTTGGCGAGATTGTTCATATCCGTTAAGTAAACTGTTATTTTTATGATATCCTCCAAGCTTCCTCTTTCTGCGTTTACTACAGCGCGCAAGTTTTCAAACACTTTTCTCGCCTGTTTTCCAAAATCTCCTTCGCCAACAATTTCCCCCTTTGAATCTTCAGAAATTTGTCCCGAGATAAACAAAAGATTTTCAACTCTAACCGCTCGGGAATACCCTACAGTTTTTGGTAGTTCTTTGGGGGCAACGATTTTTTTCATTTTACCACCCTTTTAACAAGAGATGAATGTCTACTTAATTTTTTTGATTCTAGTGAGTTTTCAGAAATTTAATTCCACCTACTGAAACCTTTTTGATATGCCTCTAGTTGTACACCTCTCGCCCCCGTCTAATAAAAAATTAAACAAGCTGGCAGAAGAAAAATTTTTATAAAATTATAAATACCCTTTTCTTCTTTCAATCAAATCTTGAGCGTGTTCTTGATGATTATGGATTATCTCGTCAAGATTCATGGTTTTTAATTCTCTACTTTCGACAACTATTTTTCCGTCTACTATCACTGTATCAACAGCGTTCGCGGGAGCCACATATACCAAATGTTGATAGATATTGGAATATTCCCCCATGAACAGAGGTCTCATGTTCGGAACGTTTAGGTCCAGCAAAACTATGTCGGCTTTTTTCCCCACCTCTATCGATCCTATCTCGTTTTCCATCCCAAGCGCTCTCGCCCCATTTACGGTTGCCATCTCCATGATGGTTTCAGCAGGCATTTGCGCCGCATCAAGAAGCCTCGCTTTCTGAGCTAAAGAAGCAAGCTTCATTGTTTCAAACATATTAACTGTGTTATTACATGGAGCATCATCTGGACCAAGTCCAACGTTTACTCCAAGTTTCATCAATTCAGGTATTGGAGCGATCCCATTCCCTAGCTTCATATTCGATACAGGGCAATTGGCCACATGAGTTCTCGTATCTGCGAAGATCTTTTTCTCATTATCCGAGAGCCACACGCAGTGAGCCGCGACGACATCCCCTCCAAGCACTCCTAGACAATTCGCTAGTTCCGTCGGCCTTTTCCCGTGTTTTTCTAAGCAGATATTAATCTCTCTTCTCGACTCGTTTAGGTGGATGTGGATACCAGTTCTATACTTATCCGCGTACTCTCTGGCTTTTCTTACAAATTCTGGAGAACTTCTTATTACATCTTCAACCCCAAACCAAATGCGTATCCTTCCATTTGCAGACCCATTTTTTTCTCTGAAAGCTTTTTCATTATCCTCCAAACTTTCTTGTCCCTTAATAAGATCAGCTGTCTCGCTGCTCAAAACCGCTCTGATGCCGATCTTCTCCGCCGCATCGGCACAATCAATGAGGTGGTGATACATATCATTTACGGTGGTCGTCCCCGAAAGAACGGCCTCAGCATATGCCAGAGAAGCCGATGCGTAGACGTCCCTTGAGGTCATCACAGCGAGCATAGGATAGTAAATATTTTCAAGCCATTTTTCCAGTCCCATGTGCTCCCCGATACCTCTTGACATATTATCCGAGTGGAAATGTAAACTGACTAGGCCGGGAATAATGAGCTTTTCTTTTGCGTCGATAACCACGTCGGCTTTTTGTTTCTTTTTTATTTCGTCTTTTTCCCCGATTTCGGCTATCCTGTCATCTTCAATGAAAATAGCACTATCGGTGAGGATTTCTTTTCTTGGATTCATCGTTACAATAATCCCGTTCTCAATAAGCTTTTTCCCCATGTGATCAAAAATTCACTCTTTTTATAGATTTAATATTTTTTGCCTAGGAGAAGATTGTTTAATAAATCAGTTTTTCACAGTTGAGCGACTTCCCGGTCAGGATTGACCAGTAAGTGGAAGACAGCTTAAAAGGAGGTCGATACATTCACATATAAAAATTGAAAATTGGTTTCAAGATAAAACTACAACGGAAGAGGTTTTATGTACTCTTTTCTTCTTTCTAACAGATCCTCGCAGCAGTATTGATGTTCTTCGATTACCTTGCTGAGGTCTATGGTTTTTATTTCTTTGTTTTCGACAACAGTTTTTCCATCGATTATCACCCCATCGACGGCATTTCCGGGAGATGAGTAGATCAAAATTTGATAAATATTCGAATACTCCTCTAGCAAATGTATCGGTCTCATGTTTGGAGCTCTTAAATCCAGCAAAACTATGTCGGCTTTTTTTCTAACTTCTATGGATCCTATCTCACTCTCCATCCCCAAAGCCTTGGCCCCGTTCAGGGTTGCCATCTCCATAATGGTTTGGGCGGGCATCTGGGCGGCATCTAAGAGCTTGGCCTTCTGGGCTAGGGATGCGAACTTCATTGTTTCGAACATGTGAAATGTATCGTTACAAGCTGCATCATCTGTGCCGAGGCCTATGTTCACTCCGAGCTTCATCAACTCGGGTATTGGAGCTAAGCCGTTCCCAAACTTGGCGTTAGATACGGGATTGTGAGATATGTGAGTCCCCGTATCGGCAAAAATCTTTTTCTCTTCATCCGAAAGCCACACGCAGTGAGCTGCAACGACATCCCTTCCGAGTACTCCTAGCTCATGAACCAATTCCGTCGGCCTTTTTCCGTGCTTTTTTAAGCAAGCCTCAACTTCTCCTTTTGATTCATTCAAATGAATATGAATGCCAGTTTTGTATTTGTTTGCGAGTTCCCTAGCTTTCGTCAAAAATTCTTTAGAGCATATAGGAACCCATTCAACCCCGAACCAAACTTTTATTCTTCCATTTGCCGATTTAATTTCCCTAAAAGCTCTCTCATTATCCTCCAAACTCGGCTGCCCGTCAATTAGATCACATGCTTCACTCGAAAGAACTGCTCTAATCCCGATTTTTTCTGCCGCCTTAGTAAGTTCCTCAATGTGAGCGTACATTGCATTTATCGTAGTTGTTCCAGAAAGGATAGATTCGGCATAAGCCAAAGAAGCTGAGAGGTATGCTTCTCTGGGCTTCATTGCGGTGAGGTAAGGGTAAAGGATGTTTTGAGCCCATTCCTCGAGCCCCATGTGTTCTCCAATGCCTCTTATCATATTGCCGGGGTGAAAATGCAGGTTAACAAGACCGGGGATAATGAGTTTATCTTTCGCGTCTATTGCTGCATCAATCTTATGCTCTTTTTTTATCTCATCTTTTTTCCCAACTGCAGCGATCTTGTCGCCTTCGATGAGGATAGCGCTGTCTTTGAGGATTTCCCTTTTTGGGTTCATCGTTACAATGATGCCGTTTTCGATGATTTTTTTCTCCATAATTTTAGACCTTATTTTAATTTCCTACTGTTCCACCCTTTTTAGGCCTTCCGTTTTTATCCCAGCCTCGAAGTTCATAATATGAATCGAGCATTTTTTCAAAATCTTTTCTTGTTATGTTTTTCCCCTTAGCTGGGCCGTCTCCACCAAGTGGTTTGGTCATTATCTCCGGTAGATAGTCATCCTTTCGGTCAAAACCTTCCCTAATATTAAACCATCTCACCATGTTCCAGATGCGTTCCCCAAGGGACTTCAGTTGATCTACCGTATAATCGTAGCCCAACGCCTTGAGCCATTCTTTCCCCAAATCTTCCAGATAAACAGGACTCGCGAAGTCGCATATAACGAGGCTCCATAACAAAGAATTATCATCTTGGTCTTTCTTTACAATGCTGGACTGAGTCTCAAAATCCCATTGCAATTCTCCCCAAAAAGTTGTCGGTGCAACGACCCACGAACGTTTATGACAGGCGCCCCGATCGCTTGTCGCGTATGCTAAAGCCATCCCCACGGAGCCTCTCGGATCATAGCCGGGATAGTCCATGCCTTTACACTCGGCGGCGAGTTCCCCTCCCCCATACACTGATACCGCTCTTTTAATGCCATCCGCCAAGACGTTGCCCAGCTCGTCTTTTCGATAGGCGATGTTTTCCACAACTTCTATGCTTTTTTCTACATTTCCGAACTCAATATCGTAATCTATGATCCCTTCTTCGCTACATCTCATCAACCACCCTAGTATGTTTCCTGTTGAAATGGTATCTATCCCGAACGCACCGCAGAGTTTATCGAGTTTGGCTATGCTACTCAAGTCATTTATTCCAAGGTTGGGACCAAGCATAACTATAGTTTCATACTCCGGTCCCTTCAGGGTTTTGACATCAAATTTACCCTTTAACTCAAGGGAATATCCACATGCCAAAGGGCAGTTATAACATGCAACTCTCCGCTTAGTCGCTTTTTGGATTTTACCGGGATCGATATTTTCGTAACCCTCAAATCTCCCCATTTTCCACCCTTTTGTGGGCATGATTCCCGCTTTATGGGAATCTGAAAGTGTTCCAGCAGTTCCACTCTGGATGGCCCATTGAGTTCCTGGACTCTCGCGTAGTTTTCTCACATATTTTATTCTTAGCTCCTTGACTTTTTCAGGAAGGGCCGGGGGCTCCCCTCGAGCAACTATGCATTTGAGATTTTTTGAACCCATGACCGCACCAGCTCCTCCTCTTCCGGCATGGTGAGTTCCTCTATCGCAGGAAATAGTCGCATATCTCACTCTTTTTTCTCCCGCAATCCCTATGCCGGCAATTTCAAAATCTTTTCCAAATTTGTCATAGAGATCCGAAACACTTTTTCCACTGAGGTCTTTTGCGTCTTTTAACTCTACATTCCCGTTTTCTATCTTGAGATAAGTTAATTCTTTTGCCTTTCCCTCGAATATTATGGCCGCATATCGTGGAAGACTAAACCTCAGTTTTGCGGGAAACACCCCTCCACAATAGGAATCGAGGAATGTTCCAGTTAAAGGAGATTTTGTCACGACAACGAATCTTGATGTAGCTGGGGCTAGAGCCATTAAAGGCCCCCAAGCAAATATGAGTTTGTTATTTGGGGAAAAAGGGTCTATTTGAGGGCCCTGTTCTTTTAGGAGATAAAAGCAGGCTAATCCTTTACCTCCCATGAATAAGAGGGCATCCTTGTCCATTGGTTCAGTTTTAATTTTACCATTTGTGAGGTTTATCCTGAGGATCTTGTCAAGTTTAAGGGAACTTTTATTCATACTCATACATCAATAATAAAATAAGTAAGGTATTAAATAGATTATCTTGGTAATAATGAGGCGCATTGGCTTGAGGGAAGGTGGCATGTTAAAAACTCTATTCACGAACCCTAGAACGTGCACCGGATGCAGGTCATGTGAGCTTGCATGTTCTTTTCACCATTATAAAGAAAACAATCCTGCCAGGGCCCTGCTTCGAATTATAAAAATAGAGGAAGAATCGCTTGATATCCCCGTAGTATGCCGACACTGCGCGAGGGCTCCCTGTATGGAATCATGTCCCGAAAAAGCGATCGTGAGGGATCCGCAGACAGGCGCGGTGAAAATTTTACAATCCAAGTGCATAGGCTGTAAGATTTGTATTTCCGCTTGTCCATTCGGCATCATTGTCGTAGACCCTAAAACACGTGAAGTAAGAAAATGTGATCTCTGCGATGGGAATCCCGTATGTGCAAAGGTTTGCCCAACGGGCGCAATTGTTTTCGCCCGTGTTGACGTTGGGCCCAGGATTCTCACACGATCTGCTACAGAAAAAACAGAAAAAATTTTGGTAAAATATAGGTAGGGAAGAATATGTACGGATGGGCTGGCACAATTTTGAGGGTTGACTTGGACAAAAAGAAAATAAAAAAGCAGCCCATGCATAAGGAATGGATCTCAAAGTTCATAGGTGGTGCGGGAATAAATGCCAAAATTTTGCATGATGAAACTCAACCCGGAATAGATCCACTTGACCCAGCAAACAGATTGATTTTCGGAGCAGGACCTTTAACGGGTACCCTTGCGCCCTCAAGTGCTAGATATACAACAACTGCTAAGGGTCCATTTACATTCGCTTTTTGTGATAGTAATTCTGGCGGACATTTTGGTCCTGAAATGAAATTTGCCGGATACGATCACATAATTTTTCAGGGGAGGGCGGAAAAACCACTATACTTATGGATAGATGACGATTCCGTCGAGCTAAAAGATGCAAGCCATGTATGGGGTAAAGATGTATGGGAAACGAACAAGATAATCAAGGAAGAACTGGGTGATCTAGAAATAAAAATTGCAGCAATAGGCGTACCAGGTGAAAAACTAGTAAGGTATGCTGCGGTAATAAACGATTGGGCAAGAGCGGCAGGATGGGGGGGTATGGGTGCCGTTATGGGCTCAAAGAAGCTTAAGGCAATCGCGATTCGTGGAACAAAAGGAGTTCAAATTGCTAAGCCAAAAAAATTTGAGGAGATATGCTCAAGATGCAGAGAAATGATTGAAAAATCACCTAAACCTAAAACGATTGGTTATTATGGAAAACCGTGGTTGAATTGGTTGAGGAATGAAATACAAAAGTCAAACCCAACTATGAATTTCAAGTTGCCGAGGGTTCCTCCTTCAGAATTTCATAAAGTAGGACTGGAGGCATTCGAAGAACTTATTGTTAAATGGAAAGGTTGCTTCAATTGCCCGCTTCATTGCGGTCATGTATTAGCATCTCGTTCTGGAAAGTATGCTGGATTAGTTGGTGAGGGTTTTGAATACAATCATGCGATAGATGGACAAATGATGGGAATTTACGATCTCAACTTTGTTCTCAAATGGACAATTGAGACCAACAGATTGGGATTGGATTGCGATGGTCCCGCATATGCTATAGCTTGGGCTATGGAACTTTATGAAAAAGGATTGATAACAAAAAAAGATACCGATGGTATAGAGCTAACTTGGGGTAACCAAGAAGCGGCGCTCCGAATGCTAGATAAAATAGCCCAAAGAGATGGGTTTGGGGATCTTCTAGCTGAAGGTATCCAATTGGCAGCTAAAAAATTTGGAAGGGGTTCTGAAAAATTTGCTTATCACGTTAAAGGAGGCAGGATGGAGATAGATCCTCGAACAGGATGGGCAACGGCCCTTTCCCACGCGACATCAACTCGAGGAGCAGATCATTTAAAAGGAATGCCTCTCAGTAACGCATTTGGTGTGTGGAAGGGTATCCCTTATGAATTCACCGATGACAGTACAACTGAATACAAAGCCGAGGCAGTAATCTTTTTTGAAAACTTGAATGCCGTTATAGATTCAATAGGGTTATGTAAAAATGATACTTGGTCGCAATCTGCAGAGTGTCCAGGTCTTCATGAATTTGCAGAACTTCTTTCAGCAGCCACTGGTAGAACATTTACAGCATCTAAACTTTTGCGGGTGGGTGAAAGAATCTATAATGTGGAAAGAGCTTACAACGCCAGAGAGGGCTTAACTAGAGAAGATGACACGTTTCCAGAAAAGTTCTTTACGGAACCCATAGAAACTAAGATAAAACTTATAAACAAAGATATTTTTGAAAAATTAAAAGATGAATATTACAAACTTAGAGGTTGGGATGTAACAACAGGGAGTCCCACAAAAATCAAGCTAGATGAACTCGGATTAGAAAACTTCCGCCTGCCAATATATGACCAATAGTAACTACATCTCCATCATTTAATTTGGTTTTTAATCCTTGCAATTGTCGATAATTAACATCATTGATAAAAATCATCAAATATTCTAATATTTTCACGTGTTTTGAAAATTTCTCTCCAAATCTATTTTTAAGAATTTCCAATAATCTGCCGATATCTGTATTGTTTGGTACCTCTAAATCCATTTTTTCCACCCCAATATCATGAAAAGTTGCTAAAAATTTTATTTTAATTTGCAACTTATCCCCTTTTATATTTCAAAATCTAACTAAATAAGTCAGGCGGGTAAATGATAATAGACATTCATTCCGAAATAGTTCCGAAAAGTTACTTGAAGAAATTATGTGAACTAAAAAAGATTCCTAAAATTGAACAAGATGAAAATGGGAATTACAAGTTACAGTATGACCGTGAATTATCTTATTCATTTGATCAAAAAATGTATTCGCTTAACAAAAGAATTGACGACATGGAGAAAGCAGGGATTGATGTCCAAGTTTTGGGTCTGGCTTTGCCCGGCGTTGACTTATTGGAGCCGGATTTAGCATTGGAGCTTGCACGGAACGTTAATAACGAAATTGCCGAGATCGTTGAGAAGCATGATAAATTTATTGGTCTTGCAACTGTTCCCCTGTTAAATCCTGAATGGGCCACAGAGGAACTTGAAAGGGCCATTAATTCCCTTGGATTAAAAGGGGTTAAGATCTCTTCGAATATAGGGGGGAAAACTCTAGATTGCAAGGATTTTTGGCCATTTTATGAAAAAGTAGAAAGATTAGACGTACCTATTATAATTCATCCCACTAAGCCACTGATGGTAGATGCATTGAGGGACTTCGGATTAACAAATGTTGTGGGTTTCTTATTTGATACCACTTTAGCTACTCTGAGGATAATATTCGGGGGAATTCTTGAAAAATATAAAAAACTCAAGTTTTTACTTCCCCACTTGGGAAGCACTATCCCGTACATTATATCAAGAATAGATCACCAGTATAGAATAAATCCTGAATGCAGGGAAAAAATCTCAAAATTGCCGAGCGAATATTTTAAATCGATTTACATTGACACAGCACAGTCGTTTTATGAACCTGCTATGATGTGTGCGTACGCTCTTATGGGACCAGATAAAATAATTTTTGGAAGCGATTATCCTTTTGCATCTCTTGAACAATCGGTAAACTGTGTTAAAAATATGAATATCCCCCCGGAAGAAAAGGAGAAGATCTTGGGCAAAAATGCCATAAAAATCCTGAATATTTAAACTTGTTAAAACTAGAAATATTCCCGATGGTGTAAACATGAAAACGATCGAGAAAAAAATTAATGAAGCCAACAATTTGTGCGTAAATAGGATTATGGAATCATATCCAGTTTTAGTTGATATCGATCAGGCCCTTGAGGTAATCCCAAAAATGGAAAGCAACATGCTCATTCATGGAGGGTATCCCCAACTGAAATGGGAGGAAATGATAGGTCCGATGAAAGGCGCGGTTATCGGGGCGATGGTGTATGAAGGGTGGGCAAGTTCAGAGGAGGAAGCCCTTAAACGCATTAAAAGGGGGGATGTTCTATTTTCTTCAACAGCTAACCACGGTGCTGCAGCCCCGATGGCAGGAATTATATCCCCCTCCATGCCGGCATATATAATAAAAAATAAAACGTATGGAAACTTCGCGTTTTCGAATGTAAACGAAGGATTAGGAAAGACGCTTAGATTCGGAGCCTACGACAAAGGAGTAATTGATAGACTTCATTGGATTGAAAAGGTGTTGATGCCTGCTCTGAAGATGATACTAAAAAAATACGGAGAAATCGACATTAAAGAATTGATTATGGCCGCTTTGCGTAGGGGCGATGAATGCCATAACAGAAATAAAACCGTTTCTCTCATGTTTCTGAACTCCATCGCATCTAAACTTGTCAGGTCAGATATAGACAGAAACAACGTAGCGGATATCATTGATTTCATAGGCGGGAATGTTCATTTTTTCCTTAATCTTTCAATGGCCTCGAGTAAAGCTTCCTTAGACGCCGCTCGTGGCATTGAATATAGCACCGTGGTCACCGCATTAACAACGAATGGTGTAAATTTTGGAATGAAGGTAAGTGGATTAGGGGACCAATGGTTTACTGCGCCCTCCATATTGGCGAGGGGTAAATACTTTGAGGGCTTCGATGAGAGCTGTGCCGCCCCGGTGTTCGGTGACTCGTATTACTCAGAGCCGGCGGGGCTCGGCGGATTTGCGATGGCAGCAGCACCCGCGATCGTGAGTTTCATAGGGGGTGAGCCTGATCTCGGAATTAAAACCACGAAAGAGATGTACGAGATAACCACAACTGAACATAAATATTACAAAATCGCTAATTTAGGATATAGGGGCACTCCTTTGGGAATAGATATTAGGAAGGTTTTGAGGACGGGAATTTTACCCATTATAAACACAGGAATAGCCCACAAAAATCCAGGAGTTGGACAAGTAGGGGCAGGAATATTACGCCTTCCCTTGGAACTCTTCGAAAAAGCGCAGGGGGCATTTGGAAGGAAATATCAAATCAAATTTTAGGTTATCAAATGATCCTGGCCGAAAGCCGTAGTCTTAGCTTAAATGGCAAGACTTCGGTATCCGCGTATTGAACTGGTGATCAACAGTTCTTCGCTCACACCCGCGGAAATGCCTGATATCTTGTTTTTCAAAGACGGCGGGCTCACCTACCGCCCATGAACTTCGAGGGCACGCCGCTTGGTATAGATATCTGCAAAGTCGTTGAGACAGGGATTCTGCCTTTCATAAACACCGGTGTAGCACACAAGGATCCCGGGGTTGGCGGGGTAGAATTTGGCCTCGTACGGGCGCCGATAGATTGCTTTAAAAAAGCACTAAAGGCATTCGTCGAAAAATACGGATAAGCTCAATGGAATTGTGGCGAAGGAACTCGCAACTAGAGGTTACCTCGATATTAGACTGTAGTGCTATTTTCCGCGAAAGCGGCAGCAGTTTGATTCTTGAAGATTAAAAATGATTTACCCCACTATTGATTCTTCTTATAATTTCCAATCTTCTTTCCGGAGAATTGTCGTGTATATGCTGCACCCATGTTATGGCTTCTCTTAAATTTTTATCGATGTTTTTTAGTTCTTCCTCGGAAATTTTATCACAGACTCCTTCCAACTCGTGCCACTTTTTTACTCGGTCAATCCCCCCCACTTCTTTGAAAAGCAGCTGGACGGTTTGGGCAAAGGCCTTTTTCCACTTGGCGATGGAAGGAATATCTATGTGAGCTTTCTTCAACCAAGTTACTTCTTCTTTGACTTGTGGATCATCTATTAGATCAACTACTTCTTGAGGGGCTAGTCTTGCTATTGTTTCACACTTTTCGTATTTTTCTGCATCTTGAAGTTTCCTCATTTCCAGTTCTCGGATTAGCGTAGCTGCCTTTTCCATCGGACTTTTCTTCTCAGAACTCAAAAGTTTCTCCCCGTTGATTGGTTATTCTTGATGTCTCTTCTATGTTCTTCTTAAAAACATCTTTTTATTAAAGGAGAGCCACGATAACTTTTTGGGTGGTTAGCTTGAAAGAGAAAAAATCGAGGAAGATGCAACTTCCACCACAGCTTGAGCAGATGCTGAATAGAGCAACAGATGATGTGGAGGGCTTCTGGGGAGAGATCGCTAAGGAGCTCCACTGGTTTGAACCCTGGGATAAGGTATACCAAGAGGGGAAATACCCATTTTTCAAGTGGTTCGTGGGCGGAAAGACAAACATATCTTACAATTGTCTCGATTACCAAGTTTTAGAGAAAAACAGGGGAGATAAGGCGGCCATTATCTGGGAATCGGCCGAAACGGGTGAGTCTAGGGTTTTGACATACGGGCAATTGCTTCGCGAGGTGGAAAAATTCGCAGCAGCACTAAAAGCGCTCGGGGTGGGGAAAGGGGATCGAGTAACCCTATGTATGCCGATGGTTCCTGAAGCCGCAATAGCGATGTTAGCGACCACCCGGATAGGTGCCATCCATTCGGTCGTGTTTGCGGGATTCGGATATGGGGCCGTAGCCAACAGGGTGGCGGACGCAGGTTCAAAGGTGTTGATCACTGCAGATGTGGGATATAGAAGAGGAAAAGTAGTCAACTTGAAAGAAATAGTCGACAAAGCCTTGGAGACGCCCAGTGAGGTTCAGAAGGTCATCGTGCTGAAGAGGGGCGAGGCAGAGCCCCACATGAAGAAAGGGAGGGACATATACTGGGAGGAAGCACTCGATGAGGGCAAGGGAACAACTGCCGATGTCGTCCTGATGGAGTCCAACGAACCCTCATTTATACTTCATACATCAGGGACCACGGCGAAGCCAAAGGGCACGGTTCAGACCCACGGTGGCTATCAAGTCCACATATATGCCATGGGGAAATGGGTCTACGGCTTGAAAGATACCGACGTGTGGTGGTGTCTCTCCGATATAGGTTGGATAGTCGGTCACAGCTACGTCGTTTATGCGCCTCTTCTTTTCGGCTGTTCTACAATAATGTACGAGGGGACTCCTGACTACCCAGAGCCAGACATCTTGTGGAAGATTGTGGAAAAAAACAAGGTAACAAAGATGTGGTTATCCCCGACCCTAGTTAGGGCGCTGATGAGACACGGCGACGAGTGGCCCGAGAAGCATGACCTGAGTAAAATAGAATTAGTAGTTTGTGCAGGAGAGGTTCTGAATCCCCCAGTATGGGAGTGGCTACAGAAGACCGTTCTAAAGGATAGGGTGCCCGTGATAGATCACATGTGGCAGACGGAGAGTTCCGGACCTATGGTCGGGTATCCCTACGGCATCGCGATGTTCCCTATAAAACCGGGCTCGGCGGGTATACCCCTTCCAGGAATTGAAGGTGACGTTGTCGACGAGAAAGGCAGATCCCTCCCGCCTGAAAAGGAAGGCATTTTCGTGTGCAGGAGGCCGTTCCCGGGACTAACCCAGACCCTTTGGGGAGCTGACGAAAGGTATGCTGAGGAATACTGGAATCAGATACCGAACTGCTACTACACGGGAGATGCAGCTAAGAAGGACGAGGACGGATACATTTGGTTTATCGCAAGGGCCGATGAGGTGTTGAAGATTGCCGGTCACAGGACAGGAACCGTGGAGATTGAAAGTGCCTTCATCTCCCACCCAGCCGTTGTCGAAGCAGCAGTAACCGGGGAGCCAGATCCTCTCAGAGGGGAGGTCGCATCAGCATTTGTAGTTTTAAAAAAGGGTTACAAGCCCAGTGACGAGCTGAAAGGAGAGTTAAAAAAGACCATTAGAACTATCCTAGGACCGATTGTGGTATTGGGACGCATCAGTTTCGTCAATAAGATTCCAAAGACAAGAAGTGGCAAAATAATGAGGAGACTGGTGAAAGCGATAGTTACGGGTCAACCGCTCGGAGACTACTCCACGATAGAAGACGAAACCGCCATAGACGAGATCAAGAAAGCCGTAGAGAAACGTAAGAAGGGGCCCTAAATCAATTCTGATGGCGCCTAAGGATAGGTAGAAGTCATATAGCCCATTTGTTTAGGACACTTTGGTGCTTGAGAACGTGATAGATTTCTCAGCAATCCACTCGTCTCGGATCTTGAAAGCAAAGGTAAAAATAAAAGGAGCCCCAATTGAAAGTTAATACCATGGCGATAAAAAATAAAAAAGAGTTACTTTCGCATGGAAACAAAAAAGGAAGGAAGATAGTTTTAGATATACTTGAACATGCCCTGAAAACATTGGATACTTACAAAATCGTGAAAAAGTTGGTTTATGTTGACGACGGAAATTTAATTGTGGGCAATTTAAATTACAATCTCTCAAAAATAGGAGATATATACGTAGTAGGCGCAGGAAAGGCAACTCTCCCAATAGCTAAGGCATTAAAAGACGTTTTGCGGGGAAGGATTAAAAAAGGAGTTATAATCGAGAAGAGGAGAAAAAAGGAGAAAAAATGCAAGTTAGAGGGGATTAAGGTGATAGAAGCAAGCCACCCTATACCGGATAAAGCGGGCCTGAAAGGTGCAAAAGAAATCATGAATATCGTCAAAAGCACGAAGAAAGGCGATCTGGTATTCGTTTGTATAACAGGTGGCTGTTCTGCTCTGATGCCTTTACCCGTTGAGGGCATAAGTTTAGAGGACAAAAAGAAAACGACGGATCTGCTCCTTAAAAGCGGCGCCACGATACAGGAGATAAATGCGGTTAGGAAGCACATTTCGTCCATAAAAGGGGGAAGACTTGCTTTGCATGCTCATCCAGCTGAACTTATAGATCTCATAATTGTAGATGAGGTAGCAGGTTTACCATGGGGACCAACTGTTCCAGATACAACTACATTCAAGGATGCAATCTCCGTATTAAGAAAATATGAATTATGGGAAAAAATCCCAGACCCGGTAAGAAACTACTTGAAAAATGCTGATCCAAGTTTGGAAACGCCGAAAGCCAAAGATTTCAAGAATATAAAAGTTCACTATTTTTTGTTGGCAGAAAATAAAACTGCATGTGAAGCCGCAAAAAAGAGAGCAGAAGAATTGGGATTTAATTCCGCGATCTTATCCACCATGATGGAAGGAGAAAGTAGAGAGGTTGGATTTGCTTTGGCGAGTATCGCAAAAGAGATCGAAAAAAATGGCAGGCCTCTTAAGCCCCCCAGCGTGCTTATTTCGGGTGGAGAAACGACTGTTACAATTGAGGGAGAGTCCGGTGAAGGCGGGCGAAACCAAGAACTCGTCCTTGGGTTTTCCACAAAAATAGTCGGAAGCAAAAAGATAGTGATTGCAGCAATAGATACGGATGGGATTGATGGTCAGACAGATATGGCTGGAGGAGTTGCCGATGGTTATACTCTAAAAAGAGCAAAAGAAGAAGGTGTGGATGTGTTCGAAAATATAAAAAAACACAATACCAGCTACGTACTAAAAAAATTAAAAGATGCGATTTTCACGGGTCCAACTGGAACAAACGTAATGGATCTTGCGGTTATCGTTATCATTTAATCGATTCACTACACTTAAATTTTCGAGCACTACCTAAAAGGACGTCTAAATTCTTTTCCTGCATATTTTGCGGAGCTGCCCAATTCCTCTTCTATTCTAAGCAGCTGATTGTATTGGGCAGTTCTTTCACCCCTACATGGTCCACCGGTTTTTATCTGTCCGCAGTTCAACGCAATCGCCATATCCGATAGCCACGTGTCCTCAGTTTGCCCAGATCTCTCGGAAACTTGGACACCATAACCATTCTTGAAAGCGAGTTGAGCAACGTCTAAAGCTTCGGTAAGCGTTCCTACTTGGTTGATTTTCCACAGCAGCGCGTTCCCTGCTCCTACCTCTATCCCCCTCCTCAATCGCTCTGCATTGGTCGCGAAAAGATCATCTCCTGCTATCTGGATATCTAGCGTTTCGGTCAGTTCGGCAAACCCATCAAAGTCATCCTGCTCCAAAGGATCTTCAATAGATTTGATAGGATAGGCCGCAACTAAGTCTTTGTAAAACTCAATCAAATCTTCTCTAGTCATATCTTCTCCTTTCACTGTATACGTTTCTTTTTTCTTATCGTAAAGGTGACTAGCGGCGACATCTAGGGCGAGCACGAACTTATGCATATACCCAAGTTCTTCTATTGCCTTCAATTCTGCGTCAAAGGCTTCCCTGACGTCTTTCATGCCAGGCGGAGTATAGCCGCCTTCGTCGCCAACGTTTAGCGAGTGCCTCCCCCACTTCTTCTCCAGTATCTTCCCAAGCTCGTGATAAATTTCTGTGCCCATCCTCATAGCATCCGAAAAAGTCTTGGCACCTATTGGCATTACAATATGTTCCTGAAAATCGAGTTCAGTCGCAGCAAGTTTCCCCCCATTTATTAAGTTTAGTAGGGGAACAGGTAGGATACGGGCGTTCGCCCCACCGATATATTGATAGAGAGGGGTTCCAAGACTCCCCGCGGCAGCTTTTGCAACGGCCAAAGAAACGCCCACGATTGCGTTTGCCCCTAGTTTCGATTTGTCATTGGTCCCATCGAGATTGATCATTAGTTCATCTATCTTTTTTTGTTCTGTCACGTTTTTTCCATTCAATTTTGGAGCAATAATCTCATTGATGTTTTTTACCGCCTTGAGAACCCCTTTTCCTTGGTACCTGCTTCCCCCATCCCTAAGCTCGAAGGCTTCGTATTTTCCGGTAGATCGTCCGCTCGGAACGTCTGCTCTTCCCAAGACCCCTCCTTCTGTCAAAACGTCAACTTCAACAGTTGGGTCCCCCCTACCATCTAAAACTTCCCTAGCTTTTACTTTTTTTATTCTAAATGTGGTTTTTATTTTAACACCCATACTTTATTGACTTAACCCGTAATGAATATCTATTACTAAAAGGCGAAATATACCCTTTTAAATCCCTTCTCGCCAACTCAAACATCCTCTTCGCAACTTATCAGGCCGCTCCTCCATCCCTTATCATCATCTTTGGAGTTTGAAGATGACCGTTATCACCAAATTTATTTGATATAAGATTCTTCCTTCAAGTGGGATTCCACTTGACTGTGGATTTAATCATAAAAAATTGCAAGATCGCATCTTCGACTGGTTTAATTAGCGCAGGGTTGGCTATAGACAGTAGTAAGATAGTATCTATTGCTAAAGATGTGCTCTTGCCTGCGGCAGACAAGGCGATCGATTGCAAGGGCAACCTGGTTCTTCCGGGGGGGATTGATTTTCACGTACATCTCATGGACCTAGGCTATGCTTACAGGGAGGACTGGAGGACTGGAACGGAATCTGCTGCCGCTGGTGGAACAACTTTTGTCGTTGGTCTTGGGCATACAAATCCGCCCTCAACGACACGAGAAAATTTGAGAAAAATAATAGAGATGGCTAAGAGAAAAGCGATAGTTGATTTTAGAATAAACGGCGCAGTAACCGCTCACAATTTAGAGGAGCTACCGAAGCTCGCAGGTGAAGGGGTCTCGACATTTGGTGAGATATATATGGCGGAATCTATCCCCGAGCTCGAGATGGTTGAAGATGGAGTTCTCCTAGAAGCTTTCAAGATAATTCGCAATCTCGATTGTCTTGCAGGAGTTCACGCCGAGGACTGGGGGATCATTTCATATCTGGCCGAGAAATTGAAAAAGGCGGGTAGAAAAGACCCTCTCGCTCATCCTGAGTCGAGGCCTGACATAGCCGAGGAGGAGGCGATATCCAAAGCATTGCTCTTTGCAAGGAGGACGGGGGTCCGTCTTCACATTTTTCACTTGACCACGAAAGCCGGCCTTGAACTTATTGAAAAAGCAAGAAAGTCAGGACAGGACATTAGCTGCGAGGTCTGTACCCATCACCTGCTTTTCAAGAGGGAGGATATGAAGGAATATGGACCATACCTAAAATGTAATCCACCGATCAGAAGCGAAGAAAATAGGAGAAGTCTTTGGGAAGGGCTGAGAAAGGGGACAATTGACATGGTCTCAACGGACCATTGGCCCCTTCCAAAATCCGATAAGGAGGTCGGTTGGAAGGATATCTGGAAGGCCGGAGCTGGGATGCCGGGGGTTGAAACAAGGATACCTCTAATGTTGACCTACGGGGTCCAAAAGAAACGGATCTCGATGAGAACTCTCCTGGAAGTCGCATCGGAGAATCCCGCTAAACGGCTCGGTCTATATCCAAGAAAAGGAGTAATAGCCGTAGGGTCGGACGCGGATTTGACGGTTGTCAATCTGAAGGAAAAAACAAAGATAAAAGCAGAAAAAATGCACACGAAATGTGAGTTCACTCCTTATGAAGGGTGGGAAGTTGTGGGCATGCCTTATCTCACTCTAGTACGGGGAAAAGTTGTAATGGAGGGCGGTGAAATCATATCTAAACCAGGTTACGGTACCTATATTCAGCGAGATTAAAGGAAGTGGAAAAGTCTCATTCATCGCCCTATCGTCTCTGCTTTAAAAATATTGCTCCCGCTGGACAGACTTGAGCGCAAAGACCACAGCCACCGCATTTTTCCTCAGTGATGATTGGTAGATTTTCCTCATCAAGCTCGATGGCTTCATAGCCCGCATCCCTGCAAGCGAGGCGGCACAGTTCACATTTGATACATTTAGATTTGTCAACTTGAGGAATTACTTGATATGTGAAATCTAACTTTTCTATGCTCGTGAGTTTCGGCAAAACGCGGCCAACGATATCTTTTACTGAATTAAATCCCTTGTCCCTGATATAATCTGAAACTCCACCCTTTAGACGATCGATGATATGATATCCTTTGAACATGACAGCTGTGCAAAGCTGCACCGTCGAAGCACCCGCCAGAAAGAATTCCACCGCATCTTTCCATGTGGATATCCCCCCAACGCCCGAGATCGGTAGCTTTGTGCTCTTCGCTGCCTGCGCTACGCATCTCAGGGCAATTGGCTTTATCCCTGGGCCAGAATATCCACCAAAAGCGGATGTCCCATTAACTGAAGGCTTAGGTTCCATCGTTTCTAAATCTATTCCTACAAAACCGAGGACTGTGTTTATTGCCGATAGGGCATCGGCGCCACCCTTTTCCGCTGCTTTCGCAATCGATGTGATATCGGTCACGTTAGGGGTTAATTTAACCATTACTGGAACATTTGCAACTTCTTTTACCCATTTTACTACCTCAAATGTTAGTTTTGGGTCTTGCCCCACGAGAGCGCCAATCGTTCTCTCTTCTCCCGTGAGTGGGCACGATAGATTTAGTTCAAGCATATCGACGCCCACATCTTGCACTTTTTTAGTCATCTCCTGCCAGCTTGAGGTATCCGCATCTCCCGTGAGATTTGCTATTAAGATCTTATTTGGATACCTTTTCTTGAGGTTTTCAATTTTCTGCAACCAATCATCTAAGGGATAGATGATGGAGTCTATATTCCCAAGTCCAATAGCTTTGCCTTCAAAAGTGAGAGCGGCGATGTATGGGTGCGGACTCGGCCTAGTTTTTAATCCCAATAGTTTAGTTACCGCTCCTCCCCATCCCGCATCAAAAGCCCTCTCGATCATTTCACTCCTTGCAGTGGCTGGGCCCGAAGCGAGGAGAAATGGGTTTTGAAACTCCAACCCACAAAATTCTATGGACAAATCCACTTTCCTCAAAGCGTTGGAATCCTCCAAGTTGTCACCTTCACCCCATTGTTTTGTTCTCGGGTTTTCGAACCCCGGAATATATATCAGGGGATGTTCTGGTGGAAAGCAGATTTTTGATCTCTTTCTCGCTTCGAAGTTTTGAAGTATCGAACTTATCTACGTGCGTGAAGTCGCGGGGGTCTCTTCGGGATCTCGGTAGAGCGCGCGCCGCAGGATAACCCAATTGAAGGACTTCGAGAATCCTAATGCGGGTGGGTACCCCTAACAATTTCCGAAGCTTATCCCTACTCAAGGTGTCCACCGTCCCCCAGCTTAATGCGAGCCCTAGAGCGTTTGCCGCCAACATCATATTTTGAATCGCTACGCCCATGCTTACATTGAGGATTTGTTCCCTGTAGCCAACCTTAGGATAGGCTTTCATGAAGCGGGTATCAGCGCAAACGACAATCAGAATGGGAGGATCTGTAAATCTCCTCCGTAGCTCCTCATCGTCGCCATAAGGAAACTTCTTGTCCTCCTTTTTAGCCCGTTGCTGGCTCTCCACGAAGATGTGGGCTATTTTTTCTTTTAATTCCGGATTTTTTATCACGATAAAATCCCAAGGTTGGGTGTTGGCGCCTGAAGGGGCCCATCGGGCAGCTTGAAGAACTTTTTCTAATTCTTCCCCAGAGACGCGATCGGGTTTAAAATGCCGAACAGTTCCCTGGCGACCCATGAGCTTGAGTAAATCATCGATCTCCAAAAAGATCACTTCATTTTGCAACTAGCTGACTTTCCCCCTAGATTTCAATAAGCGCTGGGTACCCACTTCTTCTTTCCTCAAGATTATCCCTTTTAAAAATTGAGAACGATGCTTAAATCTATGCGGTCCACCCCCAAACCATCGTGATTAGCTAGCCATGACATCCCACCCGTCAAAACTCAAGACAAAAGCTTTTTAGTCTCCTCGCTATCATCCAAATTGTGATTGGATGGGTGAAAAATTAGGAGAAAAGGGAATTACTGTTGTTACAGCAGTTATAACATCGGTGATACTGACCGCAATAGTAGTTGGAGCAGCGGTTTACGTCACAAAGCCCGCAGCAGAAGAAGTCGAAGTGGAGAAGGAATGTGTTCTGGCGATAGAGCACTTCTCCCCAATAGCTGGAACGACTTGGTCCGGCGCGCACGATCGCGCAGCAGAGCGGATCGCCGAGAAATACCCCTCGGTTGAATATATCTACCGGGAAGAGATAGGACCTGATTTAACAAATTCGACCGCTGAGGCACTGATTGCAGACGAAGGCGCCGATATAGTTGTGGGGAACGCTGAGTTCATGGGAATGCCCTTAGCGGACATAGCGGCCGATTACCCGGATGTTTACTTTGTATCCATCATTGCCAGCGATCTGACCACGAAGAGGAACTTCATAAGATTCTTCCCGAGGCAATATGAGGCACTGTACCTAGAAGGACTCATCGCGGGGGCGTTGACTGAGACGGGCAACATAGGCATAGTCTCGGCCTTCCCGTGTGTTCAGGTCTGCAGGCGGCAGGCCGGTTTCTACCTCGGGATTATGGACGCAGCGGAGTTGCTCGGTAAGGACATCACGCTGTACGTAAAATACGTCGGAGACTGGTATCTGCCAACGGATGAGGCTGAGATTGCAAGGACCTTGGTAGACACGTATAACTGCGATGTCATAACTCAGCAGACCGATTCAGGGTCCCCCCTTGACGTTGCCGAGGAAAAAGAGATTTGGTTCATAGGAAAGGACATGGATATAGTGGGAGAGTACGGCTGGTCGAGTACAGAAACGGTAGCGGTATCGTTCGACACGCGCTGGGAAGTCGGGTACGAGATGATGATTAAGAGTTGGATTGCAGGCGATAGGAATCCACAAACAATATTGTACCCGGGCATGGATAGATCGATGATTCTGGCTGATGGTACGGTAGAATACACCGTTGACATAATGAACGATGGGAAAGTAGGCGTCGAAGCCATAAGTCCAAGTGCGCGACCGCTGATTGACGATAGAATCGTAGAACTGGTTGAGAATAGGAGAGAGCAGATGATCGGAGGATCGTGGGACCCGTTCTTCGTGCACGAATTGAGGAGCAACGGAACCGGCCTAGAGCTGCCAGGTTTGCCAATTCCAGCTGAGGGGACAGTGGTCAAGCCAGCGAACGAGGTGCCGTCGGACGAGTGGCTACTTTCAAAGTTCAACTTCGACCTTGAGGGCATGGTAATACTGGAGTGAAAAGAGCTACTTCTCCCCTTTTTCTTTTTTTATTTTATTCAGCTGTGTACCGAAAAACTTCTTCTTATGTCCTGCTATTCTTTTATGTAGGACTTGGCGAGCGCTGCAGGTTTTGCTAGCCCCCATCTCATTCTGAACCATTTCGTTGAGATGATAACCAAAACTAGTATGGTTATGATGAAGGGGATCATCCTCCAGATGTACATCGACATTACGCCAGGAAGTACTATATCTGGGGTGAGCGAAATTTTCCACAGAGTCCCGAAGAGCAAGGAACCACCAAACAGGATCAAAGGATTCCACATGGAGAAAAAGACGAGGGCCAAAGCGATGAATCCCCAACCCATAGTCATGTTGTAGCTCAGGGTCGTGACGTAAAATAGAGAGAAAATCGCGCCCGCGAGCCCCCCGAGCATCCCACCGATTGTCACGCAAAGATAGCGTGTTTTCGTGACGTTGATACCTGAAACTTCCGCGACCGATGGATCCTCTCCCACCGATCTTATCCTCAATCCAAAGCTCGTCCTGTAGAAGATGAACCACGTAATAAACACAAGCGCTATTCCAATGTAAACGAATGGGGAGAGGCCGGCGATGGTAGATATTTTTCCTACCTCTGTAGGTAAAGGTCCAAGGGCATTATATAGGTACATTACATAAGTGGTGAGACCGAAGCCGAGGAGCCATATCCCCATCCCGCTCACAACCTGATCGACCTTGAGGGTTATTGAAAGAAATCCGTGGAGGATGCCGAGGGCGCCTCCGATAGCCATCCCAACCAAGAACCCGAGCAAGAAATTTCCCGTGAGCATGACGGTAATGAAACCCGAAGTGGCACCGAAAAGCATCAAACCCTCGACTCCGACGTTCAGAACTCCCGAGCGCTGGTTGATGAGTTCGCCAATGCCTGCAAAGACAAAGATCGTCGAGGCTTCCAGACATCTAGCAATGAGCTCCCACATCTCAACCTCCTCCCTTTGGCTTCTTCATCCGTACGATCTTATAGCGGTAAAAGAATTGAAAAGCGACAAGGGTGATCATGAGTATCCCGAGCAGAGCGTAATCCAAGCCGAACGCCATGTGGAATTTCCCTTGGACATCTCTGGCACCTACAGTTAATCCCCCGAAGAATAGTGCTGTCGGAATTGCCGCTAAAGGATTTCCGAGGGAAACCAAACCGCATATTATTCCATAGAAAGCCAAATCCCCGATTAGGTAGAAATTCCTCTGAATTTTATCGAGACCAGCGCCACATGGGCCACCGAAGTAGTGATATCCGGCGATCCCGGCTATAGCACCTCCTATGATAAAGACTAAGAGCGTTATCTTGAAGGGGCTCACCCCAGAGTATCTGGCCGCAGCGGGGTTATGGCCGAGAGCTTTAATCTGATACCCAATTTTAGTTTTAGCGAGCAAAAAGTATAATAACACGGCTATCCCGAGAGCGAGAAAAATTGTGAAAGGGACACCCCAGATAAGGGGCGGGCATGCCGAGGGGGCCACATTAAAGCTTTCACTCCTCCCCCCGGGATTCATGAAAGGGCCTCCAGCAAATATCATATATCTGACCAGCCAAAGAGCTACAAAGTTCAACATTATAGTCGCCACGATCTCGTTAACGTTTAACTTCCCTTTCAGGAACCCGGCAATCGCCGCAACCGCTACACCGCACAAGGCCGCCGCGATTATCATAAGTGGGATGACAATTGCGGGGGAAAGACCTGGATCAGGAGCGCCTGGAACCCAAACCGCCCCAAATGCATACAAGACTGCAAAAGCGCCCAATGCCCCGAAGTAGAACTGTCCCGTCATCCCAATGTTCCAGAGCCCGGCTTTGAGCGGGAGGATGAACGCGAGCGTACACAACAACAGAAATATGAACCTATTGATTGTCATTGTGAGGCCGTGAGAGCTCATGAAGGCATAGGAAAAAATGTGTTGATAAGCGGATAGTGGGTTAACTCCAGCCAGAATGAAGAGAATGCTGAAAAGTGCGAGGCCAACGATTACCGCAAGAATCGATATTTTTGCTGCACCCCAACCAGTAATGGGGGCTAACCTCCTCTCAAGCCTTAATTTGTACCTACCAATCCTCATGTCTTTTACCTCTTCAGACGTATCCCAGCCATCATGGCTCCTACGTTCTCCTTTCTTGCCCTTCTCCTCGGAAGGATATCCATAAACTTACCTTCGTAAATCGGTGCCACCCTATCGCTCAACGATAATATTTCATCGAGGTCCTCAGAGATGAGAAGGATACCAACTTTTTCCTTCTTCCATTCGACAAGTTTATTTCGAACAAATTCAGTCGCTCCCACATCGAGCCCGTGGGTCGGCAAACTGGCGATCAGAAGCCGCGGTCTACGTGAAAGCACGCGCGCTAGGATGAGTTTCTGAAGATTCCCCCCAGACAAATGTGCAGCCTTGGTATCCACACTTGGAGCCATTACATCAAACTCAGAGATTGCTTTTTCTGCGTGTTTGCGGATTTTATCGTAGTTCAAGATCCCTCGCCGGGAGAAATCAGGGTCGAAGTATAAATTCATCGCTATGTTTTCCACGAGAGAAAAATCACCAATCGTACCTACCTCTACACGTTCGGGGGGTATGTATCCTATCCCCATCTTCCACCTTTCTAAGATGGAAGAGCGGGTGATATCCTTCCCCCGGAAGATCACTTCTCCTTTTTTCGCTTTGCGGAGACCTATTAAGACCTCGGCCAACTCACGTTGGCCATTACCAGAGACTCCAGCTATACCAAAGATTTCGCCCTCGCGTATGGAAAAAGATACTTTCTTTAATGCTAGGACGCCCTTATCGCTAAGCGCGGAGAGATCCTTCACCTGGAGTATCTCCCTTCCCCTCTTTGCCTTCACCTCTTTCGTCCTGAAGAGAACCTCTCTTCCGATCATTTTCTTGGCCAAGCTCTTCTTCGTCGCGCCCTTCGTCTTAAGACGGGCCACTACTTTTCCGCGTCTGAGAACTGTCACCCTGTCGCTTATCGCTAGCACCATGGGCAGTTTGTGTGTGATAAACGGGATCATGGCGAGTTCGTCCCTAGCCATGGCTTTGAGGGACGCCAGAAGAACTTTTGTTTCGGGGGGTGTTAGTGCGGAAGTCGGCTCGTCTAGGATGAGGAGCTTTGCCCCGCGATAGAGGGCCTTTAGGATCTCCACCATCTGTTTTTCTCCAGCGGAAAGTTGCCAAACCTTCGCCCTGAGGTCTATCTTGAAGCCGTATTTTTTACAGAGCTCCTTTATCTCCTCCTCAGCCCTTCTTAGGTCCAGAACTTTCCCTGCCCTCGGATGCCCGAGAATTATATTTTCGATTACAGTGTGAGCGGGTATCAGCTTGCGATGCTGATGGACCATTCCTATCCCCCGGTCGATGGCGTCCAGAGATGATTTCATTTTGACCTTCTTTCCGCGAACGTAGATCTCACCTTCGTCTGGTTGATATAACCCGTATAAAATGTTCATCAGGGTGGTCTTTCCAGCACCGTTCTCCCCGAGAAGGGCGTGAATCTCGCCAGCTTTAATGTCAAAATCTATGTGGTCGTTCGCGACGACCCCCGGGAATCTCTTCGTGATCCCCTTCGCCTTCAGAACTGTTTCTCCGCGCTTTGCTCCAGCTAGGGGGCTTTTCCGTACCTTTTTTTCTCGCCCCCTAGGGATTTTGGATACAATATTTCTTATTTTCTGAGCAAGATACGGCACTTCATGACCCCTCACGATTAATTATAGACAATATGACTTTTTTCTTAACAATAAAAGGTTTATGCAGCCTTATTTCAGTTTTCTGGGGCAGTAGCGTAAAATCGCGTTATCTTTCACGCTAACCATCATTTACTCACACCGTTAAGAGAAAAGAAAGACGTAATTACCCTCTTATTTCAACGATAAAATCGCTCACGATCAAATGTACATAGACAGACCTAAATTAAGCCCCACCAGAACTCCAACAATCATATCAATCCCCGAAGTCTCGCCGATTTTCAAAACTTCTTCAACCCCACTTTCAACTTTTGTGGGCTCGCCCGTCAAGATCGCATCGAGCAATTCCTCCACCCGCTTGTTGGTTTCGCCTTTAGCGGCGTGCCTTAGCAGTTGTTGGCTAAGCAGTGTTGTTGCGCCAGAACAGCTGACGACTGTTTCGTTGATTTTTTTCACGCGGTCGATGTCTTTGTTTACCGAATGGGAAACCCACCAGAGGGCAGCCGTGAACCCAGACAGTGCATCATCCGCGGAGGGGGAGAGCCCAGGACCGAGTCCGATAAGTTTTTGAGCCGCCCCTTTTACCCCCTCAACATTTTCAGATTTGGTTGCTTTTACCAGATCGATTAGCCGCGGCAGGGCTGCCCTAGCCACCACGTTCAGATCGGATGTTTGAGGCATCTTACCAGCGGCAATCTCATCGACGTGCTTCAGAAGTTGCCCCAGTCCCTCACGCCCGCTCTTGTTCGCAGCAAGCCGCTTCGCCAGCCCTAGGTTGCGCTCGATGAGCTCAGGGCCGAGGCATCGTTCAACACGGGTTTTCGGCCGCCAGAGCTCCACGTCTTTTAACGAAATTTCGAGCACCTCTCCGACGAGCACACGATTACTTACTCGCCGAACTTGCATTCCCTTGCGGACGCCGAGCGATGGCACGTTTTCGCTGGGGGGGATGTCGGTGATCAAATTGATTGGACTTCGTGAAACGCCGCTGCGAGCTATCCCCACAAGTTCCCCTTCGATTAGGATGTTGAAGGTGCGCTCGAAAACACTGTGAACTTCACCGGTGACATCCTTTTTTAACGCCTCGAACGCAGCGGGACCTATAAATGCGGCTTTTGCATAGTGCTTCAAGAAACCCCCAAGATCAGATTCGCTTACCAGCGATTTTGCCGGGCCTTATGCGCTCCCATTGCCTCTTAGTCAAGCGTTGCATTGGGCTCGTCCCGAAGTGTACCACTTTGTCCGGGTGCTCCTCAAACCCAAACGTTTGAAAGAGTTCCGTTCCCCCACGGTAGCTCTCGGCTGCCGCGTGGAGCTCCTTGATACCGAGCACGTCGAAGTAATGCTCCAGCTTGCAACCCCAGAGTTGTGCTCCCACCTGCTGCCCTTCCCTGATTGCGACCGTGTGGAGACTGTTTCCGACTTCCGGGCTGCTAAGTGCGCCGTTTGAAACTCCTACTATCTCGTCGCCCACCCTTCCGACCAGGTTGAAGTGACTCTCAGCTGGGCAACCCCACATGGGCCTGCCCTCACGCCACAGGTAGAACTCGGTTACCATCTCGGAGGCGATGAGATCGAAGAGTTGCTTGTGCTGGACAGTTTTCGGCAGTAGGGCCTCCACCACCTCCTCGATTTCGTCCTTCGTCTGACTGCGAACTATCATTTCCTCGCCGTTCGGCAGGACTATCTTCCTTGGAGGATAGGGCTTCATCACTTCTTTCCAGTTGACATCTTTTCCCATTACTTCCATCTCGACCTTTTTTCCGCGGTATTCTTCCATTTCGATCCCTCCTAATTTCAGTTTAGATGTTTGCTCTTTTTTAGCGAGTTCGAATTTGAACCCAAATACCTCTTTTCCCCCAATCTCACGAAGCATTCCCCAAACGGGTCTGAGTTTCACGCCTAACTTCAAATCTTTTGGGTGATCGATAGCAAGTTGACCCATCGCTAGAACTCCGTTTGGAAATTTAACTATTCCAAGCATAAGAGGCGGGTCGCCTTTGTAGCCTGCAGGAGGGTTGTAAACCTGCGTATAGGTTACTAGCTCACATTCTTTACCGAGTTCTACCTCCTCAAACTCCATCCCCTTACAGCTCAAGCAACGCGCTCGTTTAGGATAATTAATCCTGCTGCATTTCTTGCATTTGAATCCAATCATTTTCTTCTCTTCTTCTGACATCAATCCATCCTCCTCAGAACAGTTACGACCGAGTTGTCCCCAAAGCCCCCAAAGTTCAAGGCGTACGCGTTTTTGGCATCCTTTACTTGTCTTTCCCCCGCCTCACCACGGAGTTGCCAAACGAGCTCTACCGCTTGCGCGAGGCCCGTGGCGCCGAGGGCATGCCCTCGTGATTTTAGGCCACCCGAGGGGTTGATCGGTAGCTCACCGTCCAACGCAGTCTTCCCTTCTTCTGCGGCCTTTCCACCCTCTCCCTTGGGGAAGAACCCAGCATCCTCGCTCTCCACTATCTCAAGTATTTCAAACGCATCGTGCACCTCTGCGACATCGATGTCTTTCGGCTCCAACCCTGCCATCTTGAATGCCTGCTGTGAGGCAAGTTGGACAGATTTGAGCACCGCCGGGTCCTCACGCTCCTGAAGAGTATGCGCATCCGTCGCCTGCCCCAAGCCAGCTATTTTAATGAGCGGTTTTTTGATGCCAAGCTCACGTGCTTTTTCTGCGGAGCAAATCACGAGGGAGGCACCCCCGTCGCTAACCGGACAGCAGTGATACATGCGAATCGGATCTGCGATCATGATTGAGTCCTTAACGCCCTCGATCGTACACTTCTTGTGGCTAAGCTGAGCATACGGATTCTTAGATCCATTTTCGTGGTTCTTGACCGCCACCGCTGCGAGCTGGTTCTCAGTCAACCCGTAACGCTTCATATAGAGGCGGGTTAGCATTGCAGCAAAACTGGGTAAAGTTGCGCCGTGTAGGTACTCAGCTTCGTGATGTAGCATTGTGGATATTAGATCAGTAGCGACTGCTCCTGGTACGGTGGACATTTTCTCTGCTCCAGTCACCAGAACCAAGTCATACATCCCCGATGCTATCCCAAAGAAAGCATCCCGAATTGCCGAGGCTCCGGATGCGGGACCATTCTCAATGCGATGAGTGGGTGCCGGGATGAGCGCGAGTTCATCCACCAAGGCAGTCGCCGCTGCGGTTTGGTGGGCGAATTCGCCGCAGGCCATGCTCGCGAAGTAGACAGCATCAAAATCTCGATCGCCCGCACCGGCGTTCTCTATAGCTTTCAATGAAGCTTCGGACGCGATATCCATCAGGCTTCCAGGAAGGGGTCGAGCGAACTTGGTCATTCCGCAGCCTATAATTGTTACTTCTCTCATTATTCATCACATCTTCTTTAAGCAACTCAATTTTTGGGTATTGTCTTATAATTGTTACGCTTTTTAAAAAAACTTATAGGTGGATAAGTAGCCACATCCGACGTCGGGAGAAAATCGTGACTTGCCTGCGACGGCGATAGTACCTAACGAAGCTAACTCTGGAACTGGAAGTTGAAACAAACCGAGAATATGCGAGGACGATTCCTGCTACAATGCCGCCGAGAATGAATGACGGAAGCGCTATTTTACCGTGCCACGATTTCTTTTCTTCGTAATTTTTATCCTTGGGATTTCCTTAAAATTCAACCCATACCGGGGTACCAGTATTTCTTCTTCCGCCTTCGCTTCGCCGCATCCATCCGTGCCAAAATTTTAACGGCTTCGGTGGCAATTTCAGCGCTTTCCATCTCCCCTTTACCCGTGCCGAATTCGCCCGTCACCCGATTGGCGTAGACCGCGCAGATGCTCCCGGCGCGAAAACCATAAATACCCGCAATTGTGAACAGCGAGGCCGTCTCCATTTCAAAGTTAAGCACGCGTGCGGCTTGGAGGTCTGGCATGATCTCTTTCGAGAACGATTGGGTATATCCCTTCAAACCGGGTCTGCCCTGGCCGAGGTAGAAGGAGTCGGTCGAGGCGGTTATCCCCACGTGATATCGGTGGCCAAGTTTCTCCGCAGCCTTGATGAGCGCAAGCAAGACCTCGTAGTTAGCCGCTGCGGGATACTCGACGCGCACGTATTCTTTGCTCGTCCCCTCGAGGCGAACGGCAGCGCTCGAGATCACCACATCGCCTACCCTAACATCGCGCTGGATTGACCCCGAGCTCCCCACGCGGATGAAAGTATCAGCTTCAATTGCAGCAAGTTCCTCGACACCGATCGCTAGGCTGGGGCATCCTATGCCCGTAGAAGTAGCGGAGATGGGGATGCCGCCGACGTCGCCCGTGTAAGTCTGATATTCCCGATGATGAGCGACCTTCTTCGCTTTATCCCAAAGCTTCGCGATTTTGGGCACACGATCCGGGTCACCAGGCAGGAGCACGTAGCGCGCAACTTCACCCGGGGTACATGCGATGTGATACTGGCGCTTCCTCTTCGTCGCGGGACGCTCGGTCGAGACAATCTTCACCTACCCACCGTAAGGGGTTAGGCAGACTGATTAATAAGCGTCGCGAAAGGGGCCGCCGCAAAGCGTAAAAAATCCCACCTGTAGGTACTAGCGGGATGGAATGGTTAGGCTCGGTCGGGATTATACAAATTGCCTCGTTTTCGACTACCTGGGTGAAAAAGAAAAGCGAAGCCTTGAGAAAGGCGAGCTCGGCTTGGAATCAATGAGTGCTCTCGCGTTCGTCAAGGCGAAACGGGATATCGAACGACAAATCGAGGTCACGCGCAAGCTGGGGATGAACCATATTGAGCTTGACGCCGACCCACCAAATCCCTACTTGAATTTTGACGATAATCGAAGACGGGAAATCAAAGAGGCGGCCGAGGCGAATGATGTTACACTTTCGCTCCACCTGCAATACAGCTACGTCGGCGGGAGCGTCTGCAGCCCGCAGGAGGACGATCGGGGGGTAGCGGTCGAGTTGCACAAGCGTTGCATTCAATTCGCAGCTGATGTCGGGGCGAGATATGTGATCATGCACCCCGGCAGCGTACCATTTTACCACAGGCTCGGGAGGTATCACAGCTTCATTCACGATTCCCTGCTCCGGAGCCTGATCGAGCTGGGGGGATTCGCCGCCGACCGGGGTCTCGCGCTCCACCTCGAGAACAACACGGCTTTAGACGGCATCTACAGCGAGATCGAGGACTGCCTAGCTATCATCAAGGAGGCTAGGGCCCAAGGCGCCGAGGTATACTTCAACTTTGACATAGGGCATTGGTTCACCCGAGCCGACTTCGGTAAGCAAATTCCAGACCCCCCTGAGAAGGCGCTTGAGCCCATCCCGCCAGATTATCTAAAAGAACTTCACCTCAACGATTACGTGCCGGGTGAAAAAATGTTTCACCCCCCGCTACATCTCGGGTGGGGCCTGCTCCAGCGGGGCAACCTCGAGCGCTACGCCAGGCTTGTGAAGCGAAAGGGTGTAGAGACAGTTGTGCTCGAGACGGCGTTGAAGAGCATCGAGCAGCTGTTGGATCGCGAGGAGCTTCTGAAACGAGAGAGCGAATACGTGCGGGATATCTTTGAGACCGCAGGCTAGGATAAAAAATGCTTGGGGTTTACAATAGGGAGGTTGAAGCGTGCCTTACTTGTATTGTGATGTAATGAAGTGCACGGGATGTAGGATATGCGAGCTCTACTGCGCATTCATTCGTGAGCATGCGTTGAACCCCAAAAAAGCGCGCCTCCGGGTCGAACGAAGGGAGCCAGCGTTTGACAAGGCGATCGCATGTAGACAATGTGCCGACCCACCTTGCGCTAAGGTTTGCCCGACGGATGCGATCGTGCGCAATCCGAAGACGGGGATCGTGGTCGTTTACGAGAAAAAGTGCACAGGGTGCGGCGCGTGCGTTGAGGCCTGTCCATTCGGGGAAATATGGCTCCACCCTGATCGGAAAAAGGCGTTAAAGTGCGACCTGTGCAGGCAGTGTATACCGCGGTGCCCAACGGGCGCGCTTCGGGTCGAAACGTCCGAGGGTTCCACAGCCAGAAATCGCTCGAAGTTGGTCGAGTCGCGGAGACCGGTCATGCTCGAGCGAACGCAAGTTTCGGGGAAGTAAGAGTTAAGGAAATCGCGGCGAGAGTAAGGGCGATGATTGCCACCAGCATCGGCTTAGGCAGGTACCAAAATATTGTTAAAGCCCTTCGGGGGCTCAAGGCGAAGCCAAAGGGCAAGCTTCTGCTCAAACCAAACCTCGTCGCGGGTGGTCTGGCCGCAAGCCACATCGACGCAGTTCGCGCGGTGCTCGACAGTTTGGACATTGCCTGCATAGCCGAGGGGAGCGGCGTTGGCGCCGATGAACTGTACTCGATGTTTGGCTATCGCCGGCTCGCTCAGGAACACGGCGTCGAGCTGGTCGACCTCAATCGAACTGATGAATGGAGTGGAATCGTAGATTTCGAGCTCATTGATGGGCGCAAGGTCAAGGTCAGGGTTTCGGACTACGCCAAGCGCTACGATATTATTTCGCTGGCGCTGCCCAAAACCCACGACCACGCGATCGTTACCCTCACGCTCAAGAACATGCTGGGGTTCGTGCACCCCGAAGATCGAGGGCTCGTCCATGGCTACTCAGCCACCTTCGGAAGGGCGATGAGGGTAGCGCTACTAAGGAAAATCGCTTCTTATTTTTCCAGGTACAAGCGGCTGAGCAGGCTTTATTCGTCGACAGAGGTGGAGGAGGCAAAGTACGTGCTCGGAGCGAAAGTGGTCAACAAAAATATCGCCGCTTTGTTGAAGCTTGTAACACCTCAACTGGGTATCATCGATGGATTTGTGGGCATGCAGGGCGACGGGCCTGTCGGAGGGGAGCCGCTCGAGTGGAATATCGCAATCGCGGGTGACCCCTTGGAGTGCGATGTGTACTGCACGCACCAAATGGGCTTCGATCCCGTGAATGTGGGCTACCTACGGCACTTGGGGGCTCCAAGAGTTGAAAAGATTAAACTATTTGGCGATGAAATTCTGATGAAAAAATTCAAACCCCACCGAAAATATGAGCTTCAACTCATGTGGAAAGAGCTTTCACCGAAAGCGGGTGAAGTCGCATCTAAATGCGTTTCATGATATTTCTCAATTGGAAATATTTCCGTTAAGATAGACAAATTATTTATAGAAGTTCAGCTCTTACAAAGAGCGGCGGGGATAGAAGCCCGCAGAGGCGACCAAACCGAAGCCTACGGGCAACGGGGAGCCGCAAAAAAACGTGGACGAGAAACCACGGACGGTTGCGGATAAGCGCCCGGAAGCAGGGTGCAAGGCAGCGACTGCGGGAGAAAGGCCCCCACGTGAAAAAACGGCGAGTAACGGAAGTGGTCGAGACTCCGAAGCTCGTCGAGTGAGTATCGGACGGGCCGAAGTCCCCGCCTTTTCGCTTTTAAGGTCAACTTTTATCTGAAAAGTGCCGAAATTACCGCCCACTATCGGTTTTTTGAGCTTGCCGAATACCACTCTAACATCGGAAAAGCTTCGTGGTATACCCCGCCCATTTTTATTTTTCAAGCCGTCAGCCTTACCGCCCCTCGCTGAAGTCCTTAACATAAACGGTGTATGCAACGCAATAGAACCAAGTGAACCAGGACTTGAACTCAGACCAAATTCTATAAGATGTCCGGGGTACTCATAAATGGTGGTAAGATGAAAGTTTTATCTCTTGCAGTTATGGCCGCTCAATTAACAGATATTCCCTGGGAGGATATAGGAAAGGGGGTAATTATATTTGTTGCATTTATTATTGGGTTATTTATTTTTCTTTCTCTTCTAAAACGGAGAGAACACAAGCCGCCTGTAGGAAGGACGCTAAGAGGAAAGAAGTATAAAAAATCTTAAAAAACGAACGGGTCGAGCTTCAGGAGTTCCCTGATTAGCTTCTCCACAAGCCGCCTCCGCTCCTCGTCCCTAACCCGATCAGCTGCTGGCGAGTTCCTTTAGTTCTCGATAACTTGCCATCTCATGCCTTCTTCCCGACCAGCCTCTTTCCTCTAACCGACCATCGCACCCTATCCCCCAGCCTCAGCCTGAGCTCTTTGACGAGGGGCTTCGGCACCTGCTGGACAGCACCCTCGCGCACCGTGACGATGTTCCTCGGACTCGCCTCCACCCCGAGCTTTCTCGCCAGTGCCACCCATACCCGCCAGACCGTCGGCCCAAAAACCCCAGCGGCTTCCGCAATCTCCGACTGGGTGAAGGTAAATTGTTAAAATTACTGCAAAACTATCCACCGAAAGTTTATATGTTAATTCAAAAATATAGCAGTAAAAAAGGAGGTGAGGCAATGGGGAAGCGCAAAATAAGCAAGAATGCCGTGTTGGCATCCATCCGCAGCCCGAAGACCCCTGCCAACCTAAAGAAGGGTTTAGAAAAATATGCCCGAAAGAAAGGATGGCTCCAGTAGGGGCGCATAAGACGGATCATACGGAAGAATCTGGGCTATTTATACAACGATGGGGCATATAAATCTGCTAGCAAAATGTGGAAGGAGAGGTGAAAAATGGCAAAGGCCAAAAAGCGAAAGAAGAAGCGAAAGAGATAGGTTTCTTAAAACTTGATACATCGGCATCTAATCGGCCCACAGAACGCCCCCCGATTGCCCTATTTTTGGGCTCGGAAAATGGGCACTTTAATTGGGTCATGGGGGTCAGAGTGAACATTGCGAAATTTTTCTGGTTAAAAAGAATTGATTCGGAAAACGCTAGCGGATTGAATAAATGATCGTTGGACGTACATACTCACCCCTCATCGTTTCGTAGACGTCAATTCAAACTGTTTAAGGTGCTGACATTGTAATTTTCATCTCAAACTTTAAAAATGCGACCGCCAACACTATAAACATGCCATATAGGTTTAGCTTCGACCTGTCGCGCGTGCCCCAATCATTTTTCAGAGGGCTCGTTAAGGCAGCATATGAAAAAAATATGCACAAGAGAATCTGGAGGAGTGTACGGCAGTTGGCTGAGAAGCTCAAAATTCGCGAACTCACGGGTTTAAATATCTCCGATGCTTCCATGCTCGTCGAAGATCTTGTGGATATACAGATCAGAAATCTTTTAGACAGAGAAAAGTTTCTGAAAACCAGAAAGAGAGTGCTTTTTCTGCCTCATTGTTCGAGAAAATACATGGACGGCAGGTGTCGAGCACATTTCGACCCAAAGGTTCCAGCATACTACTGCGCCCACTGCTCCCCCGACTGTCTGATCAACAAAGCAATCGCGCTGGGGAAGGAGAGGGGACACGATGTTTACGTGTTGCCCGGCGGTACGTGCATACCTCAAATACTGGAGAAAAATTCGTATGATGGCGTTGTTGGAGTTGGGTGCAGCCAAGAACTGAAGGAAGGGGGAGAGCTCCTTAAAAACAAGAATATACCAGGTCAGGCGGTCTTCCTCATCAAGAACGGTTGCGCTAACACGAAGTTTAACCTTAAAAGTCTTGAAG
>Ga0209986_10000644_pt1 | contig 34284 bp, 29 predicted proteins | sample BlataG_FD_183168 | JGI IMG/M metagenome (GOLD analysis project Ga0209986, IMG submission 183168) | Deep subsurface microbial communities from Black Sea to uncover new lineages of life (NeLLi) - Black_00105 metaG (SPAdes) (version 2) | ecosystem: Environmental > Aquatic > Marine > Oceanic >...
CCTCTCTTGCCTTTGCCAAGGAGACATATCCGTCGATGGCGTCCCGGAGAACCCTTTTGGGATCCCGCTCAAGCGGTGACCCGTAGCCACCTCCTCCACCGGTCTGAAAGCTTACCACCTCACCTGCGGCAAGCGGCAGGTTGGAGATCTTTCGCCAGCGCTCTTCGCTACCGTCGTTACGATACACCACGGTGATGCTTGGCTTCCCATGTGTGCCACCAAACAAGCCCCATGGGGGGCAACAATTCACCCGGTCCGTTGTCACCGTGAGCCCGGCCTCATGGTCGAGGATTCGGTAATCCCGCCGGACCCCCAGGCCACCGCGAAACCTGCCAGGCCCGCCAGAGTCCTGCTGCAACTCGAATCGCTCCACGCGCCAGGGGAATCTCACCTCCTCGACTTCAGCCGGAACGTTGTACGTATCCCCCAAGTTCATGCAAAAGAGTGCACACTCTCCATCGGCATTGGGCTTCCCGCCGTAGCCACCTGCATCCCCTTCGGCGCACACATAGTATCTGCCGCTCCTAGGATCTGTTCCATAGATAAAATTCGCCATGCAATCGCCGAAGTGCCCAGCCCTCACTCGATCCGGCATTGCTGGTGCAAGCGCCTTTAGGACCAAATCCGGAATCACGTTTGTGGGCGTCGGCCACATGGCGCAGGCAGCGGGGAATTGCGCCTTCAGCAGGCTCCCCTCAGGGATAATAATCTTCAAGGGCCGGAAGAAGCCCTCATTGCTGGGCCGATCCGGCGTGGTAATAACCTTGAACCCGTACCGAGCAGCACAGATGGTCGACGGCTCAGGGACGTTCATCGGGCCACGGCATTGACGATCGGTCCCTGTAAAGTCCATGGTCACCTCTTCATCCTCAACGGTTATCGTGACTTTTAGCCGCAGCTTTTCGTCCAGCGGCGCATCGTCATTGCCATCGCCATCAAGAAGGGCCTCTGCACAGTAGGTTCCATTGGGAATGCGGCGGATGGCTGCCCGCGACATCCTCTCTCCTTGATCGAGGATCTCCTGCAGCGCCCCCAGCATGACCCCGATCCCATATTTATCGATGACCTTGCAGAAGCGCTTGCTCCCCGTTCGCACCGCGGCGATCATCGCACGAATGTCCCCAAGGACTGCATCGGGCACCCGACTATTGGCCCCGATCAATCGGAACACGTCTTCATTCGGCTTGCCTTCAACCATGATCTTGATCGGTGGCAGCCGAAATCCTTCTTGGAACACTTCGGTCGTGTTACTATACCATCCACCGGGGTAGATCCCCCCCATATCGACCGTGTGGCCACGAAAGGCCGCCCACCCGCGGATTTCGCCTTCATAGAAAGTGGGACAGAGTACGACGATATCCGGACAGTGTGTACCGCCCCCATTGTAGGGGTCGTTGCACAGGATGACATCGCCGGGTCTCAGGTTATCGCGTCCAATTGTACTATACGCCGATCTAACAGCGTAACCTAAACTCCCGAGAAACGAGGGCAATCCCGGGGTCTCAGCGATCGTATTCGCCTCACTATCGAAGATTCCACAGCTAAAGTCAACGACCTCGTAGAGCACGGGACTATACGCCGCCCGTTCCACAGTCCTTCTGATATCACGACTGGCTGCGATCAGCCCATTACGGATGACCTCTAGCGTTATCGGATCCGTTCTCACAGTTCCCCCTCATTCACGGTTTGGGAAGCCATCTTTTCTCATTTTATTCCGTAGTTTTTCTGTGGCTTGACCATCCACCCGCATCTTCGTCTCATCGATGACCACGCCATACTCCTCTTGGGCCTTTGCCGAGGACACGTATCCATTTATCACGTCGAGGAGAACCTTCTCAGGCTCTCGCTCTAGCGGGTAGCCATAGCCCCCTCCACCGCCCGTTTGAAAGCTCACCACCTCACCTGGGGCAAGTGGGAGGTTGGAGATCTTCCGCCAGCGTTCTTCGCTACCGTCGTTGCGAGAAACCACGGTGATGCTCGGTTTCCCATCCTTTCCACCGAACAGGCCCCATGGTGGCGTATACTTCACCCTATCCGTTGTTACCGTGAGTCCGGCCTCATGGGCGATGATTCGGTAATCCCGCCGCACCCCCAGACCTCCGCGGAACTTGCCAGGTCCACCCGAGTCCTGCTGTAGCTCGAACCGTTCGACACGCCAAGGATACCGTACTTCAGCCACTTCAGCCGGAACGTTGTATGTGTCTCCCAGGTCCATGGAGAAGAGCGCACACTCTCCATCGTCATTGGGCTTCCCGCCATAGCCGCCTGCGTCCCCTTCGGCACACACATAGTATCTGCCCGTCCGGGGGTCTGTTCCGTAGATGAAATTTGCCATGGAATCACCGAAGTGCCCCGCCCTCACTCGATCCGGTATCGCTGGTGCTAGTGCTTTCAGCATCAAATCCGGAATCGTAGTCGTGGGCGTCGGCCACATCGCACATGCAGCAGGAAATTGCGGCTTCAACAGGCTGCCCTCCGGGATAATGATTTTAAGCGGACGGAAGAACCCTTCATTGCTAGGTAGATCAGAGGTGGTAATGATCTTGAACCCGTAGCGGGCAGAGGAGATAGTCGACGGTTCAGGGACGTTCATCGGACCACGGCATTGACGATCGGTCCCTGTGAAGTCTACAGTCATCTCCTCGTTTTCAACGGTTATAGTGACTTTCAGTCGTAGCTTTTCGTCCAGTGGCGCATCATCATTGCCATCGCCATCGAGTAAAGCCTCTGCGGAATAAGTTCCATTGGGAATGCGGCGAATCGCTGCCCGTGACATCCTCTCCCCTTGCTCGAGAAGCTGTTGAAGGGCCCCCAGGGTTACACCAAGGCCGTATTTATCGATGGCCTCGCAGAAGCGCTTGCTCCCCGTTCGCACCGCGGCAATCATAGCACGAATGTCCCCTAGCACCGCATCAGGTACCCGGCTATTGGCCCTGATCAACCGGAACACGTCTTCATTCGGCTTTCCTTCCATCATGATCTTGACCGGGGGCAGCCGAAATCCTTCTTGGAACACTTCGGTGGTGTTGCTGTACCACCCACCTGGGTAGATCCCCCCCATATCGACCGTATGGCCGCGGAAGGCCGCCCACCCGCGGATCTCGCCTTCATAGAACGCGGGACAGAGTACGACAATATCCGGACAGTGGGTACCGCCCCCATTGTAGGGATCGTTACATAGGATGACATCGTCGGGCCTTAAATTGTCGCGCCCGATCGTTTTATAGGTTGACTCAACAGCATAGCCTAGATTCGCAAGGAAAATAGGCAATCCCGGAGTCTCGGCTACAAGATTCGCGTCACTGTCCAAGATCCCACAGCTAAAGTCAACAACCTCGTAAAGCACAGGGCTATACGCTGCTCGCTCCACAGTCCTGCGGATATCACGACTGGCTGCGATCAACCGATTGCGGATAACCTCTAGCGTTATCGGATCTATCTTCACAGTTCCTCCTTATTCAAGGTGATGATGAGGTTGCCATACTGATCAACGGAACAGGTTTGGTTCTTCTCCACAACGGTGGTGGCTGTAGCCTCTTCGATAATCACCGGTCCTGAGAGGACATTTCCCGCGAGAAGCTTGTCGCGTCGATAGATACTAAACGTCTGGTAGTTGCCACTTCCCACGTACACCTTTCGTTCTCCCAGTCGAGCTTCTTCCCCAGGTTTCTTTGACCCACTAGCGATGGTCTCCAAAGTGGGTTTCGCGACCTCGCCGATGCCGATAACTTTGAGGGAGACGATCTCCTTGGGTTCTTCCGGGGCGTTGTGTCCGTATATGCGCAGATGGCGATCGTCGAAACGTTCGTTGAGAACCGATTTGTCCTCTTCGCGCAGCGTGGAAGGGGCGGAAACACTCAGGGCATGCTCTTGCCCGGCATATCGTAGGTCTAGTTCATAAGATATCACGATGCTTGATTCTGAGATGTGCTCCCGGGCAAAAAGCTCCTTGACGCGTTCCTCTAACGTCCTGCACAACACGTTTATTTCGTCCACGTTTGTGGTGTCCACTGGTGCGATGTAGGTCTGGCCAAAGTCATGCCGCAAGTCTGCCATCAACATTCCCCACGCTGAGAACACCCCGGGAGACGGTGGGACAATCACCGTCGGAATACTTAGCTCCTTGGCAATCGCCGTTGCGTGAATAGGTCCCGCTCCACCGAACGCGACTATGGCGAACTCCCTTGGGTCGTACCCCCGTTTGACCGTCATCGATTGCAGCAGTCCCGACATGTTAGTGTCGACGATCTTGATGATCCCTAGTGCGGCTTCGTCGATACTAAGCTCAAAGTGGTCAGCCACCTTCTGGATCGCTTCCCTTCCAAGTTGGGGAGCAATCTCCATCTCTCCCCCGAGAAAGTAGTCCGGGTTAAGGATTCCTAGTTGGAGGTTTGCATCGGTAACGGTCGGTTCTACACCGCCGCGCATGTAGCAGGCTGGCCCAGGGTCTGCTCCAGCGCTTTGTGGTCCAACGTGCATGGCTCCAGCCTCATCAATCCAAGCGATACTTCCTCCGCCAGCTCCAATCTCCCGCAGATCCACAACGGGGAGCAGTATAGGTCGACCCTCGACCATGTACCGGTCAGCCGTGTCTGGCAACCCTCCTCTAATGATCGACGTCTTGGCTGTCGTCCCGCCCATATCGTAGGAGATCACATTCTCATAACCGATTATCCTGGCCAGCTGTGCGGCTCCAATGGCACCACCTACGGGTCCGGATTCGACCATCGTGATCGGCATGTCGCGTGCAATGGGGGAGGCCATAACACCACCGTTGGATTGCATAATTTGCAGGGTACTCTGAAAGCGACGTTGGGTGAGTTCCTCTTCCAGGCTATTCAGATACCTCTGCACAACAGGCATCACATATGCATTCTGCGTCGCCGTGCTAGTGCGCTCGTATTCATAATAGCGTCTGGTGATCTGGTGTGAGAGCGAAACGGTCGCTTCTGGGTAGTGTGCTCTCAAAAACTTCCCGATTGCTTCCTCATGTTCTGGATTAGCATAGGCGTTGAGCAGGCATACGGCGATGGAGGCAACCTTCTCTTTGCGCATGTACTCAAGGATCTGGGGAAGTTCTTCCATGGCAAGAGGGACCAATATCAGCCCATCTGATCCAATCCTCTCATTGATCTCTAGCCTAAGGTGCCGGGGAACGAGTGGTGTGGGTTTCTTGTACAGGGCGTCGTACATCTCCGTACGGTTGGAACGTCCGATCTCCAACACATCTCGAAACCCCTTTGTGGTAATGAGAGCTGTCTTAGCGCCTTTCCCCTCAATTAATGCGTTAATCACCACGGTGGTTCCGTGAGCTAAGAAAGAGACCTCGCTTAGCGGGATGCCAAATTTCTCGATGCCCTGAATCGTGCCAATAGCAGGATTATCTGGTGTGGAGGAAACCTTGCTTACCTCAATCTTCCCGGTGGTTTCATCTAGCAACACACCATCGGTAAACGTGCCCCCTACGTCCGTGCTCAGCCTATACATTATCGCCTCCCGACGCCTTCGGCTATACTGACTCTTTAGATCCAACTACACTCTTTCTTGCTACCCTCCTGCTCGGGCCCTCACTTCTGATATCCATACGTAATTTGGGGTATGTTGCAGTTCGTGCCCAGAGCACCTTGGCACCTTCCTCGTCATTTGCTTCGCAAACATGGGGAGTGGCTGACAACAAGTGATAGCTATCGCCAGGGCCAAGGTTATACGACTCTTCACCAATCGTTAGCCTGACACGACCTTCTAGAACGTAACCGAACTCTTCTCCCTCGTGAGGACTGGTGGGATTGCGACAGCCGGCGGACATCTCGCCGATGAGGATCTCAAACTGCCTGTCGGGGAAATCTCCACTTAGGAAGCGGTATTTAATCGATGTATCAGACAGATTGATATGTGATTGGTTGCCATCCCCGTTGCTTTGGGACGACTTAACCTGTGAGAAATCTGGCCGCCCTGCGTTGGAACTTCCATCACGAAGGAAACTAAGCGATTTCGCATATTTCGCCGTTTGAACCCAAAGAACCTTGGCACCTTCTTCATCGCTTGTCTCGCAGCCATGCCGCGTTGTTGCCAATAAGTGATAGCTATCGCCGGAACCAAGATCATAAGACTCGTCACCGATCGTCAGCTTGATGCGTCCTTCCAGAATGTAGCCGAATTCCTCTCCCTCGTGAGAACAGGGCGGATTGTGACTTCCAGAAGACATCTCGCCGATCAGGACCTCAAACTGCCGGCTGGGGAACCCTCCGCTCAGGAATCGGTATTTGATCGATGTATCAGACAGATTGATATACGATCGATTGTCACCTTTGGTGATTTCGGGGGGTCTCGGATCCGCCAGGACTGCCAGGCCAGGCCCGTTCGACACTACAAGTAGGGCAGGAAGTGAAACAGCCAACGCTTGACAGATAGAGCGCAAGGAGGGGATAGAGAAAGAGGATAGGCCTCGTTCTATCTGAGAGAGGAAGCTAACGGAAAGCGCACATCGGTTGGAAAGCTCCTTTAAGGTCCAACCTTTCCGCTGGCGAAGGATGCGAATTCGTTGACCTACTTCTTGGGCTCTCTCACTCTGCATGCAACAAGCATGGTGAGATTAGTGAAAAAAGTCAAGTATTTGTAAAACGCTTTTCAGTAATAGTGAAACAGGCGGTAGGTCTTTGTACCACTATTATAGCGGGGGTAATCGAATGCCTCGGTCCCAGGTGCTTTCTGTAGCAAAAAACGATAGAATTGAAGTAACAAGGAGAATCTGGTCGTAAAGGGAATCAGCGTCGTATTCCAGCAAGGGATTTACCACAACCACTTGACCGACTTCATCCACGAAAAGGGGGATCACTGGAATTAACTCTCCTGATCTGCAATCGGCTCTCAGTAGAGTGGTTCTGATACACGGCGTTCACGGAAGACCTGCATAGTAACAATGAGCCTCGCTTTGTTGCTTTGGTAATTCTAGAGCAGTTGGACATCGGGTAACAGCGTAGTCTGTTGCTCTTTGGTCATCACCAGACAACAAAGCCCGCGCACCCCGAGGGACTCGGTTCCTAAAATTTCAATGCGCATCGCATTCTCTGGATGCTGTCAGTTTATTTCAACGCCTCCTGGCCTCGGAATCGGCGGTAGGGGGAAAGAATTTGAAGGATCTCCTGATCTTCGGCGGAGAGGGTCTCCTGTGTAACCATGCGGGCGAGAAGCTCACCCAGTCCAGGACCGAGCATGAACCCCTGGCCGCACATCCCGATCGCCATGAGATAACCCTTAATCTCCTCCGACCAACCGACGAGCGGGGACCCGTCCGGGCTCATCGGGTAGAGGCCGCGCCAGGTGCGGCGCACACGGATATTGGTAAGTCGCGGCATTAGCGCCACCATGCGGCGGGCCACCTGTGGCAGGAACACGCTCGTCTCGCGGCGGTCAAAACCGGGGATAGAAGGCTGCGGCGTGATGCAGAAGACGACCTGGCCGGTAGCAAGCTGGAAGAAGTAGTAATTGGCTGACCCTGGTGAAGGACGGATGTCGACCACCATCGGATCGAGAAAGTGTGCCACCGGCTCGGTAATGCCAGCCTCATGCGAATCTGGGTTCACTGGATGGTCAAGTCCTACCAGAGCCCCGATCTTTCTCGCCCATGGCCCGGCCGCGTTTATCACGACCTCACACCCGTATTCGCCCTTTGTCGTCTTTACACCCCTCACGCGTCCCTCCTCAACCCTGATCTTCGTGATTTCCTCATCGTACTTAAATGTTGCCCCAGCGCGCTTGGCCTCCTCATAGAAGGCATGCCCGGCCAAAAGGGTCGAGCAGTGGCCGTCCTCAGGTGAGAAGGTACCACCGATGAGCCCATTAGGGCTGACATCGGGGACGATCTTCAAAAAATCATTCTTATCGTACCAATCGATGCTGAGGCCGTAGGAGTGCTGCACTTCCAGCAAGTTCTTGAGGGTCCGCTCCTCTTGCTTGCGGTAGGCGACAAAGGTGTAGCCGCCCGTAGTCCACTCGATGTTGTGGCCGTAGGTCTCCTGCCAGGTGGAGACTATCTCTAACGTTCGCAGGCAGAGGTGGATCTTAGCCGGATCAGAGTGGGTAGCGCGGATGCCGCCGATAGCAGACTTGTTGGAGCCCTGACCTTGACTTGCAAACTGATCGAGGACCAGCACGTTGACGCCTGCGTGTGCCATGGCTAGCGCAGCAGGTACACCGACGCTTCCCGCGCCGATGATGATGACTTCATAGTTAGTCATCCTCCTCCTTTACTCCGGCGAAGATCCCAAGCGGCACTTCGACAAACAGTGGACGTTTCACGTTCTCCGTGACTTTGTCAACGGGGATACCCTCCTCGCGGAAGAGGCGCTGGATCAACGCGGTGCAGGTCTTACCACCACACGCGCCCATCCCAGCGCGCGTCACTGCCTTGATCTCGTTTACGTCACGGTAGCCCGCGCGAATCAACTCGCGGATTTCGCCTGCTGTCACCCGCTCACAACGGCAAACGATGGTGTCGTCAGTAACGCGCTTCAAGGACTCCGACAGTGACTCAGAGGCCGACGGCTCCTGCACGCGGATACCAGCGATGCGTTTGGCGAAGGCCTTGGGTGCCCGCACCTTGATCAGGACAGTGCGGTCGTTGCGCTTGATGGCGCGAACGCTTTCTACCTTAACCCCGCCCAGCACCTCGCCCTCACAATCCAAGACCGTCATGGTATCCCCCACGTTAACGCTCTCCTTTAAGAACTCGTAAGCGATTGTCACCGCGGGTATCTTAGGATCTTCTCGGTAGTCGACGAGCGTGATTGCCAGGCCAGGGCAGACGGCGACACACTGCTCGCAACCGATGCACTGCTGTGCATCCCCAGTGAACTGAGGACTCTGACGAATGTCCCTCTCGTCAATGCGGATCAGTTTCCGAGGACAGACAGAGGTGCAGGGATTACATGGGATCTCCTGTTGGCAGTGAAGGATCGGAAAGACACCTTCCTCCCACGGTGGGATCTGCTCTCTTCCCGTCTCTCCGGGATGTGACTTGAGGATCTCCGCGGTGCGCTTCCATTCTGCTGGAACCTCACCAACGTCAACGCCCAGGGCGCGCGCTACTTCCAACCCCTTGATCTTACCGGTATACATCGTGGCCGAGGCCTCGGCGATCTCCTCGGCATCGCCTGCAGCGAAGACGGACATGCCGTATTCCTTCGCCTTCACGGTGAACTCGTCCACCGGATCCAAACCCACGGCGATCAATACCGTGTCGCAGGCAAAGGATTTCTCTGTTTTGGGGATCGGACGGAACTGCTCGTCAATCTGTGCGACTGTCACTGACTCAACCTGATCGGTTCCATTAGCGCTCAGGATCGTGTGTGAGGTGTAGATTGGCACCCCCAGACGGACGAGCTTATCGCGGTGCACCTTGTAACCGCCACATTCGGGGAGCGCCTCGACTAAGCCGACCACCTCGATCCCCGCCTGCAGGGCGTGGTAACCGGCGATGAGCCCGACGTTCCCTCCACCAACGATGAATAAGCGCTCGGCCGCCCTGACCAGATCGCGATTGACAAGCGTCTGAAACGCACCCGCACCGTAGACGCCTGGTAGCGTATTCCCACGAAATACAAGAGACTTCTCCCGCGCACCAGCCGCTACCAGCAGCACTTGCGGCTTGACCAGTGTATAGGTACTGCCACCGCGCAGGATTCCTATCTTATGGTCGCTGAACACAGCCAACGCCGTGCTGTTCAGCCAGACATCGATGTTACCCACATCGCGCGCCTCGCGCTCCAGCAGCGTGGCGATGTCGATCCCTCGTGTTCCCGCGTGAACGGCATCGATGGAACCGAAGAAACGATGGGTCTGGAGGACGAGCTTGCCTCCCAGCCGCTGTTTGTCATCGACGAGGAGTACGTCGATCCCACGCGTTCCCAACTCGATTGCCGCTGACATCCCGGCTGGACCGCCGCCGATGATAAGGACAGGAACCTCGATAGCCTCTGTTTCACTCAGCGGCGAAACTTCCTCCACTTTGGGCAACTCCGGCAGACCATCGACCGATTCGACACGCATGCCCGGGCGCACCGGTGTCATGCACGACTTCACCGGAACGCCATCGGCGAGCACCAGACACTGGGCACACTGTCCATTGGCACAGAAGATACCCTGCGGCGCTCCGTCCTTGTGATGGTGTCCGAAGATGCGAATCCCATGCGCAAAGAGCGCCGATGCGATCATCTCGCCTTGCTTGGCGATGAGCTTACGCCCCTTCCAATAGAACTCCACCTTCTCCTGAGGCTCGATCGGCAGAATAGGATGTTGCCTGATTCGATACTCTGTCATCTTCTCCTCTATCTATTACTAGGTAGTACGTATTTAAACTATGAGATCTTCCTAGAGCTAACACGCATCTTGCTTTTGTGGAATGCTACTCATTGACATCCCGTTGCGTCAGATCAAATCCAGTCGGGAACGGATCATCATTGGTAAGCATAAGGGAGCCAATTCCCATTACGTATGCGGAGCCCGTCACCTCGGGAAGAATCCCGGGCGTATCTCCCACCTTGGTCTCGGCAATGATCCGCCCAACAAACTCCGTATTTAGTATACTTCGGTAGTGATAATCTTCCCCTACGCTCAGCTTGCCTTTAGCATAAAGCAATGCCATCTTAGCACACGTTCCTGTTCCACAGGGTGAGCGATCCACCTGTCCACCTCCAAAGACAACCACATTCCTTGGAGGGATGCTCTCCTCGTAGAACTCCACAAGATCAACTGTAAGAGGAACTCCGGTGGCCGGATGCTGGAAGGAATGATGTTGATTACTCCAATGCCGGATGGTCATCCCAAGATCTACAATTTCGGGCAGATTGCGCCGCCTCAGCTTAATGTTTAGAGAGCTTGCCTCGACCAATGCAAATAGGTTTCCCCCATAAGCGAGGTGGAGGGGTACCCCCTTCCATTTAAGGGTCCTAAGGAAGAAGGAGGGAACATTCTTAACGGTGACGGCGCACACCTCACCCTCCTCCCAACGGAGATGACAGGTCACAAGGCCTGAAGGTGTGTCGAGGAGTACTGTCTCCTTGTTGATCTGACCAAGCGATGCCAGGGCTGTCACCGCTCCGATCGTGCCATGGCCGCACATCCTCAAGTACCCTTCGCCATCGAGAAAAATCAGGCCGAAGTCCGCAGTGAGATCGGCCGGCGGTGTAACGATCGCCCCGAACATGTCACTGTGGCCCCGCGGCTCCTTAAGGAGAAACCGCCGCAGGTCATCCGCGTGAGCCGTAAGCCATGTGCGTCGCTCCTCCATTGTCAGGCCAGGAATTGAAGAAAGACCACCGATGACAACGCGGGTCGGTTCACCGGCGGTGTGGGTATCCACGACCTGCACTAAGCGACGAACCTTCAACCTTCCTTTCCCTCCATCAATTTCTCCACGGGCACATAGTCGTGGGCGTATCCAAAGTAGCGGGGGCCGAAGGTCTGGATCCCTTTCTTTGTCCGCATCCGGTCGTGTGCGGGGATAAGGACCACTGTTCCGCGGTAACCGTAACGAACGATGTCAGTACGGATTGGCTCTCCAGTGGCTGGGTCAAGGATGCAGATCAGGTCGGGAGGCATACAACGCACTGCACCATCCACCTCCAGTGTCAACCACTCATTCTGGAAGCCGATCTTAGCAGTGTGTCCCTTGAAAGTGTCGATCCCTTCGATCAAGATCTCTCCTAACGAAAATCCTTTGGTCTTCTCCGCACCGAACTCCCGGTTGATGTCGACAATCTTTCCCTGGAAGGCACGATACCCTCCGGTGAGGTTGAGAGTTTCAGCGATGGGATCAAGGTGTTTACGCCGCGCGGTGAACACGCGCTTACCCAGCTCCCACGCCAGCGAGATGGATCGAAGAATGGCCGTATCCTTGAGCTGGCGCCCGGTCATCGGATACCCCGCAATCCAGGAGATTCCGCCGTATGCCATCGCCGCACCACGGATGATATGTTCAGTGAGTAAAGCATCGTTGGCATCACAGATGGTGACATGCCCTTTTTCGTCCGCCGCCGCCGTGGGCGAAGGGGAGACACCATGAATGTAGAAGGACGTCATCTGCAGCTCGGGAAAGGCACGTCCCATACCATCTGCGTCGATGACGGGAATCCCGACCGCTCCAGCTACCGCCATTGGCACCGGGGTATTCACGCCGCCAGCCTCGGGAGGAATCACCGCCTGGATCGGCTTTCCCATGTACCGTCGCAGTTTATCATAACACCAGAACAGCTCCTGCCCGTTTGGGGGCTTCTCGGTGAGGACCAGCGCCGCGCCGAGACAACCGGCGATCGCTGCCAATGCTTCGTCGGGCATCTCCTCAGGATCGACGAGGAGAATCTCCTTCCCCTGATCGACCACGTTGTACGCCCACAACAGACCGATCTCAGGATCCCCTCCGCCCCCCGTGGCCAGGATCGACGCACCCAAAGTAATCTCCGAAAGCGCCTGCTTATCGATCACTCGGAAGTCGTCGACTCCCCATTCGGAGAGGATCTCTCTTACACTCAAGACTCACCCCTTTCAGACTAGATCGCGCGCTGCACTCGTCAACAGTTCACAGCCGCTTGTAGTTACTAGTACCATGTCCTCCACGCGGGCCGCTCCCACCCCGGGGAGGTACACCCCTGGTTCCACAGTGACGACCATCCCGGGTTGGAGCACCGTGTCCACTCCTTGATCCAAGATGGGCGCTTCGTGTATAGAGACCCCCACGCCATGCCCGGTAAGGTGAGGGAAGTAGCCACCTAGACCTCCGGCTTCCACAACTTCACGCGCCGTAGCGTCAACCTCAAAGGCGTGCACGCCGGGTCGGACAGCCTCAATCGCGGCCTGCTGGGCCTTCCACGCGATCTGAAAGACCCTCTTTTGTTCCTGCGAAATATCTCCTACTGCAAAGGTGCGGGTGATGTCCGAGCAGTAGCCTTCAACAATCGCCCCCATATCCAGAAGAACGAGCTCGCCCTCTTGCAACACCTTCTGCGAGGCTACCCGCTGTGGAAGCCACGCGTTCTCCCCGGACATCAAAAACGGCTCAAAAGAGGGGCCCTCAGCGCCCTCCTTCCCCATGAGGTAGCCTGTCCAGGAGGCAAGTTCTGCTTCACGAACATCGGGGCGAATCTCTTGCCGCACCTTATCCATCACCCGGCTGGCCACGTCAGCGGCACGGCGGATGCAAGCGATCTCCTCCTCAGACTTGATGATCCTCAACTCTGCGGTGAGTGTTCGCACATCCACAAGCTCGATCTTTTGGCCACCCTTCTCCTGTAGGTACTCGACCTGAGCCAAAGTCAGAGTATCCTTCTCCACTCCGATCCGCCTGGGAGATCCACGCAACAGAGGGGCAAGGGCCATGAGGTAGTTCGGCGTATCTTCGGGGAAGGGTATCACCTGCTCAATCCAGCAGTCCCGCTCTGCCCGTTTGAGGTCCAACTGGGCAACGATGTAGGTGGGATCCCCATCGCGCGATACCGCCAGGATTGAGCTAACAACCCGGTTCAGGCGGAAGCCGGTGAAGTATCTGATATTGTCGCGGTCGAACAGAAGAGCAAGGTCAAGGTCATGCTCCTCCATTTTTGCCACGAAGGTTTCTATCCGTCCTGTGTAGTCCATTCCCTAGATGAGCTCGCGAACTGCCTGTTCCAGCTCGGGATTGATCAGGTATACTTTCTTGGGAACGCGGGATTCGATACTGGAGTCAGCCTGACTAGCAAGCTCTAAGATCACCATCTTCTCGGAAAGGATCGAAAGCAGTGATTCTATCTCCCCGTGGGGAACATTCACCACCTCTTCCAGCCTCTGCCGTTCGATATAGGCAGTTTCAATGATAGTTCTGAGCACACTGCCGATGCGTGGATCGGATTCAACCAAGGCTTTTAAATCTACGCTCATCAGCACCTCCTCATCCGTTCAATGTTTCGACTGGGACGTAGTCCAAATCGTAGCCGAAGTGTCGCGGGCCGAACATCTCGATCCCCTTGGGGGTTCGCATCCGCTCATGTGCGGGAATCAAGACGATCGTCCCTCGGTAGCCGTACTTCATGATGTCCGTGCGAATCGGTTCTCCCGTCTCTGAATCCAGGATCGCGATGAGGTCCGGCGGCAGACAGAGTACCTCCCCGTCAACACGCAGGTTGAGCCACTCATTTTGGAAGTCGAGGGAAGCGGTTTGTCCCTTATACTCGTCTATCCCTTCCATGATCACTTGCCCCAACGTGAACCCTTTGGTGGTCTCGGAGCCAAAGTCCCGACGTATATCCACGATCTTGCCGCGGAACACCCGGAAACCCTCTACATCGCGCTCTTTCTTCAGGCTCTTCAACAATTCTTCGATCGGATCGAGATGCTCTTGGCGAGCGCGCATCACCGCGTGACCGGCGGCCCAGGCAATGCTTTGAGAATTGAGGATCGAGGCTTCCTTCACCTGACGCCCGGTCAACGGGTAGGTGGCGATCCATGAGATGCCGCCGTAGGCCATCGCCACTCGACGGGCGAGGGTCTCCGCCAGCACGTCGTCGTCGCCGGTGTCGATCACGGTGATGTTCTTGCGGTTGTCTACTGAAACAGTCGGGGACGAGTGCACACCATGGGTGACCCACGACGTCATCTGTAGCTCGGGAAAGGCGCGGTTCATCCCATCGACATCGATTACGGGAACGCCAAGTTCCCCGGCTGCGGCATACGCCACCGGCGAGTTAACCCCTCCGCACTCGATGGGGATAGTCGCCTGGATCGGCCGCCCCAGGTACTGCTCAAGACGACGTATCGCTAGGTTAAGCACCCCACCACTAGGGGGTTTTTCTGTCAGCACAAGTGCGGCTCCCAAGCAGGCTGTACTGGCTGTCTGGATTTCATCAGGGATCTCCATTGGGTCCACCATGATGATCTCCTTACCTTCATCGAGCACCTTGTACGTCCACAAAAGCCCAATCTCTGGATCTCCTCCTCCACCGGTGGCAAGGATCGAAGCCCCCAGAGTGATCTCACTGATCGCCTGTTTGTCGATGATGCGAAAGTCCTTGATATCCCATTCCTGCAGGATATCGCGTGCGCTCACTCTCTTTTCCTTCATCGGAGGATCTTCCCCTTTACTCGTATACGTACCTTTTCGCGCTTTCCCGGCATATACGTGAACGGGATCTCCTCAACGTCGATGACTTCCACGGTCTCCCGGATGGCCCCTGCGGTCTTTGCGTTGTCCTTTGCCTGCTCCGTAACCCGCGCGATAGCGTTATACCGATCTTCTTTTTCCAGATCGACCACGCCTTCGGCGTACGCGCCGATCTCGGCGATGGTCGTGCCGACCGCCCCACCCACCTCGAAGTGGTCGGGACACAGCACCTTGCTGACACCGGCGATCCCTTCCTTGGGAACGACCATCGCACCGCCGCCGATGAAGATCGCTGGCACGGGATCGGCAGTGGTCTTCATCTTGTCGATGGCCTCTTCAATTGTGGCTTTGATTGCGGCCCACGCGTTGTCGATCAATTTCCTTGGTAAGGCGTTGACCTTCTCAGGATGGGTGACAAAGTCGGTCTTGAACACCTCAAGCTTACGATCGAGCTTGCCTAAAGCCACTGCGGTGTCGTGCACGGTGAAGAGTGGTCCACCAAAGGACTTGCCAAGCCGGACGAGGTTGTACCCCACACTCTCAGGACCAAGGGCACTCACCTCTTCTCCTTGGTGTTTGACGATCGTTCCGCCGCCCAAGGCGATCGAGAGGAGGTCAGGGCAGCGGATGTTCGTCTTGACCCCGCCGATTGTCACCGTGATCGACGACTCGCGAGGGAACCCTTTCACGATGTAGGCCACATCGGTCGACGTTCCTCCAATGTCGACCACCACACCATCCTCGATTCCCGACAGGTACACCGACCCCCGGACACTGGCCGCGGGTCCCGAAGCAACGGTGAAGATGGGATAGTCCACTGCATAGTCGACGGACATGACGCTTCCGTCGTTCTGCACGATGAACAGTGGCGCTGTGATCCCTCTCTCACTCACCGCTGTCTTTAGCGAGTTGACCGCCCGCTGCATCACGGTGATCACCGACGCATTCAGGATGGCTGAGTTCTCTCGCTCAAGGAGCGAGATGGTCGCGATGCGGTGGGAGAGGGTAATGTGGATGTCATCCCCGAGGACCTCTTGCACAATCTGCGCTGCTTGTTCTTCGTGATCGGGGATGATAGGGGAGAAGACCCCGGTGATCGCCACCGAGTCCACTTTCCCCTTCATGTTACGACACGCCTCAGCGATCGCTTGTTTATCCAACGGGACGATATCCCGTCCGTCGTATTCAGACCCACCACGAATCACATGTACCAGCTCAGTTCCACTGATCGCCTGCTTGAGGTCCTCCGGCCAACCGGTGAGGGGCGGGATCGCGGTGGTGGCAGGAGCCCCAAGGCGAAAGATTCCCACCTTATTCAGGTTTCGTCGCTCAATGAGGGCATTTGTCGTATGCGTTGTGCCGAGTGAGACCATCGCCACCTCAGCAGGATTCACTCGAGATTTGTTCAATAGCGCATCCAGGGCCTGTACGATCCCTGCGGTTACGTCCTGCGTGGTGAGGGACTTGGCCTTAGCGACCACGTCCCTCCCACGCATGAGCACGCCATCGGTAAAGGTACCGCCAACATCAAATCCAACGCGTAACTCTCCGGTCATCTTTCTCCTTCCTACCCCCAAAGCCCCGAGGTGCCGTACTGCTCCTCCAGTTTCCAGCTTTCGATTTCGTCCCGTGGTGGCGATTGGTAGCCGTAGACCTTGCTGTGCGACCAACCGAAACGATCCCGCAGATCAACAAGGAATTCAGCGTATTTGAGAGGCGCAAGGACCGCGTCGATCACCGGAACTTGAAACTCCTCTTGTAGTTCCTTGTAGAAACCAAACTCGATAGTACACCCCAAGATGATGACCTCAGCTCCGTCCTTCTCCACCGCCTCTTTCGCTGCCGCCCGCATACGCCGGGCCGTCTCTTTTGGATCCTTTTGGAAGTCGTAGACGCCCATGTCAAGCGACTTAAACGAGGCCAATTGATCGGAGAATCCATATTTGACCACATTCTCGTGCATCTTTGGGATCCATTTCTTTCGTCCGACAAGGATAGAGAAGGTGTGCCCCAAGGTTGTGGCAATGTGCATCGCCGCCTCGGCAGGAGCTGTCACCACAAGTCGATCGGTGATCTCGCGTGCCTCGTGCAGGCCCGGATCGTAGAAACAGCCGATCACCGCAGCGTCGTATCCATCGAGTTCCGCTTGACGCACAACATGCAGGGTATCGGCTAAGATCAATGCCTCATAGTAGTGATACTCCAGGTGCATCGGCCCCCGCTTGAGGGAAACTACGTCAAGCTCAGTCTCGGGCGCCTTGGCCGTCTCGAGAAATTCTTGGATGGGCTGGTCGAACAAATCCGTACCCACCGGATCTATAAAAAGAATCTTGGACATGTAGTCACTCCTCTCCTTGACTCGTGGAAGCCGCGATCTTGGCTCCCTGAAACAGGTGACACCTGACAGTGTGTTCCTCTCCAACTTCCACCATCCCGGGATCGACCTGGGAGCATAGTTCCATCCCCTCAGGACATCGCCGGTGAAAACTGCACCCGGGCGGGACGTTGACCGGACTGGGGATCTCTCCTCGAGAGAGGATCTTCTTGGGCTTGAGCATCTCCTCCTCGTCAGAGACAACTGGGATGGAGGAGAGCAGCATCTGAGTATACGGATGCAACGGGTTCTGAAAGAACTCCGAAGTGCAAGCAACCTCACACATCTTGCCCAGGTACATAATTGCCACTCTCGTTGCCACGTTTCTCATTAAGCTCAGGTCATGGGTAATAAAGAGGTAGGTTAGGTTAAGCCTTTGTTGCAGCTGCATCAATAAGTTAATGATCTTGGCCTGCACTGAGACGTCGAGTGCCGAGGTCGGTTCATCTAAGACGACGAAAGAGGGATTGGTAGCAAGAGCTCTAGCGACCGCCACCATTTGCTTCTCCCCACCGCCGATCGCTTGCGGGTATTTATACTGGTAGTCGAACGGCAGCTCGACCATCTCTAGTAGTTTTACTACCTGTTTCATTCTGCCTCTATTACCTGAGATATGATGGACTTTTAAGGGAAGTTCCAGGATCTGCTTGATACTCCTCCTGGGATTGAGCGAGGAGCCCGGGTCCTGAAAGACAATTTGGATATCTTTCTTTAAAGGTTTCAGGCGCTTGCTGAAATCCTTGCTTATGTCTTGCCCCTTAAAGACGATCTTTCCCGCAGTAGGCTGATAGATTCCCACCAGCGTATAAGCCACCGTGCTCTTCCCCGAGCCCGACTCTCCGACCAATCCCAGCGTCTCTCCCTCTTTGATGGAAAAAGTGACCCCATCGACCGCCTTGACCGTCCCGCGGCTTGTAAGAAAGTACTTCTTCAGATCTTTGACGGTTAGGATCTCTTCTGTCACTGTGCTCACTCCTTATAAAGGAAACAGGCTACTTGATGCGTGTTCCCGCCATCAAAGAAGGGGGGCCTCTCCTGCTCGCAGATTCGCATCACATGGGGGCAGCGAGGATGGAACCTACAGCCCGATGGAGGGTTTAGGTAATTGGGGATCCTCCCAGGAACTCCCTCGGCGATGCCCTCCCCAGTCAGCTTGGGGACGGCCTTCATCAGCCCCTGGGTATAGGGGTGCAGCGGGTTGGAGAAGAGTCCCTTGGTCGGTGCGGCCTCGACCATACTCCCGGCATACATCACATAGACCCGATCGGTCCACTCCCTAACGATCCCCAGTGAGTGCGTGATCAGAATCGTCGAGTTCCTCTTCTCCTCCACCAAGTTTCCCAACAGGCGAAGGACTTGATCTTGAATGGTGACATCGAGCGAGGTTGTAGGCTCATCCGCGATCAGGAGTTCCGAGCCAGTTACTAAGGCCATCGCAATGCAGACCCGTTGCCTCATCCCCCCACTCAGCTGGATGGGGTAGTTCTCCATAATTCTTTCTGGATCTGGCATAGCAACATCTTTGAGAGCATTTATAGCCCGATCCCTAATCGTGTCCTTCGCCTGGTTTTCCCCCGCCCCCTTCGAATACTTGACTACATCCATCAATTGCCGCCCGATGGTGAAGACAGGATTGAGAGCCGCCGTCGGATCCTGGAAGATCATTGATATGCCCTTGCCTTTGACCCCACGCACCTTTTTTAGATTCACCCGCAAAAGGTCTCTCTCCTTAAAGAAGATCTCTCCTTCGGTGAGCTTTCCCGGCGGTATGGGAAGGATCCTCATCACGGACTTCATGGTAGTCGTCTTCCCGCAGCCCGTTTCTCCTACCAAGCCGACTTTTGCGCCCTTTCCCACAGCGAAGGTCACCCCATCAAGCACCTTGAGGTGACCCCCATAGATGTCGAAGCCTACATGCAGATTCTTGATCTCCAATAGAGGTGCGATCATTTAACGTTAGACCTCCTCTACAGCAAACAGGTCGCGCAAGCCATCTCCCAGTAGATTAAACCCCAGAACGACAAGCATGATGGCAAACGCCGGAAATACAGTGATCCACCACTGATCCGGCATGTAGATGCGACCGTCAGCGACCATCGTACCTAACCCTGGTTTTGGAGGCTGCACCCCAAGCCCTACAAAGCTCAGGGAAGCCCCAATCAAGATCACCCAGCCCATGTCCAAGCTCATCTTGGTGAAGATAGGAGAGAGACAATTGGGGAGTATCTCCTTGAAAAGGATATGTAGTCTACTGGCTCCAGTAACTTCAGCTGCTTGAACGAAAAACTCGTTGCGCAGGGAAGAGGAAAGACCGTACACCAACCGAGTGTACCATGGCCACCACATCAAAGAGACAGCGATCATGGCATTGAATATGTTGGGAGACAGCACAGAGCAGATTGCTAAGGCCAAAATCAGCGGCGGAACAGCAACGAATATATCTGTGATCCGCATGATCACCGTATCTATCCATGTACCTTTAAAGTAGCCCGCGGTTAGACCCAAGATAACTCCTGGAGGGACAACCAGTGTTAGAACAACAACACCTAACATCAGGGAGAATCTGAATCCAAAGAAGATTCGACTCAGGATATCCCTGCCGAATACATCGGTGCCAAAGAGGTGTCGCAAACTGGGAGGTTGGCTTGCCTCAGCAAAGTTAACAAACACCCCGGCATGCTTTGGGTAAGGCGAAACAAATGGTGCAAACGTGGCCAAGAAGGAAACCAAAAGAACTGCGATTAGCCCTATGATCGATAACGGATTACGAGAGAACTTATACCAACCTCTTCCAAACGCCTCCAGTTTTCTCGCCCAGAACGTGGCATGCAAGCTCGTCTCCATCTTACTTGCTCCTTTCCGCACCAAGCCGGATCCTGGGGTCAAGAAAAGCAACTATTAGATCAACAATGATATTTACGAGTATGAAAACGATTCCCATCACCATGATGACGGCGATGACGGCGTTCAGATCCTTGCTCAGTATCGCGTTGATGCCGTAGCGAGATATCCCTGGCCAATTGAAGATTAACTCGACGATAAACGCATTAGCCAACAATGCAGCAAAGTCGAGCCCCAATATGGATACAGTCGGAATGAGTGATGGCTTGAGGAGGTATTTTAGGTTGATGACTCTCTCCGGGATACCTTGGGCCCTTTCTGAGGCGATATAGTCCTTCCTTAAATTATCGGACATGCTCGAGCGCGTGATCCGCGCTTCCTGAGACATTCCGCCCAACGCCAGAGCGACTCCGGGCATGATGAGGTGCAAGATTGTATCCCCCACCGCGGCAAAATGTCCTGTGAAAAGACCATCGATCGTTATCAGGCCAGTGATCACGGGCGGACGCGCCACCCCTGGGCTAAGCCTTCCGATACTGGGCAGGATGTGTAAAACATAGCCGAAAATCAACAGGAAGAGAACAGCAAATACGAACGATGGTGTAACAACCCCCGCGTAGGAACCGATGCGGACGACGTTGTCGATCCAGGTATTGCTGTATCTTGCGGAGATCGCCCCCAGAAGTATCCCAAAGACTGCCATGATCACACCGGAGAAGAGGGCCAACTCCATGGTTGCTGGAAGGAATTCCTTGATATCGGTTGAAACGTCGCGGCGCGTGACCAGCGATTCTCCAAAGTCGCCATGAAGCGCATCCCTCAACCAATAGTAGTATTGAGCATAGAGGGGTTTATCTAGGTACATACTCTCCCGTACCCTTTCCACGGCCCACTCCGGAGCTCTTGGTCCCAGGGCTGCCCTCGCCGGGTCTCCCGGCATCACCCGGGCGATGATAAAAATAAGGATTGAGAGCCCGAGAAGAACAAAGACTGAGTGCAGTAACCTCTTTAGAAGAAAGATTCCAAACCTCATGCTTTGCCTCCAGTAGGGAAGGGGCAGGATTGAGCTGCCCCCTCCCTGACGTTTCCCAAGTTTTTCCTCTCTATCTAGCCTCGAACGCGCCCTACTGCCGACTCACTAGTGTGGCAGTACCTTGATGAAGCGCGCGTCCATGTTGTATCCCATTATTTTAATGACCAGACCCCTGGCTGCCGGCCAGTCAACATAGCTCTGGTAGGCATGCCTCTCCAGTTGATCGTTCACGAAAATTGAGGGGCAGAGGTCCACGATGTAATCCTGAAGGTCGCGGTATTTCGCAAACCTTTCTTCCATATTGATGGTTGCTAAAGCATCCGCAACAGCCTCATCGTAGTACGGATCGAGCAGCCATTCGTTTTGCTCCCATGTTGCAGCGGAACTTGAGAGATACCGCGACTCCAGCATCGAACCAGCCTCAGGCCAGTGAGGAGCGACGTAGATCGTCTCGATGTGCGGACTTTTCTCCATGTCCGCCATTTCATCGATCATCGTCATCCATGGGGTTCTGATGACGTTCACCTTGATCCCGATCTCGGCCATGTTCGCCTGAAACAGGAGTGCTGGCTTCTCTTCCGTAGGTACTAAGGAACACCAGTGGAGATCGACAGGGTATTGATCAAGCTGGTCATAGTACTTCGATTGCCGCAACTCTTCCATGGCTTTGTCCAGATCTTGATGATAGGTAAATACATCCGGATTCCATCCAGGGTAGTCAACGGCAACTGGTCCATGCGCCGGATGGCTCAGATCCAGCGCAGCCGCGGTCTCGTAGTCAAACGCCCACGCCATGGCCTTGCGGAAGTGGATATCGTCAGTGGGAGGCTTTTTGTTGTGGATCATGTAGAAGAAAACACCACCCATATAGAACTTCGCGATATCCACTCCTTCCATTCTATCGAGCGCCGCCAAGCTTTCCGACGTCTGCCACTGGTCGGAGATCTCAAGCTCCTTATTGGCCATCATCGTTCTGACGGTCATGGGTTCCGTAGTGGCGATGAACTTGACCAGATCAGGAGCATCGGGATCGATCATCCCCCAGTAATCGGGGAACTTCTCCATGAGCACGTACTCCTCCAGGGGAAACTCCTTTATCGTATAGGCCCCGGAGCCAGCGTCATGGGTCAGGAGGTACTTCTTGCCGTAGTCGCCGAAGTCCCCGTAAGGACCATCCTCGAGATTCGCCATCACGAGGTCCTTGTTTAGAACATAGAGCCTGACGATGTTGGTAAGGAACGGCCCACTTTGTCGAGACATATGGAACCTAACCGCATAGTCATCGACGACTTCGGTGCTCTCTACCGCATCGAACAAGTAGGCATATCCCTCACCGATAGTCTGCAACCGATCCATGCTGAACTTGACATCCTCAGCGGTGAATTCGGTGCCGTCGTGGAACTTGACCCCCGACCTCAGGTAGAATGTCCAGGTCAACCCGTCGCCCGATACTTCCCAGACTTGGGCCAGGTTAGCTGTCACGTAACCACCCAGGACCGGGTAGACAAGTGAGTCATAGAGGTTGACTAGAGTGGAAGAGCTCGAATAGTCTGAACCCACAGCCGGATCAGCGTATGTAGGCCAGGCAAAGGTGACTCGAAGGCTTCCTCCGGCCCAGCCGATCAAGCCAACGCCTAACACAAGCAAACCAACTAGACAAAACACTGCACTGCGCTTCATACCTTTCACCTCCAAACAACGTGAAACAACGTGTGTACTACCCTCTGCTGATTTCAGTTCTTTTCCCTAATTGATCACCTCCTTTTCCTTTGCCGGGATTCATGTGATCGACCAGGGCATCCACCAGAGAGTCCAGGAACGTTCGAAACTCCCCGGGACTCGTCATGACGGAGTACTTGCCCGCGTCGATCCGCTCTCGAATAACGGAGAGACGAGAGCTAATTACTTCTTCATCTTCCAGTAATAAGATCAGCCGGCTCGCGGCGTCTACCAGCCGAAAGGGACCGTAAAGCGGGGTCTCATCGAGGAGGTTCCGCCCGCTTGTCACCATGTAGCCGACGAGCTCGAATATCTTCTCTTCTAACCCAATCTCATGCATTGTAGACCTCGAAAGAGACGATGTCATCCTTGCGCCGTGGCGGAGCAGGTGGCCTCTCCGCCGGCCAGCCTACGGAGATGAGCAGCATCGGCTCGACCCCCTTCGGAAGGTCAAGAAGCCGACCAACTGCACCTCGATGAAAGGAAGCAATTACGCAGGTCCCCAAGCCCTCTGCATACGCAGCCAAAAGGAGGTTCTCGGTCGCCATCGCGGCGTCCACCGGTGCTAAGAACGTCTCGCCCAATGCTCCGCCCTTGGCGCGCGCTTCGGCCAAGTCCTGACAGACGGCAATCACCGCAGCCGGATCCCCAAGGAGCCCTGGACTCACAGTCTTGATACTGCGGATACGTTTAGATTCCGTAACTACCACAAACTGCCACGTCTGGGCGTTGCCTCCGGATGGGGCCCAGATCGCTGCCTCCAACAAGCGCTCAAGGATGTCTCGCTCAACCGGTCGATCGTTGAACGCTCGCACACTTCGACGGCCGTTGATCGCTTCCCAGAGTTCCATACCTGCTAGCCTCCTCGCAACCGATGGGTCGCAGCCTCGTCAAGTGTCGGTGGATCGCCCACGATTGCAACTCCGTACACCTTCTCGGCTGTCTCCCGTGTGATATTGCCGTCGAGCACATCGTCAAGCACGGCCTGGGGCACTCGCGCTTTCGGGTTACCGTAGCCGCCGCCCATCCCGGTGATGAACCTTACTACATCGCCTCTTTCAAGTTCTTCCGTGGAGAAGCGTCCGCGTTGTTCCACGTTGCCGTCCGCGGTGCGAACCTCCACACGGTTGGGGGTGCCGAACATGCCATTGGCAAGCCCCCATGGTGGGAACTTATTCCGTCCAAAGCTTGCGGTGACAAAGGCCTTGGAATTGGTGATGCGGTAATCTTTCACCAGGCCGTAACCACCACGCCACTGACCGTGTCCACCGTCAGCAATGTTTAATGCAAATTGATCAACGATGAACGGATAGCGGGTCTCAGCGACCTCGATCGATAGGACGTACGTTTCGCCATCTCCAGAGCACACTAGACCACTTTCCCCATCCTTTCCTTTACCTGCGCCCCAGCCGCCGGCATTCGGTTCAACGGAGAAGAACCACTCGCCAGTACGGTCATCGATCCCACTCACAGTCGTCCCACAGACGCTTAAGAAGTGCCCGGCCGTGATCCGCTTGGGTATGACATCGGCCAGGGCCTTCCAGACTATATCTCCAGCATAACTATCCGACTCCCAATAGGTACTTACCGGTGCGGGCCGCTTGGGGTTAAAGACCGTGTCCTCGGGCACGATGACCTTTAAGGGTGAGAACAGGCCTGCATTGGGATCGCCATGCGGACTCACCACCGCCTTGTAGGCAAACTTGGCCGTGCTGATAAGTGCGGACAAGGGGGAGTTGATCGGTCCACGGCAGGTCTTCCCCGTCCCGGTGTAGTCGACGATGAACTCACAATCGGTGATCGTCACCTTGACCTTAACCAGGACCGGGTCACCTCCCAGCCCATCGTCATCGATGTATTCCTCGGCGACAAACTCTCCCTTGGGCAATGACTTTAGCTCCTCAAGTGCCTCCTGTCTGCCCTGTTCGAGATAGATCTCAATTGACTCAAGCACCGTGTCGAGTCCGTACTTATCGCAGATCTGCGTGATGCGGTTGGCCGCCACTTGCAATGACGCCGCTTGCGCCCGCATGTCTCCCAAGATCATCTCAGGAATGCGGATGTTACGAGTTAGGATGTCAACGATTCCCTGTACTTCCCTACCCTTCTCAAGTAGCTTAACCGCGGGAAATTGTAACCCCTCCTGGTAGATCTCCGTGGCGTTGGGAGACCAACTCCCGGGATCTTTCCCTCCGATATCGTTCCAGTGGCCTTTGATTGCCGCGAACATGATCGGCCGGTTTTGGTAGTAGACCGGCATCACCAGTACCACATCGTTCTGATGGGTAGCCCCACCCATGTAGGGGTCATTCAAGATGATGACGTCTCCCTCATTTAAACCATCCAGGCCGAACTTGTTGATCGCTTCGGTGACGGCATCGGTGAGCACACCGATGAATGGAGGGATGCCATTGGCCTGGGCGATCATGCGCGCCTGAGCGTCGGTGATGGCACATCCATAGTCCAGCACCTCGTAGATGACGGAGCTTTTGCTCGTCCGCCCGAATGCAACAAACATCTGCTCCGCAGCCGAGATCAACGCCCGCTTGATCACCTCCACCGTAAACGGATCGATGGCGCGCTTGACCGTCACTTTCCCACCTCCATGATGACCAGGTTGCCGAAGCGATCCACTACCACCTGTTGCCCAGGGCAGACGATTGTCGTACAAGCCGGCTCTTCGATGACTGCTGGACCGGCGATCTTCGCAGAGGATGGGAGGAGGCTCCGCTCGTAGACCTGGCTTTGCACGGTACCCACCTCTTCAAAGTGCACCGGTCGCTCTCCCTTGAATGCTCGATCTAGGCTTCGCCCTTCCTCCTCCAGCGGCTTAAACGAGGGCTTGTTCTCCTCTCCCCACCCTACGACGTGGAAGTTGACGATCTCCACTGGGTCGTCCTGTCGGAAGGAGTAAGCCTGTTCATGAAGCTCGTGGAACTTGTCGATGAGGAGACTCAAGGCCCCATTGCCTTGAAGGCTGTCTTTTGGAACTGAGGTACGCACCGTGTGTTCCTGACCCTTGTAGCGCATGTCCAGGAAGCGTTCGATCCACACCCGCTCCAGAGGGAAGCCCTCTTGCCGGAACTGCTCACGAGCCTCCTCCTCTAACTCGGAGAAGGAGGCGCCAATCTCGCTAAGCTGTTCTGCGCTGCACGCCATCAACCGGGTACGGATGAAATCATGACGCAGGTTGGTCATCAGCATCCCCCACGCGGAGAACTGGCCAGGTGCCCTGGGAACAATAACCTTGCGCATGTGCAGCTCTCGAGCTAGCGCCGCCCCGTGCAGGCCACCGGCCCCTCCGGAGGCCACCAGGGAAAACTCCCGTGGGTCGTAGCCCCGTTCGATACTCACTCGCTCCAAGGCGGCTTGCATATTGGCGTTGGCGAGCCTGATGATTCCCAGGGCGGCTTCCAGGGTTGATAGAGAAAACGGCTCAGCGATCTTGCGCACGGCCGCCTCGGCTTTGGCAGCATCCAACCGCATCTGCCCGCCCAGGAAGTAGTCGGGGCTCAGACGACCGGTCACCAGATTGGCATCGGTAACGGTGGGCTCTGTTCCTCCTAGGTCGTAGCAGGCTGGACCAGGGTCGGCACCGGCACTCCGAGGCCCGACATGGAGCGCTCCGCCTTGATCGATCCACGCGATCGATCCCCCGCCCGCTCCCACCTCCACAATATCAAGGACGGGAATCCTCAACGGGTAACCGGCCCAGATGGCTGTCTTCTCTAAGTGGTAATCCGTATTGATCTTCAACTGCCCCCGATCGATGAGGCACACCTTGGCCGTTGTTCCACCCATGTCAAAGGAGATGATGCTTTCCTCCCCCATGCCCTTGGCGATGACACTCGCCCCGATCACTCCGCCGACTGGTCCTGATTCCACGAGGTGAATCGGGACCCGCTGTGCTTGAGGGAAGGTGGTGGTCCCGCCGTTGGATTGCATGGCGTACTTTGTGCCCTCAAGACCCATATCGGAGAGTTCCCTCTCCAGAGTAGAAAGGTACTGTTCAGCCACGGGCTGGACATAAGCGTTTAGAACCGTCGTGTTAGTGCGTTCGTACTCTCTCCACTCCTGTGTGATCTCGTGGGACACGGTCACAGAGGCTTCTGGATATAACTTCTCGATGATCTCCCGCGTTCGCTGCTCATGGGCATGATTGGCGTAGGCATGAATGTAGCAAACAGCGATAGCCTCAATCCCCGCCTTCTTGCACGCTTCTACCGCGGCAACCACATCCTCCTCCACCAGCTGTTGCAGAACCTCACCCCGATGATTGAGCCGCTCCCTGACCTCGAATCGGAACCTGCGAGGTACAAACGACTTTGGTTTCTGGTAGAACAGGTTGTACATGTCTGTTCGGTTGGCGCGCTGAATCTCCAGCACGTCCCGAAAGCCGTTGGTAGTAATGAGAGCGACCTTGGCGCCTTGCCGTTCGGTCAGCGCGTTGATCACTACCGTGGTCCCATGAACGAACTGGCGGATGGTTGTAGGATCCACTCCGCTCTTACGAATGGTGTGGGTCACCCCTTCCGCGAAGTTTTGAGGCGTGGTGGGAGCCTTCTCCAAACTGACCTCCCCCGTTTCTTCGTCCAACCCTACGAAATCCGTGAAGGTTCCCCCAATATCGATGGCCAGGCGTTTTGCCATTACAAATGCCCCCCTCCGTCCAAAAGCTTCATCGTGAGAACCCACAGGATCCTTGCGGGCTCATCCGCCGGGTTTTGAACAGTGTGCAACCGCGAGGAGAAGATGTGAAAACTATCTCCTGGTTCAAGAGTCTCTTTCTTATCCTCGACCTGGAGTAAAACCTCTCCCTCAAGCACGTAACCGAACTCCTCACCCTCGTGTGTGATGAGAGGTGGGTCGTAGTGAGGCGGATACTCGGCGATCAGCGCCTCAAGCACTCGATCGGACATGGAACCCGAAAGCAGGCTATAAGTAACCTGGGAGTCCTCAAGGTAGATACGACTGCGAGGAGCCCCCGCTTTGAGCACCAGGGGCCCGTTTGTCGGCGCAGCGAAGAAATGACTCACTGGAACATCAAGCGCCTCACAGATGGCACTGAGTGAGGAGATGGAAAGCGAGGAAAGACCGCGTTCTACCTGCGAGAGAAAACTCACGGAAAGTTTACAACGAGAAGAGAGCTCTTCCAAGGTCCATCGCCTCTTCTGGCGCAGGTTACGGATGCTGCCGCCAAGCTTTTCGTGTTCCACGTTTTTACCATAGTGAAAAAATTTCACTTGTCAAGGGGAAGTGGCAAAATGATCTGTCCGATGCTACATCTGCAATGTAAATGGTAGGGTGTGATGAGACTGCCAAGCCTTCTGTATTTCGCTTCTGCCAGGTCGAGCGAACGGAGAGTCGAAGCCTTCTGTTAGAGAAGGCTGGAAGAGGTGGCGGCGAGGAGTGAGCGCTTCCTATTCTTAAGGTTTGGCTGAGGTTACTGTATGGGTAGAATAGTGGTATGGGTTGTCTGAGCGATTATGCCTTTGGACGCGTTAAGGTTGGCGGTTGCACGTATAGGCGCGACCTGATCGTGTTTGAAGAGGAGATCCTCTCCCCATGGATACGGCAAGAGGGGCACTGCCTCCACGTCGAGGACTTAAAGTGGGCTATTGCTCACCATCCGCGTGTCATCGTTGTGGGAACCGGTACCTTCGGAGGACTGGCAATCCCCAAGGAGATAGTCGCTTCCTTGGCAGCTCAAGGAGTCACCCTTGTTGCCTACAAGACAGGCAAGGCGGTGGAGGCATACAACGAGCTTGTCGAGAAGGGGGAACAGGTCGCCTGCTGCTTACACCTCACATGCTGAGGACCCCCTGACCCTATTCGACCGTGGACGCCTCGTTCCACGGCGGTTAAGCTCTTATCCACGCTTACAGAGAGGAGGCGTAATGGAGAAAGAAAGAGTGGAATTTCTGCGTCGGTGTATGGAGACGGTCTGCCCGTCAGGTTTCGAGGAAGAGATCTCCCGTATCTGGCGAAAGGAGGCGGATCGGTTCGCCGAGCGAACCTGGGCCGATTTACACGGCAACTCGTTCGCCGTTGTAAACGAGGGCGGAATCCCGCGGGTGATGCTCGCCGGGCATGCCGACGAGATTGGCCTGATGATTACCTACATCGATGATCATGGCTACCTGTCCTTCGCCGGTATCGGTGGCTGGGACCCGCAAGTCCTCCCCGGCCAGCGGGTCTGGATTCAAGGGATGACGGGACCGATCCTCGGAGTGATCGGGCGAAAGCCGATCCACCTGCTAGAAGAGGAGGAGCGCAAGAAGGTCGTCAAGATTGAGGACCTATGGATCGACATCGGAGCGAAGGACAAAGAAGATGTGGCCTCCCTTGTAGAGATCGGGGACCCCGCCGTGCTCGACTACTCGTTCGTTGAGTTGCGAAATGACCTTGTCGTCTCTCGTGGGTTTGACGACCGAGTGGGGGCGTTCCTCGTCCTGGAGGCGGCGCGTCTCGTCGCTGCGATGAACCCCAAGGCGTCTGTGTACGCCGTAGCAACTGTGCAAGAGGAGGTCGGCCTACGCGGAGCACGCACCAGTGCTTTTGGGATCGACCCGCAGGTGGGGATCGCTGTCGATGTCGGTTTCGCCACTGATACACCGGGGATGGATAAAGAGAAGAAGAAGGTCGGCGAGGTGACGATGGGAAAGGGACCGATCATCACCCGAGGGCCGAATATCAACCCAGTCCTGTTTAAGCTGTTCGTGGAGACGGCCAAGGAGAAGAAGATCCCTTACCAGATCGAGGGGGCTCCACGCGGGACTGGAACCGACGCCAATGCGATCCAGCTCTGCCGCGCCGGGGTGGCAACGGGATTGATATCCGTCCCCAACCGCTACATGCACTCACCATGCGAGATCGTGCACCTAGGCGACCTTGAGAACATCGCCCGATTGATCGCTCACACGGTGGTAAGAATCGACGAGAGAACCGACTTCATCCCGTCGTAGAACGACAAGTACCTAAAAGATCGCTGAGGGGCCTATTCTTGCGGTTCCCTATTCAGGTTCTTCGCTATTTAGTGTGGGCAACCTGTCAAGAGATGCTCCCGCGTAAGCAAGCCCGATTTCAGGTTACCGGCTTGGACCGCAACCTTTTGAGTTCTTAGGAAGCCAGGAGACCAGGAAAAGGATCAACTTCCTGCTTCCTTGTTGCGGAACTGCGGTCTTGTCTCTCCTCGGTGGATTCCTGGTTTCCTTATTACAAGACTGTAGGTAAGCCTAACATCTGGCTACCCACTTAAAACAGCGAGGAGCCCCTATTCATAAAGAGCCTCCGCTTTATACCCTTAAGCTTGCTTCTGGGAGGAAAGCGGAGATTCGCCGCTATTAGTTGGTACCAAGCCAAAGAGCTCTGCCAGCGATGTTCGGTTGCGACGTCGGGCAAAGACAACAATTGCCCTTACTCCTAGCCGGGAAGTGCCCCGTTAACGTCGGGGAGGTGCCCCGCCCAACGTCGGAGATAAACTCCGACGCTAGTGCGCCCGGCAGGGTGTGAGGTCAGAGAGGTGCGAGTCCTCTCCAGGCATACGCTCTCCGGCCTGTAACCAACTGTAACTGCGCCGTCGTGAGGCGGGGTGGGGAGCAACAGGAGGTGACTGACCAGTCCGTAGGAGACGAACGCGATTCGGCCGTGTCGTTGGGCGAGCCAGCTAGCGAATGGCGAAGCCTCGACCTGTGAAGTATGGGCGGCCCGCCGAGCTAAGGGGTAGCGTGTCAAAGCTCAGGCGGGGGGCGATAGGGTGGTTGGCGACGGAATGGTCAGAAAGGCCGTGCACCTGGACCGGGGAGGCCTACCTGGGAGTCATGGCGGTGTTCATGCCAGTGAGCCGAAGAGCCGTCCAGGTAGGAATCAGAGGCTCCATAGTAGCGAGGAAGCGCGGTAATTAGCGTGGAGCGAAGGGAGCCAGGGAGGTGGATGTGTGAGTCCAAGGCAGGCGGAAGAGGAACCAGCGGTAGTGTCCGACAGGGCTAGACAAGCTGGAGACATCTGGGGGCGATGGTCCTGGGTGGAACCGACTGTGTGGACGGAGCGCATGTTGACGGCCCTTGAGAAAGGGGTGAAAGGAGGATGTTGGTTCAGCCTGATTGACAAGGTGGCCTCTGTGAGGGCGCTCCGGGCTGCATTTGCGCGAGTGAAGCGGAACCGGGGTGCTGCGGGGGTTGACCATGTGACCATCGAGATGTTTGAAGTTCGCCTGGAAGAGAATCTCAACCGGCTGTCGGAGTCACTGCTTGAGGGGAGGTATCGTCCTCAGGCGGTCCGGCGGCAATGGATCCCCAAGCCTGGAGGACATGAAAGGCGACCATTGGGGATTCCGACGGTTCGCGACCGGGTGGTGCAGACTGCATTGAGGAATGTTCTCGAACCGATCTTTGAGCGAGACTTTGCTAAAACAAGCTATGGGTTTCGCCCGGGGCGAGGATGCCACACTGCGTTGCGTCGGGTAGCAGAACTGCTCGATGTTGACTCCACCTGGGTAGTCGATGCGGATCTCAAGGACTTCTTCGACACGATTCCTCATGAAGCGCTTATGGGACGGATTCGCAAGAAGGCAGCTGACGGCAAGGTATTGGCGTTAGTTGAGGCGTTCTTGCGGCAAGAGGTGATGGAGGGGATGGAAGGCTGGACGCCTGATGAGGGCGCGCCGCAGGGAGCGGTGGTCAGTCCTCTGTTGTCGAACATCTACCTTGACCCGTTGGACCATTGGATGGCCGAAGAGGGCTTTCAGATGGTGCGATACGCGGATGACTTTGTGATCCTGTGTCGAAGTAAGGAGGAGGCCCGCGAGGCGCTGTTGAAGGTGGAGGAGTGGACAGATTGTGCTGGTCTAAGCCTGCACCTGGAGAAGACGCGGATTGTGGATGCCACCCAGCGTGGTGGGTTTGACTTTCTGGGATACCACTTTGAGCGGGGCTACAAGTGGCCACGCAAGAAGAGCGTCCAGAAGCTGAAGGAAACGATCCGATGTCAGACGAAGCGCACGAATGGGCACAGCCTCGAACAGATCATCTCGCAGATCAACCGATCGCTTCAGGGGTGGTTCATGTACTTTCAGTACAGCCATCCTACCACTTACCCTCGCCTGGACGGATGGGTGCGGATGCGTCTACGAAGCATCCTCCGCAAACGTCAAGGTAAGAAGGGGAGAGGACGTGGTCGGGATCATCAACGCTGGACGAATGACTTCTTTACCGCTTGTGGGTTGTTCTCCATGGTGACAGCCTACGAGGCGACCGGTCGACCCTCTTTGAGGTCAACCACCGACTGGAGAGCCGGATGCGGGAGAACCGCACGTCCGGTTCGGAGGGGGGAGGGACCGGGAACTTAACCGGCCCTTCCTACCCTATCATCCGTTTTTGTAGCGTCGCACCTTGTGTGCGACGTTATCTCTGGCGCGGCACAGCGCGACATCAAACTGCAACATAAGGATCAACTCCGCTTAGCCCTTCAGGTTTTTGCCTTTTAATGCCCCTTTAGCTTGCTGCGGGGTTCTTTACGCCTCGGTGATATCCGCCAGATAGTGTTTATCTCGTTGGGGTTTCGACATTGGTCAATGTCCGCTGAATGTTAAGGGCGATCTCTTGGTAGCGTGGATGTTCCTGGTTGAACTTCAAGGTGTCGAAGGTAAGCAATTCCACCTTGCGGCCAAGTTTGCGCTCCAAGTCATACACGAGATCGACGAAGGCTAAGCCCAGTGGTCGCTCTAACTCCACCAGCAAATCCACGTCGCTCTCCGGCCCGGGTTGGCCATGGGCGAAGGAACCGTACAGTGCCAGACGCCTCACCCCATAGCGTTCTTGCAGCTCAGGCAGCGCCTCCCCTAAGATGCGCAGCATTTCTTCCCCGGATGTGACGTGAATCCGTTTCATAGCTCATCTCCAAATAGACGATTTAATCAGTTCCCACTATCTTCCCGCCTTTGCATTCGGTGTTTCCTCATTCTCTCCCGCTTACTCACCTATTGTACAGGATTCTCCCCCTCGAGGTGAAACCCGAGTTATATGACTCAGCGGTGTCAAATCTTCTCTCTTGCCCTCCTCAGTGTGAACCCGCCGTTCCGGGTTGCACACTGAGAGCTCAGCCGGGGCTTGCGGCGAATAGCTGCCAGGGCACGGCTACGATGCGCTCGCCAAAGCGTAGGACTTCTTCTCCGCAGTGGACAAGAATACCGGCGCTGCAGTTGGGGTGCTCTGCCAGGAACTTAACGAGCCCTTTCGTATCACGGTAGCGAGGATTCCTCGAAAGCTTTGTCTCGAAGGCCACGAGTTTGCGTCCCCACTCCAATACGAAGTCTACCTCAACCCCGGAGACGGTACGCCAGTAGTAGAGCCGGCCGGTAGGGAGGAGAAGATCGGTAAGAGCCTGAAGATGGACTAACAGCAGGTTCTCAAACACCGCCCCCGTTTAACGGGCCTCACGCAGCTCTCTATCTCGTAGTGCCCCATCAGGAAGACAGAGAGCGCGGGATCTGTAAATCCATTCCCGTGCTGAATGATAATCATTCAGTGCGCGAATAATGTGCAGCAGAAAAGCCATCAGACAATCCTGAAACCCGGCGCGCGCGTGGTTGTGAATCGCCGCTTGCCTGGATAGGATTGCGACATGATCGGGACGTGGATCAACGTGGGAGCTATCCTCGTGGGAAGCACGACCGGCCTTCTCAGCGGGAGGAGGATCCCTGGGCAGATGGGTCGGTTTGTCACTGCGGTGATCGGCTTGGTGACCCTGGTTGTAGGGGTGAAGCTGGCGATTGGAACCTGTAACCTGCTTATTCTTCTGCTTTCACTCCTTATCGGTGGGGCAGTTGGGACGTGGCTTAACATCGAAGTAAAGCTCACTCGATTGGGGGAAGTCTTTGAACGTTTGTTTCCCCGGTTTGCCAGTGGCTCGGTTCCCCAGGGATTCGTCACCGCGAGCCTCCTTTTCTGCGTTGGACCGATGGCGATCCTGGGGGCGCTGCGCGATGGCCTGTACGGAGACTGGCAACTCCTCGGATTAAAGTCGGTTCTCGACGGAGTCTCTTCGATGATTCTCGCGGCTGGACTTGGCCCGGGGGTCTTTTTCTCCGCTTTAGTTGTCCTCGTCTACCAGGGAGGGATCAGCCTTGTCGCGCGCGCGTTCAGTGGGCCCGCTGCGATCTCTACTCTATCGCACTCACCTGCGTTAACGGAG
>Ga0209986_10000645_pt1 | contig 34247 bp, 27 predicted proteins | sample BlataG_FD_183168 | JGI IMG/M metagenome (GOLD analysis project Ga0209986, IMG submission 183168) | Deep subsurface microbial communities from Black Sea to uncover new lineages of life (NeLLi) - Black_00105 metaG (SPAdes) (version 2) | ecosystem: Environmental > Aquatic > Marine > Oceanic >...
GGGGCGATCGTCGGGGATCTGCCACGGGGGATTCGCAGCATCCTCTAACCACATCCCGCCTATATCAACAGCTATGCTCCCGGTGTTGTAGATTTCGAGCCAGTCATCATATTGACCCTGCGAGTCCGCGTTACAACTGCTGTTGGACGCCAGGAACTCATTGATTATCAGCGGGTTGCCTTTCTTCTGCCAGCTCTCTGCCAACAGGGCAAAGTCAGCCATGTCAACTCCATTGTTTCCAACCAGGTCGGCGCAATCAGTAGGATGACCGACGCAACCCGGCCCATCCAGCCACTGACCGACAAAAATTTTCAAATCGGGTAAACCGACCGCCCAGTCGCCGCTCAAGTCGCCCGGTGGAGCCTCGAGCGCGGCCTGACTGGTCGTGAAATGCCATGGATCACCGGGGACAATTAGCTGCGTGCCGATATATTCGTCAACCTGCCAGTGGTACGTAGTCAAGTGTTCCGGTGTCGGTAAGCCCGCGTATTGGCAGCCAGAAACCTCGTCAATATAACTCAAAGGAAACTCGGTACCGGCATAGACCTTATACGAATCGGCAAAGGCATCACCCGTCCAGCTCAAATCGGTAGTAGGACCAGGGACATTCTCCCGGCCATTTTCCGGCGCAGGATCAGTAGCCTTACCGCCGGTGGTAAAGGTCCAGGGGTTTCCGGTATAGACATCACCGCCAATATTTACATCCACCCGCCAGTAATAGACCGTGGCATAGTCCAGATCGGGCTCATAACCGATAGAGCTACTGCCGAATAATTCCTGCGTAGCGGGACCAAGACAGGGATCGGTTGAGCCGAAGTAAAGATCATACGTCGGACCGCCCTCGGATGGTCCCGTCCAACTTAGAGTCTGATGCAAAGTAATATGTTCCGATTCATTTCCCGGGATTGGGTTAGTAGCCTGGGTCACGAGTTCGTAGCTAAGCGATACGTCGTCGAAGTGGCTCTGGGTGCCGCCGGCGTTGCGGCCGACCCCCAACACAATCGTCAGCTCTCCATCTGGGAGAGTATTATACGTCCTGGAGAATTCCTGCCAAGTACCGCTCAAAACCGGAGACACCGAGGAAGTCGGCGTGACTACTACTCCGCCTGCCAACAGCTCGAGTACCAAAGGAGCCGCACCGCCCTTGGCGTACATCGAAAGCGTATAGGTGGAGCTGTTCAGGATGTTGCCGAGAGAGGCATCCGAGGTGATCAGCCCACCGGCCGGATTGCCCCACTGGCCGCCGTTGGCCAAGTAGCAATTTGACCCACCCGTGGTATGGTTGCTTACGTTTGATACAGAACCCCGAAGGTTTCCAGTAGTCTGGTCCCGGCTGTATGTGCCGCCAAGAGCGATCCACCCGTCCCTGTCGTACCCGAGCCACCCGGGAATATCGGCCACGGTGCCGGTGGTTTCGTCGGAAAAGGCATACTCTCCGACATCTATGGGGCACTCTGGTCCTACGCCCTGCGTCCAGCCGCCGCCTGATACGACCCCGGTGATCGTAGTCTGGCCCGGTTTGTGAATCAATCCAAAATCGCTGTTGGGCACGGTGACCGTCACCGCCTGAACCTGCCCGATGGCCAGGGCGAGAATCGCCACGGCTACGATAGTCAAAATATTTCTTCTACACATAATAGTCATATCCCGATAAACATTATTGGGATACTTCCCAAGTTGGTATTTTTCCTCTCTCGCTTACTCAATTTCTCAACAACTTTGCGGATCAACACACTCTGAGATCGGATATACGATCCTGAGCTCATTCTATCAGATTATAGTTCCAATTGCAATGATTTTCCACCTCACCTCAAATCCAACCGCCTAAGCTCAGCCAACCAAATCAGAACAATGGCTTTTCAAACTTATAGTGCCGTTAAAACCAGCACGGGTGGTATAAACGCGCATGGGACAAGTCTGTGCCTCTTCCGACAGGTCGCAATCCGGGTCGAGCCAAACCGTAAGAGTGTCATCACCGTCGAGAACATAATCAATTCTCGCGACAAACACATGCAATTGATCATCAATGGGTACTCCCGGCTCGGGACCAATCTGTCCCATATCATCCTCATCAACCGACCAGGGATTGTATTCCAAATCGTTCCATCTGTTACCGATCATAACTCTGTTATCACCCTCAAGGAGCAAGACCGGCAGCAGCGGCGCAGCTCTTTCAGGGGCTTGTCCGACACCACACGGGTTATCTGATAAAGTTGGTGCTTCAGCAGCTTCAATACGTCCTCAGCAAGGCGGGTGTGACCGGACAATAGCTGGTTGTTAACGAGCAGCTTCCAGCCTTCGATTTTTTGGACGGTATAGTCCGCCGTCGGGGTGTATCGGCCCGAAGCAACACAAAAAATAAACAGTACAACACAAACCAACACAACTTTTTTAATCGGTGATTGTCTCCTAATATTCAGGTTTGTTTGCAGGTTTTGAAAGAGGGGAAATATGCTTATGGTTTTACTTTGACATAATCGGTTGTTTCTCTCTGGTAAGCTCATAAGTATCATTGGCAATAGCGGCTTGTTCATTTGTTGGAATGGCAAAAACTTTGACTCTGCCGTCTTTGGTATTGATTTGGGCTTCTTTTGCTATCGCGGCCTGGTTTGCTGCCCGGTCAAGCTGAACACCTATCTGGGTCAGGCCGGTACATATCTGCTGACGCAAAAAGACAGCGTTTTCCCCTATTCCGCCCGTAAAGACCACAGCATCAACCTTATCCAGAACAGCGCAATATGCGCCGATGTACTTCTTGATGCGGTAGCAGAAGATATCGATAGCCAGCTTTGCTCGGGTATTACCTTTTTCTGCGAGTTCTCCGAGGTTTCTAACATCATTCGAGATACCCGATATTCCAAGCAGACCGCTTTTCTTATTGCAAAGGTTTTTCAATGACTTTACATCGTAGCCTTTATCAGCGAGATAAAAGAGTATCGCCGGGTCAAGGTCGCCGCAGCGTGTTCCCATTGGCACGCCTTCCAAAGGGGTAAATCCCATAGAGGTGTCAACCGACCTGCCCTGTTTTACGGCGGTAACGGAGCAGCCGTTTCCAAGATGGCAGGTAACGGCGTTGATGTCATATTTTCCTCTGCCCATTATAGCAGCAGCACGACGGGCAACATATCTGTGGGAAATTCCGTGGAAGCCGTACCTGCGAACACCGTATTTTTCATAAAGCTCATACGGCAAACCATACATATAGGCGATTTTGGGAATGGTGGCATGAAAGGCGGTATCGAAGCAGGCAACCTGTTTTGTGCCCGGGAGTTTGCGCTGCACGGCCTGGATGCCTGCGAGGTTGGGCGGATTGTGGAGGGGAGCCAGGTCTGCAAACTTTTTAACTGAGGCAATTACCTTTTCATCGATGATTACAGAACCGGTGAACTCTTCACCGCCGTGGACGACCCTGTGGCCGACGGCGCCAATTTCGGAAATGCTCTGTATGACTCCCACATCCTTGCTGGCGAGAGTCTCCAATATAAGCTCCATTTCCTTTTCCACATTTTCGAGCCTTGTTTGTATGGTGTAGGTCTTGTTGTCATAAAGGTGAGAGAGTTTCGAGATTCCCTCTCCGATTCTTTCGACGACCCCTTTGGCCAGCACCTCCGCCTGGGGCATCTGGTATAAGTAATACTTGATAGAGGAACTACCTGCATTGATGACGAGTACTTTCATTTTCAAGATTATCCTTTCACTATCTGCGTCTTTCCTGCCGCCTTAGTTCAGCATTTGTTTTCTACACCAATTGCACTAAAGTTAATATCACCGCTGAAATTATGTCATCTACGCTTGCTCCTCTTGAAAGGTCCGTTATAGGTTTTGCAAATCCCTGCAGGAACGGTCCGATAGCCCGGGCGCCGGCCATATATTGTGTGAGTTTGTAGGCGATGTTTCCTGAGCTAAGGTCGGGGAAAATAATAACATTTGCCTTTCCTGCCACGGCACTTTCATCCTTAACCTTCTTAGCGGCTACTTTCGGCACTATAGCCGAGTCCGCCTGGAATTCGCCGTCGATAGCCAGTTCAGGCTCGCGAGCCCGCGCTATTTTGAGAGCTTCTTTGACTTTATCCACACCTGGGCTGGAAGCACTGCCCCTGGTGGAGAATGAAAGCAGAGCCACACGCGGCTCGGCGCCGAGAATTCTCCTTGCGCTCACGGCCGAGGCCAACGCTATATCCGCGAGCTGTTCGGCAGTAGGGTCGATGTTGACGGCGCAGTCAGCGTAAATGAACGGTTTGTCCTTTTCACCGAGAAATTTGGGAATAACCATAAGAAAGTAGCTGGAAGGAGTCTGTATCCCGGGGATTAATCCTACGGTTAAGACTCCGGCCTGAATAAGAATTGATGTCGCACTGGCAACACCCCCAACGACAGCATTCGCGTCGCCGCAAGCCACCATCATGCCTGCGTAAAACAGCGGCTTGACGACTACGTGTTTTGCCACGGCGACAGAGATACCATCTCTTTGGCGGCTGTATCTTTCAGCATAAACATCGAGCTTATCACTTTTTTTCGGGTTTATGGTTCTGATACCATCGAGCTTGACACCGGCTTTTTCGATAGCCGCTTCGAGCTGCTCAGGTTTTCCGAGCACAATCGGCTGTGCAATATCCTCGTCTTTAAGTCTTCGGGCAGCCCGAATTATTCGCTCGTCTCTACCCTCCGGCAAAACGACTGATAGATTTTTCCCCCTTACTTTTTCCTTAAAACTGCTTATAATATCCATCATTAAAACTCAAAACTAAGAACTAAAAACTCAAAACTGATGTTAATCTACCAGAGCCAGCTCGAAAATGCAAACCAGAAGAAAAATCTGGAAGTTCCGGACTGTTTGAATTATCATATAATATTACAAGAAAAGTCGAATCAACGCTTGAGTGGATAGGAAATATAATGTCAGTGAAGTTGAGCAGGCGGGATAAGCAGTTTCTGGATGGTCAAGAGGGTGAAGCGGCACAGATGGCAATGCGCATCCTGGTAAGAATGGCCGAGGTTGACGGCGCCGCCGAAATGATGGATGTGAGCCAGGCCCATATAGATGGTTGCGGCCTGCTCAGTGAAGCTGGTTTGGAATTTGCTGAGACTCTGGCAGCAAAAGAAGCAAGGGTTTCCATCCCCACGACCTTGAATATGGGGCCTCTCGACCTTCAGAACTGGAGACAATTTGGAGTAGATGAAGACTTTGCCGCCAAAGCCATCAGGCAGGCCAAGGCCTATACGGATATGGGATGTATCCCTACCTGGACTTGTGCACCTTATCAAAGCTACTTAACGCCGAGGTTCGGCCAGCAAATTGCCTGGGGCGAATCCAATGCTATCTGCTACGCCAATTCGGTTCTCGGGGCCAGAACCAATAGATATGGAGACTATATCGACATCTGTGCTGCTATAACAGGCAGGGTCCCTAAGTGCGGCCTTCATCTGAAACAAAACCGCAAAGGGCAAATTCTTCTGCGGCTGGTCGGTCTGAAGCGTATCGACTCTGCCATCATGCAGAGTAATGCCTTCTATGCGATATTGGGCCATCTTATAGGCTCGCTGGTTGAGGATAAAATTCCAGTTATCGAGGGGCTCCCTGTCGAGGCATCCAGTGACCAACTGAAGGCTTTGTGTGCGGCGGCAGCCTCTTCGGGGTCAGTGGCTCTTTTTCACGCCGTCGGCGTGACTCCGGAAGCGAATACCCTGGAGGAAGCCTTCCAGGGTGACACTCCGGAGCGCATCATTGATATCCGTCCTTCTGATTTGCGCAAATCCTGCTCCGACTTGTCCACGGCCAAGGAAGGAGACGACCTTGATTTGGTCGTGTTAGGCTGTCCTCATTTTTCGTTCGATGAGTTTCGTGAACTGGCCCAGCTTATACGAGCGGAGACCGAAAAAGGCAAAACACTTCATCCTGATGTTAAGTTCGTTGTTATTTCCTGCCAAACGTCTTATGCCCTGCTGCAAAGAAGCGAGCTTCTCGATGTGCTAACCGGCTTTGGCATCGAGATAACCCTTGACACTTGTGTTTTTCATACACCGATGGTCTCTCCGGATACGAAGGTAATTATGACCAATTCGGGAAAATGTGCTTACTACGCGCCGGGTGAGCTGGGTGTACGGGTTGCTTTTGGGACTATGGCCGAATGTGTAGCCTCTGCCGTCAAGGGGCGTGTATCCGGCTCGGGCGGACGCTTCTGACAGGCGTGCCGAAAGGAAATATTGTGGAAAGAATCCTGACCGGAAGACCGATAGTTGCAGGGCGGGCCTGCGGCACAGCTCTGGTTTCCAAAGAGCCCCTGAGTTTCTGGGGAGGTTTATGTCCGCGCACCGGAGAAATCATTGACCGACGTCATGAGCGCTCAGGGGCCATTGTTACAGGCCGGGTATTCGTATTTCCGCAGGGTAAAGGGTCCAGCACCTCCAGTGCGGTCTTGCTGGAGAGTATCAAAGCCGGAGTCGCTCCTGCGGCCATAATCAATCTCAAGGTCGACCCCATTTTGGCGTTGGGAAGTATCGTCTCGGATGAGCTGTACCACCAGGCCGTGCCTATTGTGGTTCTGCCCGAAAAGGACTTTTATTTAATTAGAGAAGACGACCACCTTACTATTGAACCTGATGGAAAGGTGCTGGTTTGGTGACACGGCCATTCTGGCCGTGTCACGCCTTCTGCAAAATAAAAAGGAGGTAGCTGTGAAGACAAAATTGAAAAAGATAGGGATTTGTTTTGTATTGCTCGTAACGGCAGCGAGCTGTGCTACGCACAAGGGCGTCGAGAAGTCCGGCAGGTTACCGCCCGATGCTGCTGCCGATTATTTGAACCTCGAGAGGATTTTCAGCTCTGATGAGTTTGAGCCTGAGAGATTCGGCCCTGCACGCTGGCTCGAGGACGGCTCCGGCTACACAACTTTGGAAGACTCCGAAGCTGAAACCGAAGCAGTCCTTGGGACTCCTTACGGAGGATGCGAAGGTTCCCGACGTCTGGCAAAACAGGGATGTTTTGCCTCGGAAACAGGCGGCAAGGATATTGTTTGGTATGATCCGAAGACCGGCAGCCGTGAAATAATGGTTCCCTCAACTCGACTGATACCGAACAGCGAATCGAAACCTCTAAAGATTGACGATTACTGCTGGTCACCGGACGGGAAGAAACTGCTTATTTTCACGAACACCAAACGTGTATGGCGGAGAAACACACGGGGAGACTATTGGGCGCTCGATATGGCCCCCGCGCTTTCTTGCGAAAGCAAGAGCGGGGGGGAATTGCAAAAACTCGGGGGCGATGCCGAGCCCTCAACCCTGATGTTTGCGAAGTTTTCACCGGATGGCCGTCGCGTTGCCTATGTCCGGGAAAGAAACCTGTACGTCCAGAATCTCAAGAACCTTCGAATCAAACAATTGACAAAGGACGGTTCGGACACCATTATCAACGGCACATCCGATTGGGTCTATGAGGAGGAGTTCGGTCTGCGGGATGGATTCCGCTGGAGCCCCGACGGCAAATCAATTGCCTACTGGCAGTTTGATACAGAAGGAGTGCGTGAATTCTATCTCATAAATAATACAGATTCTCTTTACCCAAAGCTCACCACCTTCCAGTATCCGAAGGTTGGCGAGACGAATTCCGCCTGTCGCGTCGGAGTGATAAGTTCCAGAGGAGGCCAAACAAAATGGCTTAAGGTTCCGAGTGATTCCCGCAACCACTATATCCCGAAGATGGAGTGGGCGGCGAATTCAAAAAAAACGGTCGTTTTCCAGCGTCTCAATCGCCTGCAGAACACGAATGAAGTGATGCTGGGCAATATACGTAACGGAAGGATCCGGAAGATTTTGACGGAGCACGACGAAGCATGGGTCGACGTCGGCGACAACCTGAAATGGCTGAATAATGGCAAGAGCTTTACGTGGTTGAGTGAACGTGACGGCTGGCGGCACCTGTATCTGGTTTCACGGTCCGGCAAGAAGATAACACTTCTGACCCCCGGGCAATTCGATGTAATAAGCGTTCAGAGTATCGATGAAGAGGGTGGCTGGGTTTACTACATTGCTTCGCCGGATAATCCAACACAATGCTATCTGTATCGAGTTGGGCTTGATGGCAGCGGCAAGGCCGAACGGTTGACTCCAGCCGATCAGGAGGGAACGCATAAATACCAGATGTCGCCGGATTCAAAATGGGCCTTTCACACCTACTCGTCTTTCGATGTACCACCGATAATTGAGCTGGTCCGTTTGCCGGAGCATAAGACCATAAGGACACTGGCAGACAACTCGGAATTGCGGTCTAAGTTGAGCAAACTTAAAAAGAGTCCGACAGAGTTCTTTCGTATCGATATCGGCGATGGTGTACTGCTGGACGGCTGGTGCATGAAGCCGCCCGACTTTGACCCGGAAAGGCAATATCCGCTTTTCTTCTATGTCTATGGTGAGCCTGCCGGTCAGACGGTTCGGGATACATGGGATGGGAAAGGATACTTGTGGCATCTTATGCTTACTCAGCAGGGTTATCTGGTAATGAACGTGGACAACCGCGGCACTCCGGCGCCCCGTGGTCGGGCGTGGCGAAAGTGCATCTATCGCCAGATTGGCATTCTTGCCTCTGCGGACCAGGCGGCTGCGACGCGAGCTATCATTAAGCGTTGGCCTTATGTTGACCCAACGAGAATAGGTATTTGGGGCTGGAGCGGCGGCGGCTCTATGAGTCTCAACGCCATCTTCCGATATCCCGACCTGTATCATACCGCTATTGCAATTGCGTTCATAAGCAATCAGCGCTTTTACGACACGATTTACCAGGAGCGGTATATGGGACTGCCGGATGATAATGAAGAAGGTTATAAGAACGGTTCGCCCATAACATTCGCGCATCAACTCAAGGGAAATCTTCTCATCGTCCACGGCACCGGCGACGATAATTGTCACTACCAGAGCTGCGAAGCACTCATCAATGAGTTAATCAAGCACAACAAGTCATTCTCGATGATGGCATATCCGAACCGCTCTCACTCGATAAAAGAGGGCGAAAATACCAGGCGTCACCTCTACGAATTGCTCACCGGATATTTAAAGGAAAACCTGCCTGCCGGCCCAACTCGTGCTTCGCAGAGTAGCAAATTTTGAAACTTACCTTGATATGAAAACGCCGATTTTTGTTGGGAACAGAGGCGGGCGTACCTTGTTGGGTTCCCAGTCCAGAAGATACTGAAGGGCACTTGAGCAGACACGTCCCTGGCAGGGTCCCATACCGCAGCGGGTGTAAAGCTTTGCAGAACGCTGGTCTGCCTGGTTCTTCAGCTCACCGAAGGTAATATCTTCGCAGCGGCAGACAATCGTATCATCAGCAGGCAATTGCTTTAGCTGAGGTTTCAAGGCGAACGACTGGTTCAACAATCGGGCAAATTTTTGTTGTCTTTCACGTCTGACGATGAGTTTTTCGGTCCGCGTACCGGACTCCTTTCCGGCTGCGGTCAGACCTGCAATTTCACCTTCTGTTATCGCAAGGTCTGTGCCTCCAATCCCTGTTATCTCTCCGGCAGCAAAGAATCCTTCTATTGAGGTTCTCTGAAGACTGTCAACGACAAGCCGGCCATTTTCCTGCTTGCAGCCGGCCAGAGCAGCCAATTCCACGCTGGGAACGAGCCCATAAGCACATGCCACTAAGTCAGCCGGTTCTATCCACTGGCGTTTCCCGTTGGTCAAGATAACCTCTCTAACTTGCGAATCTCCCCGAGCCTCCTTGACCCAGGTATTGGGCCAATAGGGTGCGGGGAAGTACTGCAGCATGTACCCCATGCCCTGGACCATCCTGGCTGGCTGATATCTTAAGGTCCCCAGAGCAAATTTTGCCAGCTGCATCCCGGAAGTCTGTTCGGCAACGCAAACAATTTTCGCACCTGCTTTAGCCAGCGATGCCGCTACAGCGAAAAGCAGCGGGCCGGAACCGCCAACCACGACTCTGAGACGTTTCACAGGCATCCCTGCCTTTAACAATGCTTGTGCCCCTCCAACCCCCATCACATTGGGCAGGGTCCAGCCTGGAAAGGGAAGGAAAAGTTCATGGGCGCCGGTGGCCAGTATCAGTTTATCAAAAGCAATACCATCCAGCTCACCTTGTTCCCTCTGCACCTGTACTGAGCGGCCCGTGATGTCGACCACCGTTTCGCTGGTTCGTAGAGAAACACCGACCTTATCCAGACGATTGAACCAGCGTTTAGCCTTTCTCGGCACCGAGTAGTTTATGCTATGACGCCAGATTCCTCCTCCGGGGTAGGGCTCTCCGTCAAGCAAAGTAACCATTGCTCCGGACTCGGCGGCCCTACAAGCAGCGGCAATACCCGCAGGGCCTGCTCCAACAACAACAATTCGAGTCATAACGTTCGTATCTCCATTCCCTCACGGCACAACTGGTGACAGGCGAGTTGGTGCGGCTGGTTGTCAATTTGCACTCGACACTCATAGCAGATTCCCATACCGCAAACGGGTGAGCGTAATTGGCCGCTTACCGATTTTCTAAATGCCGTTTCCCCTGCCATATACAGCGCCGCGGCAACCGTTACACCTTCCGGTACCACAACGGGCTTATCGTTTACCTTCACGGTAATTTTTTTCATCATCTGTTCTCTCTAAATAAGCGCGAGGGGCGATAGGGGGCAGGGTCAATAGGAGGCGACTGTCCCAGAATTTCTGCCGCCAGCAGGCGCGCGGTTCCCAGTGAAGTGGTAATCCCAAGGCCTTCATGACCGGCAGCAATGTAAAGCCCTTTTACCTTGGGCCAATTGCCTATTATGGGAAGTTTGTCGCCCCCGTTCTTGCTTTCGCCTGCCCCCGCGTCTCCCCCCACTCTTGTCTTCGACAAGAAGACGTGGGGGGGCGGCGGGCAAGAAAGCATGGGGGCAGGCCGGTAACCAAACCAGGTACGAATAGCAAGCATTTCTTTAAGAGCCGGCATATAATCACAGGCCCGGGTGAGCATACGGTTCACCAGGTTTCGATTGATGCTGTCATCCCATCCGGCAAACTCGCGTGATGAGCCGATAAGGTATTGTCCGGAGGGGCGGGGCTGGATATTGAATGCCACCGATTCTTTTTCCATCTTCTGAACGCTTTTGAGGTAGCCCAGCTCGACAATCTGGTGTTGGCAAAAACCGGGATATCGAGCTGTGATGACCAGATGACCCTTGCGCGGCTCAACAGGCAGTTCAGCAGTCAGTTTTGGTGCGGCTGCACCGGCGGCATTGATAATAAATTCGGCACGTATTTCTGAACCATTCTCCAGGCTCACCAGGTTGTCTGAAATCTGACAGACGTTACAATTCTCCCGCACCTCTATCCCTTGTAAAAGCAGCGCAGCGCAATTGGGCGGGTAAATGACACAATCACCAGCAACCCTGAGTCCCCCTGCCAGACCCTGTGCCAGATTCGGCTCATATTGATAAAGGCCTTTGTGGTCCAGAACTTCTACGGCGATATCGTGTTCTTCGTAGTTTTTCGCTTTCTGGTAAACGACATCCATTTCTTCTGCGTCGGCGGCGACCCACAGTGTCCCGCAGGAAAGATACTCGCACGCCGAGGCAGAATCCTTTGCCAATCGAAGCCACAATTCGCGGGAAAACGCAGTCAGATTCAGCAGCGCTTCGCTGTCATCCATTACAACGATATGCCCCATACTGGCGCCGGTGGTTCCACAGCCAACCTTGCCTGCGTCTATGACCAGTATGCGCAAACGGGCGCTGTTGAGCTCTGCGGCGCAGGCGGCACCAACAATGCCTCCACCTACTATAACCACATCGTAATTTTCGGTCACTCGATGCCCCAGCAAAAAATATCCTTCGGGTCAAAATACAATGTAGCTCGGGAAACAACATTGGCGCCGGCACGAATGAAAGGGATAAGGCAGTCGCCTTGTTCTTCAACCCAACCTTCAAAAACAGAGCCGGTGATGCTTTCCTGAACCCACTTTTGCCCCGGTTTGAGCCTGCCTTTGGCATACAGGCATGCCATCTTCGCACTTGTTCCCGTACCGCACGGGGAGCGGTCGTAGGCGTTACCCGGACATAAAACGAAATTCCTGGAATTCGCATCCGGCACTGTAGGTTCGGCGTAGAATTCTATATGGTCGATGATTTCGCCGTTTGGTCCGGTCATTCCGGAATCAGCAATCGCCTGACGTATCGCTTTTGCACTCATCAAAAGATTGTCCAGGTTGGACAGACTGAGCTCTCCCACTGACGAGTTCACCAGAAAGAACCAATTGCCCCCGTAAGCGACGTCTCCTTGAATTTCACCCAATTGGGGTACGTTAATCACAATGTCTTCTTTGTACAAGTAGGCGGGCACGTTGGCGAGAGTGACTCTTCGGTCCTGTTCTATTTTAGCCGAGACGGTTCCGGCAGGTGTATCGATTCTGACATTATCGCCACGAACTTTTCCCATAAATTTGAGAGTTTCCACCAGGCCGATAAGTCCATGTCCGCACATGCTCAGGTAGCCGACATCATTGAAAAAAATTATCCCGGCGACGGAGTCATTGCAGACCGGCGGTGTCAGCAGCCCTCCCACTATCGCATTATGGCCTCGTGGTTCGCATACGACAGCCTGCCGCAATCGGTCATTGTTGGCGCGGAGATATTCCCTGCGTTCGAGCATTGAGTCACCGGGAGGCAGCGGCCAACCTGAGATGACAATACGGGTCGGTTCTCCACAGGTATGAGAATCGATAATCTCCATTGTCTTTGGCAGCGGTTCTGGTAAGCCCCACGACACTCTGGAGCGTTTTTGCGATGAAAATTTTTTTCGACAAGAATCCTTCATAGCAGCATATTTATCCAAATTCTAAGAAAAAGCAACAATTTTTGGAAGACCTCGCAATGACCGCCTCGCCGTACCAAATAGAAACAAAAAAAAGAAATCGCGGATTTCGCGGATTAACGCAGATAAAATAAAAAAATAAAAAACAAAAATCAGTGAAATCAGTGTAATCCGTGATTAAAAGTGTCGCTTTGGTGTACCTGGATTTTAGCTCAGACCGAGGAGAGCTGTCTTTATAAAGTCTCCCACAGGTAGAGCTCTTTCGACCGGGGATAATATTTATCAATTAACATAATATGGCTTCAACCTCATCTATGGTTTTTGGTATTTTTCTGCCCAGGACCCGACAGCCGTTTTCCACGACCAAAATATCATCCTCTACTCGGACGCCGCCAAAATCCCTGTATTTTTCGACCTTATTAAAATCGACATAATCAGAGCACTTTTGCTCGGCTTTCCATCGGTCGATTAACTCAGGAATAAAATAGAGTCCCGGCTCCACTGTTATCACAAAACCCGGTTCAAGCGCCTTGCCAAGCCTCAAGGAGCGCCAGCCAAACTCCGGATTCCTTTTGATTGTATCTGTATAACCGACATAATCTTCGCCCAGACCTTCCATATCGTGGACATCAAGCCCCATCATATGACCTAATCCGCATTGAAAGAACAATGTATGGGCTCCCGCGTGAACAGCGTCTTCAATATTGCCCTTCATCAATCCCAGCTCTTTCAAACCCGACGCAAGAATCTTACAGGCAAGACGATGGACCTCCCTGAATTCAACACCCGGCATAACCTTCTCAATCGCTTTTTCCTGTGCGTTCAGGACAATAGTATAGATTTCCTTTTGTCTCGGTGAAAATTTTCCGCTTACGGGGATAGTCCTGGTGACGTCGCTGGCATAGTGAAGAGCGGACTCCGCACCCGAATCGTTGACAGCAATATCCCCTTCTTTCATTATGTTTCCGTAATAGTGATTATGAAGCGTTTCTCCATGAACGGAGAAAATGATGGGAAACGAAAGACGGCCTCCCCGGGACAAAGCAATCCCCTCCATTGCACCGGCGACCTCTCTTTCATAGACGCCGGGTTTTGACATTTTCATCGACAGTGTCTGCATTTCGTAGGAAATGTCGAGGGCGGCTTCAATTTCGGCAATCTCATCTTTTGTCTTTATTGACCTTTGGGCAACGACTGCTCTTATCAATAGCTCTGAAACTTGATTCTGGATTTTCGAGGGAGGCACTCCCAACAACTGATGGATTTTCAAAGCATTTTCCGGTCTGTACTGGGGGAGAAAATGGATTTTTCTGCCTTGCTCAACAGCTTTTTTCAATATCACCGGCAGTTGGTCAAGCGAAGCAGTTTCATAAACGCCGACCTTTTGGCATTTTTCCCTCAAAGCCGGTTGCGGTCCCGTCCAGATAATATCGTCAACTGTCAAATCATCGCCAAAGACGCACTCTTTGCCCTGGTCGATGTCGATGACGGCAGCCAGAGAGGGAAAATCAAGCCCAAAGAAATATAGAAATGAACTGTCCTGCCTGAAGGAATACTGATTGTCCGGATAATTCATCGGGCTTTCTTCATTGCCCAAAAGCAAAATTATTCCGGAGCCCACTTGATTCCTTAAGCGTTTCCGTCTTTCGACATATACCTTTTCCGCAAACATCTCTTTGCCTTATGAATGACGTTGTCCCTCAACCATTTGTTCCTTATTCGTGGTCAACAGACTGACCACTATTAGACAAATCACCGACAGGGTTATCGCCGGCAGTACTGCATCCAGCTTTGCCAATTCTTCCGACAAATGAACCTTTATTACTTCTTCCCACAGAAGCGTGGTCACCGCCCCGGCCAGGATCGAAGAAATTGCGCCCGCCTTTGTGGCCCTTTTCCAGAGCAGAGCCGCCACGAGGCAGGGAGTAATCGCCGAGCCATAAACGGTAAAGGCATACAGCGCTTTTTCAAATACCGTCGTAGATTCCGAGAACACCCGCGACACCAGCCAGGCGATAATTCCAAAAGTCAGCACCATTAAGCGGCTCATAAAAACGATTTTTTTCTCGGAGGCCCTGGGATTGATGTAATTCTGGTAGATGTCCTTAATAAAGGTGGTCGCGGGAACCAGCAGGAACGAATCCGCCGTGGAGATGATAATGCCCACTACCGTTATCATAAAAATAATCCCCAGCGCATGGGGCATAAAATGTCGGGCTGCGTAAATCAGAACGTAGCGACCGTTTTCCGGGTCGGGAGTCATGCTCCCGGCGAACCATGCTTCGGCGATTATCAATTCTTCGACCAGCAGCGCCAGGAAAATCATAACTATCACGGCGGTGCGTGCGCCCTTGGCGCTTTTGCTGGCGAAAATCCGCTGATACTGGTTGGCGTCACCCAACACCAGGAGAAAAACGGGCAGCAGGAAATTAATATAATCTGCAGCACTAAAGACGCCGAGCAGTTTCATATGGTCCGGCCGGTCTCCCATCGCGGCGAACGCCGTTTCCATACCGCTAAAACCTCCCGTCTTAATCAGCAGTACGGGAAAGGCAATCAACAGGGTAACTGTAATAATTATCCCGGTAACAATATCTGCAAACGCCAGGCTTAACAGCCCCGCCAGCATGGTATAAGCAATGATGAAAATGGCGGCGATAATCGTCGCCCTGCGGGCCGTCAGTACCGGTTCGTGCAGATAAAGTTCACCCTGTTTCGGTATCTCGGCCAACCGGTAAATTCCGTCGCTCTTTTTAAATCCTTCGCCGTATCCTTCAATGATTACTCGCGTAAAGGTATTTTCTTTAATTACGCTTATGTTTTCCAGCCGGCTTGTTCGAGCTTTTTCGGAGATGATTTCGGTGGCCTGAACGACTTTGACGGTAAAGGTTTCCGGCGTCTCGGACCATTCGTCCGTGCCTTTGTTTTTTACTTTGAATTTGATTTCTGTGGTTCCGGTCCAGTCTTGTGGAGGCGCATAATGGAAATATCCCTTACGAACCTGATTTTTGGTAAGGCTGTCTCCGACGTCCAGAGCCATTTTTTCCTTCTTCCCTGCGATGACCTCCAGCACCATCCCGCCTGCGTTAAATTGATAGCTTACGATAACCATATAGGCGATTACCAGGGCGATCACTGCCAGCAGACGGGCGGTATTACCAAATCGTCTGCCGATAATCTCTGGTACCGAAAGCGCCTCAATATTCCGGGCCCGCGTGGCGATAAAGGACAGCAGAATCATGCCGACGAAAGTTCCCAGAGGCAGGAAAAAGGCCGCCATACCTACTTCATACGTTTTGCCGGCATTACCCACAATTGAGCCGGTGCCTATCCACACGGCCAGCATCGTGCAGACCATAATCCAGGGTGAAAGCGTCCTTCCGGCGACGGTGAAATCCTCTTGGGTCTTGACCTGCCGGGATTTGTAAATTCCGATGCCGGCCAGGACAAACAAATACGCGAATATGGCAATTAAGTAAGTCATATCTTCCTCGATTTTATTTGACAAACTGCTCGACAAAGTATTTTGGTGACAGTGGCTCGCCGGTTGCTCGTGCAATCATATCGTTCCAATGATAAAGAGCTCCAGGGCCGAGGACTTTTTTGCGCAGATAATCGCCGAGCTTTCTGTCGCCGACATAGCTGACATCCTTGTCTGATTGGAGCATTAAAACTTTATGAACGATGTGGTAATGCAGTTGGGAGGCCAGCAATTCACCCAACATATAATTATGGTAATAGCAGGGCGCAGTGGTGAAATGAAGCTTTGAAGCCCAGCCCGCATCAACAGGCCCCGGAGGCCGTCTAACCAACTGATATTTCTCAACCAGCTCCCACCACAGGTTATTCAAATTCTGGTCGGGATTGGCGTAAAGCTGCTTTTCAAAATTATACATGACCATTGCCCACCGGGCGAAGAGTACCTGTTGAAACTGCAGGTATTTGCTGCTTACCTTTTCAACCTCCTCTCGCTCTTTGTCCGACAGCTCGAGCATTTCCTGCATCCAGGCGGCGTTACGGCTCAATCTGCCGAAGAACATCGCAATGGCTTCCGTGGTAAAGCTGTGCGCCGGTTCTCGAAGCAGCCAGGGCTCTTTCCAGTCATGGTATTTGCTGTAAACCGCGTGCCCCAGCTCGTGTAATATCGTCTCCATCCACCGTTCTGTATTCTGAAGGTTGCACAGAATGCGAATGTCACCATGACGGTCCACATCCTCGCTGAAGGCATGTGGATATTTACCTTCGCGGTCGTACAAATCACTCCTGGCAAGAATATCGTTCACAGGCAGACCGACGCCGGTATAATATTTCTCAGCCAATTCCTTAACATCCTGGTCTTGATAATAAACATCCAGGTCCAGCTCATATACAAGGGGGGTCCTTTGAAAGAATGGGTCATGATAGTGCCAGGGCAGCAGCTCCTCGGCTCCGATGCCGTAGCTTTTTGCCAGGATGATGTCCAGGTCTTTTTTTAATCGGGCGAAGGGGCCGCTGGTTAATTTATCAAGCTCGCTGAAAATCCTGTCCAGCTCTTTCACATTTTGCTCACCTGTAACTATGGTCATGGTGTGGTAATTCTCGAAGTCGACCTTTCTCGCCGCCTTGTTGCGCAGCTTGACCAGCTCGAGTAAATCGCCGACGATTGCATTTCCCACCTGCTTGCTTGCCCGCCAGGCCAGTTCCCTTTTTCGGCAGTCTTTTTCCGTCGTCATAATCGTATAAATGTCACTCATTGTAACCTTCTTGCCGTCTATATCGCCGCGAAAAGTGTTGTACTTCTCCTGAATTTTCGTGTCCAAATCAACAAGCTTTTTCAGCAGCTCGGGCTCTATCTGATTTTGTAGATAAGCGTAGTACAATTTATCCAATTGTCGGGCCAGCCTGGCGTCGGTAACTTCGCCGGATTGCTTTATTTCCTTGAGCAAGGCATACTCCTGCGGATTGCTGTGTATTTGGCGAATCTCAAGCTGCAATTGGCTGAGCTTTTCATAATGCTCCGATTTGCCGGTAGTGGAGGCGTCCCAATAGGTAAGATTTACCTGTGTCGTCATAGGTTCGATTTTTTCGACATGAGCTGTAATGAACTTTTCCAACTGTTTTTCCTTTGCGTTAGGTCCACAACCAAAAAGCATAAAAGACATAGTAAAGCAAAGAGCTGCGATTGACAAGTTTTTCATACTTCGTCTCCTTTTTAAGCCCGGGAGAGAAAAAATTATTAGCATAAATAACTTAGTTGTTCTCATCCGATATACAAACTGCTTTTCTAACCATTCTTCTGAGATGAGATTGCGGTAATATAACGTGTTAACGACCGGCCGTCAAGCTGTCGTATTACTGTCATTGGGATATCCAGGGAGCATCCCTGTTTATTTTCAATAAAACATTGACTTTTTTATGGGTGTATGATAGGAAAATTTCAAATTGTGCCGCTTAATAGTTAATAGTTAGCGTTGTGTACAAGTTTTTAAGAACAACCTCGATTTTTGGCCAATTAAGCAAGGTCGAGAGGTAACTTTTCACCTAAAGCCGAAAAAGCGACCTCGTTTTTGAGCTGAAAACCGCATTCTGAAAAACCTGTACACGGCGTTAATAGTTATATGTTGTTGCAAAATCTTACTGAAAAATATGGACCGTGAGCGATGAAAAATGGATACTGGCAAAAGATACTGAGGGTGGACTTGACCAGCCGCAAATCGACAGTGGAACCGATAGGGGAGAAAGACCTGAAGGATTTTATTGGTGGTGCCGGCCTGGGCGCTGAGATTTTGCGGAGAGAATTACCGGAGAAAATAGACCCGTATGACCCCCGGAACCTGATTATTTTTGCGACGGGCCCGTTCCAGGGGCCTGCAGTGCCTGGCGGGGCCAAGTTCAGCATCGTTGGAATTTCCCCGCTTACCGGGACGTTTGCGGATACTGCAGCCGGGGCGGCATGGGGGCCGTCGTTAAAGGATGCAGGCTATGACGTGATTGTCCTGAAAGGAGTATCTGAAAAACCCGTTTATATTCAGATTATGGATGATGATGTCCAGGTCAAAGATGCCTCTGGTCTGTGGGGCAAGGGCACCTTTGAAACGGTTGATGCAATTCACGAAGAGACGGGGGACAAGAAACTCAGTATTGCTGCTATCGGTCCTGCCGGAGAACGGAAGGTGGCGATTGCATGTATCGCTGTGGATAAACACAGTTTTGCCGGGCGGTGTGGCCTGGGCGCAGTTATGGGAGCCAAGAACGTCAAGGCCGTGGCCGTACGGGGCACCAAAAAAGTCGAGGTGCACAATCCTAAGGCCACCAGTGAACTGATTAAGAAGTATCAGAAACAGATTCGCGAAGCGGTCATAAAAAATGAGTTCAGGAAGCACGGGACACCAGGCCTTTGTGAAACGGCGGAAGGGCTGGGTGATATGCCGATCAAATACTGGGAGCGGGACGTATGGCCTGAGGGGGCTAAGAAACTTGGTGGCCCGAATTATACTGAGGCATTAAATGCCAAACCTTTACCTTGTAAATACTGCCCCATTGGATGCCACCGTAAGATTACGATTACCGAGCCCGAAGAATACAGGTATGAAGGGATAGGGCCGGAGTACGAGACTCTCGGACTGATGGGGACAAATCTGCTGATTGACGACCCCAAGGTTGTTGCTATCGGCAATGATATTGCCAACCGACTGGGACTGGATACGATAAGTGCCGGCGCTATGGTCGGCTTTGCTATGGAATGCTTTGAAAAGGGATGGATTACAACAAACGATACGGATGGCTTGGAATTGAAATGGGGCGACCCGAAGGCGTTCTTTACTTTGGTCGAGCAGATTGGGCGTCGGGAAGGTTTCGGTGCGATCTTTGGAGAAGGGACAGTGGAAGCGGCCAAGAAAATTCATCCGGATTCCGTGGCCGAGGTAGTGCATTGCAAAGGTCTGGATTTGCCTTCGCACGACCCGCGGGCCTGTATCTCGCTCGCGCCTACCTATGCGACGGGAACACGGGGTGCCTGTCACTTCCGTGGCCCTTGCGAGGATGTCGAAATGGGCGGTTTTTTCATTCCTGAGGTTGGCATAAAAGAAGGAACGGTGAAGTTCTTTGAGACAGAGAATCAGAGTAGAGTCGCCGTAAAGTGTCAGGACCTTGGGGTGCTGGCCAATTCGCTGGTACTGTGCTTGTTTATGGTCGATGGCGGTGGCTGGTCAATGACCGATGTAACCGACCTGTTTAACGCAATTACCGGATGGGATTATTCCGTCGATGACTTGATGCTTGCCGGGGAGCGTGGTTTCACGGTGCAGCGGCTTAACAACATTCGGGATGGTTATAACAAGGCGATGGACATCCTTCCCAAAAAGATGTTCCAGGTGGCCAAGGAAGGGTTCCGTGCCGGCAAAGCGATTCCCTTTGAAGACTTGATGAAGGACTATTACGCTTTGCGAGGCTGGGATGAGAACGGAGCGCCATCGAAGGAAACTATGGAACGATTGAATCTGGCGTAGTTGAAAAAGTGCGATGAGGTATGTCTGATGGTTGTTAACGTAAAACTCATGAGCATGTTTGCCAAGTACCTGAAGAATCATCCTGATGGTAAGGTGGACGTGGAAGAGGATAGCACTGTTCGTGGGCTGGCAGAGATTCTTGGGTTGCCCGTTAAGCTCGTTCGGATCATTACGGTAAATGGCAAGCAGGAAGACCTAAATAAAGTCTTGTCTAATGGTGACCTGGTCTATATATTCCCTCCGGCCATAGGCGGGGGCTGATTTCGGTTGAATCGAGTATAAAGATGATTAGTGCGGAGGAAGCAAAACTCTTAGAACCGTATTTCGCGAAAAGTGAAACTTCGGAAATTACTATGCGGCAGGCAGAAGAAGTTTCCGTTGAAACTGGTATTTGCCTGAGGAAAGTTGAATGGTTTGCTATTCGAAAGGGTTTTGTTCCTCGACGGTATCGACACAATCTGGGCACTTTTTCCTGTGCCGGTCAATTGAAACTTCTGGAAAGCAAGGTGGTTTTGATCGGTCTTGGAGGCCTCGGTGGGCATTTACTTGAGCAGCTTGGCCGCGCAGGTGTTGGGGAAATTGTTGGAGTTGACGCTGACGTTTTTGATGAAACCAACCTGAACAGGCAGTTGTTGTCTAACGAGGGAAACCTCGGAAAAGTAAAAGCTTACCAGGCAAAAGAGCGTCTGGAGAAGATCAATAAAGCCGTTAAGTTTACCGGTTTTTCGTGCTGTCTTGACGAGTTGCCGGATGAAGTCTGGCAGAACGCTGCTCTGGTGTTTGACTGCCTGGATAACATTGCTGACAGGCTGAAGCTTGCTCATAAATGTTCGGAAATAAAGTGTCTCCTGGTCCACGGTGCCATTGCCGGGTGGTATGGCGAAGTCGGCGTTGTGTGGCCCGAAAGTGAAATGCTGGAGAAACATTACCAGGGGCAGCGTGAAGGGCTTGAAAAAGAACTTGGGACACCGCCTTTTACGGCTGCGGTGGCGGCAAGTCTGATGGCGGCAAAAGGGGTCCAGATTCTTACTGGGAAATACCGGTCCACGCAGCCAACAATTCACTTCTTTGACCTGCTTGAGGATGATTGGGAAAATATCCAGTTGTAGTCTTCGTGATTATTGGCCGGAAGGACTTTATGTCACGAGCGTTTCCAATATTTCCCTTAATCTCTGTTTGTCTCCATCTGTGGGTGGCAGCAACGGTCTTCTGGGATTGCCGTAAGGCCGACCTAAAATCTCGAGCCCCGCCTTGGTCAGCTGGACGTACTGCCCGGTCGTTTCAAACATAGTGAGCAACGGTAGAAGCTTGAAATACAATTCCCTGGCTTTTTGTATATCCCTTTGTACTGCCGCCAGTTCATATAACTGAACACATAAATTGGGGACCATATTGGCCGGAGGAGCAACCCATCCCTTTGCGCCCATTAAAAACATTTCCATTGAAAGGGTGTCACAACCGCAGAAAATGTCGATATTATCTCCACAGAGATGCATAATTTCAGCAACACGTGTCATGTCACCGGAGCTTTCCTTGATGTGTGATATCTGTTCAAACTCCGCCAGTCGAGCCACCAGGGGTGGTAACATATCAACGCCGGATGTTGCCGGATTGTTGTACAGTACAATCGGCAGGTCAATACTCTCGGCAAGCGTTTTGTAGTGTTCGTAAATCTCCCGCTCGTTGGGATGGCAGTAGTACGGCGGTACAACCATTACGCCGTCCGCTCCAGCTTTCTGTGCATACTGAGAACGTTTTATCGTGTCCTTCGTGGCTACGGCTGCTGTCCCAACTACGACAGGAACTTTTCCTTTGACTTCATCTATGGCGATATCCGCTGCCTGCTGAAGCTCCTGATCAGACATGGCGGCAAATTCACCCGTGCTGCCGGTTGGAATAATACCATTCACGTTGCCTTGGTCCACAAGATATCTCAAATGCTTTCTCAGTGCAGTCTCGTCTATCTTATCGTCTTCGGTAAAAGGCGTGCAGATAACGGCATAGACTCCCTGGAATTTCTTATCCATAAAAACTCCTTTCTGTATTTCGACTCTTACTTTGATTGCATATCCTTTTGTTACGCACACGTATAGGGGCGGTCAGATGCTATTATCCCTCCCCACTTAATATATATTGCTCTTACCGGTATAAGGTGGAAACGTCAATCATTAAAGATTGGAGCTTATCTGCTCCTTAAGAAGAATAGAAAATGAAAAAGTCAAATTCATATATCAAGAAAGGCCGTGCACTTTTCTTCGAACTGATTCCGCCGAGTTTGTTACCACAGCCAACTCCAGCCACGTTTCTCCATGGCCAATGAATTGACGCTTATGGCTGCTCCGTTCCCGGCCTGACCAGATTCACGTTATTCATTTACATGGGACCTGACTATCAACGCCGCTTATGGCAATATTGACTCAGTTGGTCAGTCCTCAGAAAAGAATTCAGCCTCGCTATAGCGGATTTCGAGTACAGGGTACCGCTAACACCCCGCCTAGCACGGCCATTTTTATCCCAGACTTCACAGCTACTAATGAGTATCCGAATTTTAAAGAGCAGCTTCCTTATGACCATTGTAAAAGACCAATATGGTATGTCAACTCTTTTCCACAGAAAAAGAAGAGCGAAAACTATTTCCACCTTTAGACTTTAGGCTAAATTTCTTAATTAGGATTGCGTTAATACACAAAGAACAACAAATCTAAAATCATCCAAGAAGCGCCGAAGGCGGCTTTCACTTCTTTAGTTTATATATAACAATTTTTTTATGGCTCTTTTCAAATTTCTTTGTAAAGATTTCTAAGTCATCTGCCTTAACCGAATCCCTAAAATCGGGGCATATCTTATCAATGTCCGTATTGATAATCATAAAATCTGCCCCTTTTCCCCTGGCATTATTTATGACTTCTGCATAAGTCTTGCCCTTTAACTCATACCACTTCGCCCCCGAATGAAAGGATTCTTGAGGAGATGGTGCTACTACGATAAATTCTTTTTGTCCTGCATTTTCCTTTAACCAATATCCAATCTTTCTTTGAATAGCCCGATGTCCCCGGATTGGCCTTAGCCCTCTTGGCAAGCATATAGCCATAACTACAACTAAGATTATTATAGAAAAGCTGCTTACCCTGCCTCTGCCGACCGACAAGCTCTTATCCTTAAATTTCTCTTGTAACCGGTAATCGATTTCCCAAAATCCCGTTCCTGCCCAACATAATGCCATAGGGACGAAGGCGTAAAGATATCTCTCGTTTATTCCTGCAAAGACTACCAACACAGTGATCCTAAGCAGAATAAATGATAAGATATAGGCCTCTCCAATTTCAAAACCTTTAAATCTCTTCCGCCTGATTACACCAAAAAAGAGAAGCAGCAAAAATACGGGATGATATGCCTTTGCTAAAAAAAATGGGATTCGAGGGACACTATAAGTAATTTTATGTTTTAATACTGACCCTGCTTTTTGAAGAGAAGTCTGATTATCACCGGTTGGTTTGAAGAAGGTATCCACATACTTCTCTTGCTGAGGGCATATTTGCCATCTTCCTGTCTCTTGATGGACAAAGAATAAGTAAGGGAGCGAGGCTACAATAAATATAATTAGACAAAAGAAGCTACTTATGAACTTCCAGCGAATTCCAGTCCTGATTTCAGGAAGATTTATCAACCAAATCCAGCCAAGCACCAAAAAGATTAAGGCGAATCCTTCGAATCGTGTCAAAAAGGCTAACGATAACAATAATCCGACCACCAGGAAGAGAGTCCCTCTCCTTTTTTGAATAGCTATCCAGGAAAGAGATGCGATAGATGTTATGAAGAAGAAGTAAAGCGCCTCTGTCAAAACCTCACCCGAAGCCTGAAAGAGATAAGGATGCACAATGAAAAACAATACAGTCATCAAGGCTATCTTTCTATCAAAGATATTCTTAACCAAAAAAAATAGAGGAAAGACTGTCAATGAACCGAAAAGGCAAGAGACCATCCTGCCGGAGAGTTCAAAATCCCGAAAAATATATGAAGCACCAGCGGTAAATATGGGGAAAAGTGGAGGCAAAATGGGACTAAATGCTTCGTAAAAGTTTCCCCTGGCAATCTCTTTAGCAAGCTGCCCATAGGCGCAACCATCATCGGCAATGCCACGGGCAGTCAATACCAAAAACGCCCTCGAAGCGAGGGTGACTAAAAACAAAATTAATATCTCTTTATTTCTACTAAGTAACCTCATTGGCTTTCACCGATTAGCTCATGGAATCGTTTATCTAACTCCTTAAACTTGAAGCCCAGAATGCTCAATTCCTGTGTCAGTTCCTTATTATTTTCTGAAAGTTTAGAAACTGAAATCGAAAAATAAAAGACTATTAATACAAAAAAAATGAAAATAGAAATTAATAGTAATATAGCTTGTTTACGATTATGGGCGGTCCTCAAGCGTTTTAACATCCGCACTCTTGCTATCCTTTGGTTTGGAGATTGAAGTGATCCGTATTTTCCGGCTAATAACGGCGTCCCTCTCATCCAAAGTGCTTACATCGCCAGCCTCTCCTTCTACTTTGCTATCCTCTTGTTTCTTGGTCCGCTCTAATCTATCAAGCCGCAATTTCATTATTGCCAGTCGTTGTGCAAGTTCAGTCTCCCGCTCAGTTTGTTTGGATATAACTGTTGTGAAATGCAGAACTATACATAGCAGAAACAAAAAGGTTATAAGTAACATTGTGGTCAAGTGTGCAAGTCCAAGCAGCTTTGATATTGTATATATTAGTGTCGGAAACAAACCCATGACCAGAAGCACAACACCTGTCAACAGCCACAATAGTGCATATTTTTCCCAGAGCCTTCTTCTGCGAATGAGTTCAAAAGTGGAAATCAAAATCCCCATCGCCAAAGCTATTACCAACAGTCGCTGCAGCGTGGTCATTCCATGACCTCCTTTAACATTCTCCTTTTCTCAAATCTATCTATGAATACAGCCAGTATTACTTTAATAACATAATAAATGCCTGCAATTAGCGTAATAGACGATTGTCCCGAAGTACGTCCATTCATCGTCACAGGGATTTCCTTGACCCGCAAACCTTCTCGGATGAGAAAGGCGATAGATTCCGGCTCCGGATAATCGCGGGGATATACATGCGAAAACAGGTAAATAACCTTTCGATTGGCTGCTCGAAATCCAGAAGAACTGTCTGTTATCCTCTGACCTGTAAGCAACGTAAGAGCTTTAGCAAGCACCCATTTGCCTGCTTCCCTGACGAATGAAGGCTCCCGTTCGTTCGCCTTTATGTATCGTGATCCGATAACCATATCAGCCTGGTCTTCTATAATAGTGTCCAGGAGTTTATTGATTTGGTCTACGGGATGTTGGCCGTCTGCATCCACCTGGACAGCAATTTCATAGCCCATTTCCTGAGCGTACTTGTAGCCGGTCTGAACAGCACCACCAATTCCCATATTATAAGGAAGACTAAGGACAACCACCCCTTTAGCTTTTGCCATAGCTGCTGTTTTATCTATGGAACCATCATTGACAACTACTATATCGGCAGAAGGAGCATTTTTCTTAATATTATCGATAACATCACCGATACAAGGTGCTTCATTATAGGCGGGTATTATTATCAAAATCTTTTTGCTTGTCGTCACAATACGTCCCTGTATTTAGCTATTACAAACCCTGAATCTCCAGATGCCAATAGCCATACCTATTCCTCGTGAATATTCTCGCAAAAAAGTAATAAATGTCAAGTAGATATATTTAGCTTTTTTTGTGCGTTTGATTAGCGAAAAAGGCATAACAAGATGCATTATAGCCTGTAAGATTAGAAAAGAACAAAACAAATAGATCAGAGACCGAATAAAGAGAAAAGGCAGCAGTAATAATGTCAACAAAGCCAGCGGAGGTTGCACAAAACCTAATAAACCAGCATAAAAATCTCCCTTAGACATATCCGGATGGTCCTTATATAGCTTCATCCGCCAGAAACCATGTTTGAATTGTCGCTTCAGATATCTCAGTAAACTTGTAGGATGGTAATGACCTACTTTTATGTTTTTGTCAAAAATGAGGGTATAGCCTTTTTTGACAACTCTGTATGCGATATCATTGTCTTCTCCGCTGGCGTCCGAGTAGCTTTCGTTAAAGCCTCCGACTTCTTCCAGAATACTGCGTCTATATGAGACATTAAATGCTCCCAGATAGTTCACCTCTTTAGGCATTTTTAGATGTCTTTGCACAATTTCTTCATGGATGCAGGATGCGAACAGACTTTCTGAATTTATAATGTCATAAGAACCACCTACGCCAGCGATTTGCTCAGAGGTGTATGCCTTAATGATTTTAGATACCCACTCTTTTTCTGGAACACAATCTGAATCAGTAAAACAAATGATTTCACCTTTAGCAGATTTTGCCCCAAGATTTCTCGCTGCAGCAGGGCCTTTATTTTCCTGATAGAGGTATTGAACAGCAGGATATTGCCTGACAATTTCCCGTGTATTGTCAGCTGAGCCGTCATCTGCCACAATAATTTCAAATTTTTTCTTCGGATAATTCTGGCTCAAACAGGCTTCAATAGTTTTCGAAATTGTTGCGGCTGAATTATATGCTGGTATGACAACCGAAACTAATGTTTCCATGGTTTCATTCATGATGACAAAGAAAGTATCTTCAAATAATTAGTTTCTTGATCCAATAGCTGATACTAACATGCGCCGGCAAATCCTGAGATTCCAACAATTAATACTTTCATAAGCCCTCCTTGGAAAGACACTTCATTCATTATTTCCGGTTACCTTCCAGACGCTCGACTCATTATTTTCATAGATTAATCTAACAAACGAAAATGTGCGTAATCTTTCCACAAAAGACTTTGGGTATCCGCCAATAAAACGTATATTTTTATCATCATAGACCATTGAATTCCTAATCATAATATAATCAATGCCCTTGTTGTTTATCGCATATAAAGTTTTTGTTGCATCGGTGCTCCAAAATATTTCATTATTTCCCCACCTTATCATTCTTTCAGCCCTTTCAAGGCAAATATACCCTAAGTAAAGTATCTCTGCGTCGGGGGGGGTATTTTCTTTAATGTAAGTAAAACTATCATTTAAGCCCTTAGGAATCTGTCTTTTCATACTTACATAGAATACAGTTACGAATAGTTGAAGTGCACAGACAATAATAACTATAATCTTAATATACTTCCTGTGCATAGAGACAATGGAGCGGGAGGCCAGCACGGCAGCAAACGGCACTGTCGGCATTAAATACCGCATTTCCTTGCATAAACCCAGAAAACATAAATAGAGTAAAATATAGCTTATTATTAATGTCCACAAAATAATATCCTGCTTTTTAAACCATTTATACTTATGGAAAAAATACATGATCAGACATAGGATTAGTGTTACGCCAAAATAAGAAAGAAACAAATAGTCTTTAAAATATTTCATAAAGGGATAGTCCCCGGCTGCAAGATTTGCGAAGCTGGCCGCATCTCCTGTTGGAGCAAATGCTGTCGGAGTGGAAGCTGTTGGAGCAGTGGAAGCTGTTGGAGCAGTGGAAGCTGTTGGAGCAGTGGAAGCTGTGCGCGCTCTTTCCATCATTTTGGTCATTGGAGTAGCTGCTCGCTGCATAATTTTAGTTACAGAACTCCATATGCTTGGCGGCATTTCCTTAAAAGCTTGTTTGCGCCAATAAATGTCGGGAAGGATAATAACACTTGCGACGGCAAACATAATTAATAAATTTCTGAGCTTAACTTTAAGGCTTACTTGATCGTAAAAAACGATAAGTATAATGGCCGGGATAAACAAGAGGCCATTTCTTTTTGCCAGGTAAATCATGCCCAAAGACACTCCCGCCCAAAGATATTTCTTCTTTATCATGAGCAGTACACATAGAACAGCAAAAACAACAGACGGGATATCCGTATAAAATAATATGCCGAAAGCAGCCACCATCGGAACCGTAGCAACAAGCACAGGGAATAAATACCTACTTCTTTACTATAAAGCTCCCTGCCTAATAAATAAGTAAGAAAAATCAGTAAAAAATAGTACGAAGTGTGGTAAATCTGGGCTAATGTAAACGAAATACGGCCGAACGTTTTCCAGACTGCTGTTAGCATAAAATGCCAGAATATATCATGGGTATAAATGACCTCCGACCGCTCGGAGTCCTGGTACAGGATATCTTTTACCGGCCTTTTACCCGACAGATAGAAATTCTTGGCAAGGCGATAATGATAAACCTCGTCGCCTAAAGACAACTCTGTGGTAAAACTAATAACCACCGGCAACATAATCGCAAAAGTGACAATTACGATTAATATAGTGTGTTTCCTACTCACTCAATCCTCTTTTCTTAAAGTCATAATGCAACATAAACCGACCAATATTCTCTATCAAATAAGTTGCCTTTTTTAAGTTGCGAGAGGTTTGTCATCCAGGTTATCGATTCAAATTTCTTTTTGAATTGAACCTCTCCGTGATAATAGGAGCTAAAGTCAATCGGCTCTCCCGAAAAAGTAATAATAATATCATTTTTCTCAATCACATCTTCCTTTTCCGACTTAAAAGATTCCAGGCCTTCCTCTACAAGGCTTTTATCCCAATACAAGAAGATCGTCCTGGCAAATACCGGCACAAAACTTCCTATGTAAACTTGTTTCTCGTACCGATTTTTCAGATAAAAATATGTTGCATTGTATGTTTCAATCCATCCTCCCCTGTCCAGGCCAAGAAGAACCCTTTGACCGGGCTGAGCGGTGATTTCAGATACATAAGAAAGCATATTCTGATATGCATTGTTTCTCGAAAAAAAGACGACAAAGAACCTTATGTTTAATAAATTGCCCCCTAACATCAAGATAAACAAAGCGGCTGGAATTACAACTCTTCTAATATCGCATTTTAAAGTATATAACTTTGCAAAGATAATCAGAATCGGAGGAATAAACGGCAAAAGCAAATAAGCTCTTGGGCCCGATCTCCAAAAAAACAATATAAGCAATGGGAATAAAGCGAATAGTGCCATAAAGACAAGTTGCAACTCGTCATTCCCGGTCAATAGTTTACGCCTTTTATTAATTAAGTACAAATAAGCGCCTGAAAGGATAAGAAAAGCTACTATTGGACAACGATAAGGGAAGTGCAATAAACTCGTCAAGAAACTGCTAAACCCGAAAATAGAATTTCCATACCCCTTTCCAGTGAAATATTCACCACCTAAGGAGAAGAATAGCATCATTCTGAGTACAAAGGCAACAAAAAGACATACGGAAACATATAATGTCCTTTTCAATAAAACTTTTTCTCTTAGTAACCACAATAAAATAAAAAAAGCAAAAAAAGAAAGTAAAATAAACACTGCACTTTCATTAGTTAAGAGGCTTAAGAAAAACAATAAGCCTATTAAAATTAAATTAGTTCCTGTTCCATTTCTAAATATAAAATCAAAACTAATCACCATAAGCAAGATAAAAAAGGGCAGGAAAAAGGATTGAGGTGTACCCAGCCTGCAATAGTTTTCACCAAACGAAGTTGTGCTTAAAAAAACAAGGAGGACAAGCACTGAAATCTTCCGGTTTTTTGTCAAAGAGTGGGTAAAGTTATACAGGGTTATTAAGGAAACAAGTAAAAGGATATTTTGCGCAAGATATAAAACAAACACATTCCGGCCGGAAACTCTGCCCATGCACCAAAAGAACATACGGTAGGCAGGGACAAATCTGTCAATTGCTTTAATTTCAAATACTGCAAATACACTTTCATCCTTCATTCGAAAGACTTGCCAGTCATCCATCATAGACCAATTATTAAATAGAAAAACGAGATTAAATAGAATGAAAACCAGGCCTAAAACAAAAAAGCAAATCCATTTATTTCTTTTCATTATTTAATTTCTTATGTTTGATGTGTAATCTGTTTCGTTTCAAAACCAAAAACATCCTAAGCTTTCGCCATGTCGGTGATGTCCTTTTTTGCAAAAAAAACATTGTCGAAAATATTGTAGTGCTCTTTTGTGAAAGGAATTGGGTGTTCCTTTGAGATGACAAATGCGTTATATTCATAGGAATTTAGAAACTTGACGATTTCATCGATGGACGTATGGTAATGAATAAAGTTAAGATCATACAGCTCTATGAGAAACATCTTTGGCTGAAGTTCTTTTTTCGATAAAGTCTCAAGTGAACCCTCAAGAACAAATTTTTCCGCTCCTTCAACATCAATTTTCACAAAATCGATTCTCTCTATGTTATTATCACTTACGTAATCATCTATCTTGCGAACCTCCACCTGAATTATTTTTTCCAGGTGATCCCTCTGAGTGTGTATAAAAGAGGAGGTTCCCCATTTACTTGATACTGAAAATTTTGCATCTCCCCTGTAATTACTTATAGCAAAATTATTTACTCTTATGTTGCTAAGATTATTAAGCAATACATTCGCGTTTAGCAAGTGACAACAAAGCGGAATCGGCTCAAATGAGTGAACGCTCCCATTTTGGGAAAGAGTGGAAAATAACAAAGTATAATAGCCGACATTGGCGCCCACATCAAAGTAGATCCAATCTTTTTTGGCTACTCTTCGAATAAAGTTTGTCTCTTGCTTTTCGAATTTTTTTAAGTAATAGATTTTCCATCCCATACCTTCGTCGACAGGAACAAGTATCTCGTAACCATTAACACGTGCCTGTTTAATTTTCTTTTTTCCGGAAAGAATAATATCTACGATTTTACTTCGAATCATACTTTTCAAAGATACTTTACCCATCTCTAATTCCTTGATAATTTGACTCATTTTAAGAAAGTATAGCTGGTAATAATGCCCAGATAAACCAAATAATGAAAAAGTATAGGCAACCAATAAGGTGAATGCTGCTTGGCAATATTAAGTTCTTCCTTAAACTGTTTTGAATAGCCCATTGTTCCCTTTGCTTTGGGATGAATCCGAAAACTTGCTAAATATTCATTAATTATAGCTGGTTTATACTTCTTTCCTTAACGATATATCTTGGCCTATTTTTGACTTCGTCAAAAATTCTGCTTACATAGACTCCAATTACACCTATAAAACACAACTGTAATCCGCCAATAATTAAAACACTAACTAGGATGGATGTCCAACCAGAAAGAGCTCTATCTGTAAAGGCCTTTACGCAGACAGCATAAATAGCGTAAATAAACCCTATAAAAGATATCGATATGCCGAAATAAAAAGATAATAGCAAAACAGAAGAAGAAAAAGAAGTAATGCCATCTATGGCAAGTTTAAACATTTTTATAAGTGAGTATTTTGATTCGCCCCCAAAACGTTTGCCCACTCTATAACTAACCGCAGTACACTTAAACCCAATAAAGGGTATTAGTCCTCTTAGGAACAAGTGTGTTTCTTTAAATTCCTTTAGAGATTCCACTACTTTTTTATCCACTAACCTGAAATCTGCAGCGTTTTTAGGAATGTTTAATTCTGTGAAACTATTGATTAATTTATAGAACAAACTTGCTGTAATTCTTTTTAGCAAAGGTACATGGGTTTCACTTTTTCTAATCGTGTGAACAACTTCATAGCCTTCTTCCCATTTTTTTATTAACTGTAGAATCACTTCAGGTGGATGTTGCAAATCCGCATCAATTGATATTACACAATCTCCAATCGCAAACTCGTAACCTGCTATTAAAGCAATCTGGTGTCCAAAATTCCTTGAGAAGCTAATAAATTTAACTTTATTATTTTCCCTTTGTAATCCCTTTATTTTTTGCAAAGTGCTATCACTGCTCCCATCATCAACGAAAACTAACTCATAATTGTAACTCATACCAGACAAGACTCCTATCAGTGTCTCGTAGAACTTAGGAATATTTTGTTCTTCATTAAAAACAGGGACAATTATTGACACTAATCGGTTAGACATTTATATAGACCTCGTTTTAAAACTGTGCTTTTCTACCTATTTTAGAAAAGAATAACTTATAACAATACTCCAATAAACCAAATAATGGAAGAATACAGGCACCCAATTAGGTGAGTAGAGTTTTGCTATATCAAGTTCTTCCTTAAACTGTTCTGAATAGCTCATCGTTCCCTTTGCTTTGGGATGAATTCGGAAATTTGCCAAATATTCATTGATTATCGTCGGCTCATACTTTTTTCCGATTCTTAGCCAATATTCATAGTCTGCGGCAAAGTTTAGATCACAATTTAAGAAACCAATTTCGTCGATTAGTTTCCTTCTCCAAAAAACGGTCGGCTGGCTGATAAAATTAATGGCTAAAAGCTTATTATAACTATATCTCTTTAGCCAGAAATTCTTAAACCAAGTAATCGGTCTAAAGAACTCACCACCGGTTTCTTTAATAATCCTGCATCTACCACATATCCACATTACCTGCGGATGTTGATTAAAATATTCGCCTATCTTTTTCAGGGTATCCATCTCGTAAAAGTCATCAGAGTTTATATAAGCCACGATTTCACCGGTTGCTAAACGCAATCCCTTATTGATGGCGTCCATTTGCCCTTCATCTTTTTCTGACGTCCAAATTATATTAGAATCACTTTTTTTCAAAATCTCTAAAGTCCCATCGGTAGAGCCGCCATCGATAATTATATGTTCTACATTAGGATAACTTTGGCCCTGAATACTTTCAATTGTCTGCTCAATGAATGATGCTTGATTATAAGAAGGTGTAATGATAGATATTTTTGGCAAGTGCATTAATTGTCTCCGTAGTTTGCCTTTTTAAGATCGAGGCTGTTTCTTCTCATTGTAGTGTAAGGCATGCAATCTATCTTGTTAAAAGAAACATAGCTAAAATGCTATCGGCCAAAAAAATTAACTATTAGAGCCATCTGCCATGCACAAACATAAAAGGTAACAAGAATCTCTTTTTAGACTCCGGCCCTGTGGGGCTCAGCAGCCCTATAAACGTAAATATAATTTTAGATATCCTGAAGAATCACTCAGAAAGAAAAGGTTAAATCTGCACGAGATATTATCATTTTCATTATTAGCAGCAAGAGTTAATCAACAAAAACCGTGCCGATTGATTATCAGGGCCTGCAGCAAAGAAAACATGTTGTGATTTGGAAACGTACTTTGTTATGTTTTCTTGTTGTTGACCAAAAGCTGCTGAAGGGGCTAGGAGATCTGAAAAAGACACAACCTTCAAATCAATTCAGCATCTGTTTGATTTGCCAAGTGTAACTGCATTTTTTCTGTTTGTTGAATGCTTTTGTTTTTTTATATATTCAAACAAGTCGAAGTATTTTAATAATTCTTTAAAAGAGAATACCCTTAAAGTTCGTATAATAAATCTTGCAAAAGCTAAAAATCCCTTTTTAATATAGAATGCCTTTAAAATTGCAAATTGCCATGACCTCATCTGTTCAGCGCTGTTTTCATGATCGTAAACACAGTGTTCTTTGCCATTGATCCAGGTACTGTCATCTAACAAGCCCTCTTTTTTAATTTTATAGTAAAGAGGGGAGCCAGGAAAAATCACCACTGACCTCGACACCGCTATCTGGTCCGGAGTTATATCTGAAAGAAGTTGCTTTGTTTGTTCAATGGTATCGGCATTCTCCCCAACGTTACCTATCATAAAAAATGCCTTGGTCTTTAAGCCGGCCTTTCTGGCTGCAGCAAAAGCACTTTTTATCTGGGAAACAGTTGTTTTTTTGTTGATATTTTCAAGTATTTGTTTGCTCCCCGATTCCACGCCAAACCCAATGTGCGCACAACCAGCTTCTTTCATTTTCTGGAGCATTTCTAGTGACACATGATCAACCCTTGTATTACAAGCCCAGGGGATATTCCATTTATTATCTATAAGGATTTGGCAGAGATTCTTTATTCTATTCATATCCAAAGTAAACTCATCGTCCAGAAAAAGAATGCACCGCTTTTTTTGTTCCTCTACAAGCATTTTCATTTCTTTAAATATCGAATATGGCGACCTAAATAAA
>Ga0209986_10000647_pt1 | contig 34219 bp, 32 predicted proteins | sample BlataG_FD_183168 | JGI IMG/M metagenome (GOLD analysis project Ga0209986, IMG submission 183168) | Deep subsurface microbial communities from Black Sea to uncover new lineages of life (NeLLi) - Black_00105 metaG (SPAdes) (version 2) | ecosystem: Environmental > Aquatic > Marine > Oceanic >...
TCATTGAAAACGTAGACTTCATCCCCGTCTCTAATGCCCCTGGCGTCAGCATCGGCCGGATTTATCCAGGCCACGTGCGGTTCGACTTCCTCAAGCCAATCAACGTTTTGCAGAGTGGAATGCACCCTGACTCTGGGATGTGGTGAGAGAAGCTGGAGCGGGTATTTCTCTATCAGCGGGTCGTTTCTATCTTCCCACGTACCTATGTATTTTGGGATAGGCGGACAGAGTGGGTTGTTGAGGTCCGCCGCCCGCTGTGAGAAGATTTCGATCTTCCCTGAGGGTGTTGGAAAAGGATTGTTCTCCGGGTCCTCAATCTGTTTCTGGAAAGCAACATAGGGTTCATCGAGCTTGACCCGGTGTATGCCTTCACGCTTGAACTCATCATAATCCTTGATATGCTGGGCGTATTCCGGGTGCTGCGTGACGAATATCCTGAGCCACTCTTCTTCCGAACGAGTTTCGAAGTCTTCAAAGCCCAGTCTCTCCGCCAGTAAAGAGGCGATCTCCCAGTCTGTTTTACACTCTCCCAGAGGTTCGATGGCCTTGTTGATAAAAGTGAAGTAAGGGCCGGACGGCCAGGGTCGCGTAAGATCGTTCTTCTCCGCAAAGCTCTTCACCGGCAGCAAGATGTCCGCGTATCTGGCGGTGGGGGTCATGAACAGGTCCTGGACGGCAATGAATTCCAGGCTCTTCAGCGCCCGCACACCCTTGTTGACGTTGCCAAGTTGGTTCAAGGGGTTGCCACCGGCAAACCATGCCATCTTGATGTCTGCCGGATATCCTCCTGCCTTTCCTTTTAGAAGTCCGTCGAACATCTTGTTAATGTGGATTCGCCGTACCAGCCGGAGGCTCAGGTCAAGGGTACCCCGGATCGAGGGCCCCCCTTCTTCAGCCGGATTCTTCATACCGGGGATTCCGGCGCTGCGGAACATGTGGCCTATGGGTGTTCCCATCAAGCCGCCGCAAGCGCTGCCCCCGCGCTTGCCGATGTTCCCGGTCATAGCAGTCAGGGTTATGGCGCAGCGATTGTACTGCTCTCCCATGGCGGCTCGCGCAGGCCCCTGGCAGTCCATCAAAGACGCTGGCTTTGTGGTTGCATATTCCCTGGCAAGTCGCTCGATGGTTGGCGCCGGGACTCCGGTAATCGCTTCAGCCCAGGCCGGGGTCTTTTCGACGCCGTCCTCGATACCCAGAACATAATCGCTGAATTTATCGAAACCGACAGTGTACTTATCCAGGAATTCCTTATCGTGGAGGTTCTCTTTGATCATCACGTAGGCCATGCTGACCATCATGGCAGCATCGGTACCCGGGATGATAGGTATCCATTCGCTTGCCAGAGTTGCCGCAGTATCATGGTATCTGGGGTCGATACAGATAATCCTAATCCCGGCTTCCTTAGCCTTGATGAGATTGTAGACACAGTCAGTGCCCGAGATCATCCTCACCGGGTCCCAGCCCCACATGATTATCAGGCGAGAGTTGAGGAAGTCCTCCCGGCTGTGGCCAACCATGACATCACCGTAGCTGGTCATCACCGCCCATACGGCGCCTTCGGATGAAATGTTTCCGTAGGTGGTGGTGAAGCCTCCGAACATGGAGAGAGCTCTCGCCAGGGAGCCTATTGTATGTAGTGCACCCAGGTGCCCGCCACCCCCAAAGAAAATGGCGGAGTTTCCATAGGTCTCCTTGACTCGCCTCAGCTGGGCGACGATAGTCTCCATGGCTTCGTCCCACGAAATCCGTTCGAACCGACCTTCGCCCTTCTCTCCTACCCTCTTCATGGGGTACTGCAGGCGACCGGGATGATATATCCAATGCCGGTAGGCTCGACCCCTCAAGCAAGCTCTGAGTTGTTCTCCTGTGTCTTCGAAATCATCGCCCTCGATTCTGGTTATCACGCCGTCCTTCACATGAACCCTGAGCGGGCAACGCCCACCGCAGTCGAGGGCGGAAGTGCACCTGATAATCGTCTCACCGCTCGTCAGGTCCTTCTCTTTAGCACTCATTACGTCCTCCTTAGGAATTGCTTGCTGTGTCCTGTAACTCCTGGGATTTGGCTACCGCATCTTACGCTCTTCGCTGGTGTACTGCAACCCGAGGTTACCAGCAGCCTTGACCCTCCTAGACCTCGGTGTTATACTCTGTCTCTTAGGCCCCTACAGACGATGAACCGAATCATATCCTGGTGGAGTGCAGGATGAAGCTGGCAGGCAAAATCGCCATAGTCACCGGCAGCAGCCGCGGCATAGGCAAGCAAATCGCCCTGGCCTTTGCCAGAGAAGGTGCTGCCGTGGCGGTGGTTGCCCGAACCGAGAAAGAGGGGGGTAAGCTCCCCGGCACCATTCACCAGACCGCTGAGGAGATACGTGTGTTGGGTGGCCGCGCGCTTCCTATCAGGACTGACATAACGGTTGATGAGGACGCGGAGCGGATGGCCCAACGGACCCTCGATGAGTTCGGGCGGATAGACATCCTGGTCAACGACGCGGCAGCCAACTTCAATTCCACCGTGGCTGATTTGACCATCAAGCGCTGGGACGTGATGATGCGCGTCAATCTCCGCGGCACTTTCATCTGCACCAAGGCGGTGCTGCCGACGATGATGGCCCAGCGGAGCGGTAACATCATCTGTATGACTTCCATTGCCGCCAAACGGATGGCGCCACCAGGTGAAGTATGTTACAGTATCACCAAGGCCGGCATTGAGCTTTTCTGCTGGGGGTTGGCCCAGGAGGTGAAGGAGTACAACATCGCCGTCAATGACCTCTACCCTGCGGGCGGTGTGGCTACTGACGGCTTCAAGGCGGTCTTCCGCAACGTGGACCTGAGCGGTTCCGCAGTAGAGAAAATGAAGACGCCCGAGGAGATAGCTGAAGCTGCCTTGTGGCTGGCTACCCAGAGTGCCAGCACCTTCACCGGCCGCTCGGTGAATGATGAAGAGGTTAGGAGCTACATTCAGGGCTTGGCTGCGCCCTAACCAGTGTCCCTGGCAGGGCTGTTGAACTTGTTACGCTTGTCATAGTACGGCATTCTGCTAGCTTGATAAAGGAGGAGGTAAGACTATGGCCTGGTTTGAAACGAATAATGCTCGGATCTACTATGAAGATGTGGGCGAGGGCGAGCCAATCATAGCCAATCACGGTTTGGCGGAGGACTCCGGCTACTGGAGTGAGACAGGCGTCACAGCGAAGCTGGCCGAGCGCTACCGGGTGATTTCCATGGACATGCGGGCGCATGGCCGCACCGTTGCCACAGGAGAGCCGTATGGCTATGATGCAGACACGATGGCCGATGACTTCGGTGCGCTGGCTGACAAGCTGGGTCTGGAGCGCTTTCATATCCTGACGCATGCCACAGGCGGCATGGTGGGCGTACGTTACGCCATGACCCGGTCTGAGCGGCTTATCAGCCTGATGCTGACCGACACTGGGTCAGCTACCCGGCCTCAAGTCCCTGGCCTGGAGACAGAGGAAGAGATAGAGCGCGCTATCGAGGAGGCGGAGCAGAGACTGAAAGCGCCCCCATCAATAGAGGAGATAATCGCCTATACGAGAGCCAACCCCGGTCCGTTCTTGTTCAAGATGGCCGAGCATCCCGACAGCGAACGGATGTGGAAGATCTACGAAGGGTTCGTTCGCCGTGCTGACCGGAAGCAAATCATCACCTTCCAGTTCAACTTCTACTCGGACCCTGACCCACGTGTTGAGGGGCTGAGGCAAATCAAGTGCCCAACCCTGGTGCTGCTAGGTGAATTCGATATCGTCTTCCTGGAGCCGAGCGCCTTGATGGCCAAAGAGATTCCCGACGTGCGGCATGTGATTATCGATGGAGTCGGCCACATGACAGCCATCGAAGCGCCGGAACGGACTATCAAAGGGCTCCTTGATTTCCTGGAGACAGTGGCGGAGACGGGAAAAGCGAACAGGTGACAAGGCGGGCCATCCTGGCCTTTGCCCAAAAGGTGAGGTCACAGCCCAGGATTCATGCCGAGGTGCACGGATACCTCGCTGTGCCTGGAGAACCGTACCCGGGTTACCCAAGAACGTGAAAGGAGACTGAGGCGTGAGTATACCCAGTTTATCCATGGAGGGTAAGACCGCTGTTGTCACGGGTGCCAGGAGAGGGATCGGTGAAGCCACTGCTCTGGCCTTTGCCGAGGCTGGGGCTGATGTTGCCATCTGTGACTGGGTGGTTGAGGGTGGAGAGCTGGCGGCTGTGGCCGAGAAGATTGAGAAGCTCAGTCGGCGCTCGGTAGCTGTTCAGGCTGATGTCTCCCGGAAGGCGGATGTTGACAGCCTGGTGCAACGGACAATGGCTGCGTTTGGAACCATCGATATTCTGGTAAACAACGCTGGCATAGCTAGTGCCATACCATTGCTTGAAATCGGTGAAGATGACTGGGACCTTGTCATTGATATCGACTTGAAGGGCTGCTACCTTTGCAGCCAGGTGGTGGGCAAGATAATGGTTGAGCAGAAGAGGGGCAACATCATCAACATATCGTCAGTGTTCGGCATAAGTGGGCATCCAGCCTGCGTCGCCTACGATAGCGCCAAAGCCGGCGTGATTTCGCTCACTAGAGCACTGGCATGTAATCTGGGCCCGTACAATGTACGGGTCAATGCCATTGCTCCCGGTTCGATCAAGACAGAGATGATACAACCTCTGTGGAGTGACCCTGAGTTGTTGGCGGCGCTCGAGCGTTCAAACGCGCTGGGCAGGATAGCTCAGCCAAGCGAGGTTGCCAATGTAGCTCTGTTCCTGGCTTCGGATGCCGCCAGCTATGTGACAGGGCACACCATCGTTGTGGACGCGGGCTTGCTGGCCTAGCCTTTGCGCCATGACTTGGCCAGATAGCAATGACAGGTAATGCAAAAGGAGGTTTCGCCCTGACTATACCCAGTCTGTCTATGGAGGGTAAGAAGGTCATTGTCACCGGTGCCAGAAGAGGAATCGGTGAAGCTACTGCTCTGGCTTTTGCTGAAGCTGGGGCTGATGTTGCCATCTGTGATTGGGTGGTCGAGGGTGGAGAGCTGGCGGCTGTAGCCGAGAAGATTGAGAAGCTCGGTCGGCGCTCGGTAGCGGTCCAGGCCGATGTCTCCCGGAAGGCGGATGTGGACAACCTGATACAACGGGCGATGGATGAGTTCGGCACCATCGATGTCCTGGTGAACAATGCTGGTATGTCCAGCGGCACGCCGTTCCTTGAAATGGCTGAGGATGAATGGGATAGCGTCGTAGATGTCCACTTGAAGGGCTGCTACCTTTGCACTCAGGCCGTGGCCAGGATAATGGTTGAGCAGAAGAAGGGCAACATCATCAATATAGCCTCGGTGGAAGGCTTGAGGTCGGTAAGAAGAACTGCCAATCCCTACCCTGCCGCCAAGGCAGGCATCATGTTGCTTACCAGGGGGCTGGCCTGGGAGCTGGGCCCCTACAACATACGGGTCAATGCCATTGCCCCTGGTGCTATCAGAACGGAGATGCTGCGCGATGCATGGAGTGACCCTGTAGCATTGAAGGTTTTCGAGGCCATGATACCGCTGGGCCGCATGGCTGAGCCGAGTGAGATTGCCAATGTGGCTCTGTTCCTGGCTTCGGAGGCGTCCGGTTTTGTTACCGGGCATACTCTTGTTGTAGACGCTGGCTTGATGGCCGGCTCTCAGAGTCCGCCGCACCCTGACGATCTCCTCAGGCTGGCAAGTCAAATGCAGTGACCTGCGGAATTGAGCGCGGCGAGCTTCTGATGGCTGCGCAGTTGCTGTAGGCGTTGCAAGAGCACCACAATATGGACTTACACGTTCACACTACCTATTCGGATGGCAGCTCCGCGCCAGCGGCCATGATAGAGAAAGCCATCGCTCTGGGCATTAAGGACCTGGGAATAACGGACCATTACGGCGGCCTGGAGCAGTACTCCGTCGTATCAATCCCCGAACTCGATGGATACATCTCTGAACTTACAAGGCTCAAACAACTCCACCAGGCAAAAATCAATGTCTGGATAGGCCTGGAGACGGCGATTCTGGACGATCTACCTTTTCCTCAACTGAACAAGCTAGATTATGTGCTATTTGAGGATGTAGAAATGGATCCCAGGCTGGGTTACCTCGTGACGCACGTCAAGCCGAATTTGAGAGTTCCGGTTGGGATGGCTCATCCGCAGATTCTCCTGCTGGAGAAGTCTGTTGATATCGTGGAAAAAGAAGGGATCTTTATTGAGCTGAACACACATTACCCAGACAGGTACAAAGGCAACTGGGCAAGAAGTGTTTGGGACGAACTACTTCCACGAGACATCCGTATTTCGGTGGCTTCCGACGCCCACAATATCAGGCGGGTTGGAGATACCGGTGACGCTATGAGGTTCATCGAGGAGAACAACCTGTCGCAAAAGGTGTGGTTGCCTAAGAAACGTCAACGGGGATAGCAATGGAGACAGGTTGCCGAAGACGACTGACCGACCCGGAACTCTCGCTTCCGTTGAGGCTGGGCACTCAGGAACCACGTCGAGCTTCTTGCGCCCCCTTTGACCTCAAGGCCGCACGAGCTGTTCAAGAAGGTGGAGTGTGTATTTCATAGCACGGCTCTAGCTAAGGGACTCTGTGGGCGACGATCCCGAGCAGGAGGATATCATCCGTTTCCATCCCAGCCGCATTGGCCAATTGCGCCTTCTCCGGCCGCTCGCCGAGCGGGACTTCCGCTTGCTTTGGCTGGGCGAGAGCATATCCGTTTTCGGTAACCGGTTTCAGGGTATAGCTCTGGCTTGGCTAATACTGGAAGAGCTAGGGTCCGGTCTGGTGCTCGGCACGGTGATGATGGCAGCGGCCATCCCATTTGCCGTCTTCATGCTCTTCGGAGGTGTGTTGAGTGACCGTCTGTCACCGCGCCGGGTTATGCTGATATCAAACGCGTCCCGGTGCATTCTCGTGGCCGTGCTCGCTTCCATTGTCTTCGCCCGTGCCATAGAGCTGTGGCATGTCTACGTCTTTGCGGTAACCTTTGGGTTCGTGGGGGCTTTCTTCTTGCCGGCCATGATGGCGATGATTCCAAGGGTGGTCGGCAGGGAGAGACTTGAGGCAAGCAACTCCCTGGTGCAGGGAAGTATGCACTTGAGCGGCCTTGTGGGCCCGGCGCTAGCGGGTGTCGTGGTGGCTGTGGTGGGCACCGCAGCAGCGTTGGGTGTTGATGCAGCTACGTTCGCGTTCGCGACCGTGACGCTGTGGCTGATGAAGCCCGTGAATCACCTCACCGAACCGGCGGCAGAGGGTGGAGCACTGCCGGCTCGACCCGTCAAGCCGGGCAGCGCGCTCACCGACATCACCAATGGGCTGCGCTACGCATGGGGCCACGCAGAGATTCGGGCACTTCTGCCCGCGATTGTGGTCATGAACCTCTCTTTCGTCGGCCCGATTACTGTTGGCCTCGTATCACAGATCCACAGCCTCACGGGAAAGGCTACTGCACTCGGCACGGTAGTGGCGGTAGCCGGTGGTGCTGCCCTGGTCGGTTCGCTTCTGGCTGGCACAATCAAGCTGGGACATCGTGGCATACTGATGATTGTCGCAAACGCAGTACTCGGCGCTGGGTTCATCCTGCTTGGCCTGGCACGAAGTGTGCTGTCAATTTCGCTGCTGCTCGGTGTCGTCGGCATCCTGAATGGCTTTGTCAACATAAAGGTCATCGCGTGGCTTCAGGGGGCAACTCGGCCCGACATGCTCGCTCGAGTGATGAGCCTTGTCATGTTCGCCTCAGCAGGGCTGCAGCCGGTGTCTTTCGCCTTGGCGGGCACGCTTGTTGACCTGAATCCCACTCTGATGTTTGCCGGGGCCGGCGGCCTGATGATGGTCACGTGCTTCTATCTGGCTGCGTGCAGAGCTGTACGCACCATCGACTAACCGTGGTGCCAGGAAAGAACCATCGCGCGGACGATGAATGACTCAGAGTAGCGAACCTGACGAGTGCATTATGACTTCGCCCAGTCTGTTGTTGGTGTTGAAGGTCGGCGGGCAGTGGCCTAAAATAGGCATGGTAGTGGGAGCGGGAAATATCCAATCGACAAGGAGGGTAACCATGAGAAAGCTTGCAACTTCAGTAGCAGCGGCAGTACCCGTGGCCGTGCTTTTGGCGGCCGGATTGCTGGCCGGCTGCGTAGGGGGCCTGATAACTGGGTCCGGGAACGTGGAGACTCGAGAAATGGACTTCACTGGTTTTGACCGTGTTGAAGCGGGGTATGCCTTTGAGGTTGAGATTACCCAGTCTGATTCGTACAGCGTTAGGATAACTGCGGATGATAACCTGTTTGACGACTGCATTGCGGTTTCCAAACAGGGCCGGACATTGAAGATAGGCCTGAAACCCACCGTCACTGTCAGGCCCTGGACCTTGAAAGCTGAGGTCACCATGCCCGACCTCTACGGGTTAGGTTTATCAGGAGCAGCGCGAGGGACTGTTGCCGGGTTCAGCTCCTCCGAGGGTCTTGACCTTGACCTGTCCGGGGCCGGCTCTCTGGAGATGAGTGATATGTCAGCCGGCGATATCACACTTGACCTGTCGGGAGCCAGTCGGGTCAGCGGTGACATAACGGCCAGTGGTGATGCGGAGTTTGATCTGGGGGGAGCCAGCAGAGTTGAACTGGCGGGCTTGGCCAATGATATGCGAATCGTTGCCTCTGGGGCCAGCAAGTTGGAACTGGAGGATTTCCCGGTTCGGAACGCGGATGTGAGCCTCAACGGTGCCAGCCAGGCTACAGTAAACCTGGATGGTAGACTGGATGCTGACCTCAGCGGTGCCTCCAAACTCTGGTACGTTGGCGAGCCCACCATGGGCGACATGCATATGTCTGGTGGTTCCACATTGAGCAAGAAAGGTTGACAAGTTGGTGACGCTAGGCGGAGAAGGATCGGCGTTCTGACATAGCCACGGTGGTTGGAGTGGGAAATCTGGGTGAATACGGTTGACGCGCGAACCCTGGCCAGGAACAGGCGCACCAAGTACTGACCATGGTGCGTGTTGGCCAATTCTACCGCCTGAATGTCCATGATTATGGGTCATAATGGTCTCGTCCGACTCGACAAGTCCCAGGTCAAACCTGCCGCCGCCGTGTTGGCTGGGGCATTCCAGGATGACCCACTAAGTGTGTATTTCTTTCCAGAGGCTTCCGAAAGAAGGAACAAGTTACCCCATTTCTTCCGCGTGCCTGTTCACCATGGTGTCCTGTATGGTGAAGTCTACGCAACATCCCTGAATCTCGAGGGGGTAGCGGTCTGGCTTCCTTCTGGAAAAGCTGACATGTCGTTGTGGCCAATGGTACGCTCTGGTGGATTGTCAATGGCGTTCAAAATGGGTAAGGGTGGCATTGCCAGGGCTATGCGTTACACCGCGTACGCGTCTGCCGTGCGGAAACGCCATGCTCCTTTCCGCCACTGGTACTTGCAGTCCATCGGTGTAGCCCCCGAGTTCCAGGGAAAAGGCTATGCAGGCGCATTGCTAAAGCCCATGTTTGCCAGAATGGATACGGAGCACCTACCTTGCTATCTCGAGACCGAAAATCAGAAGAACGTTCCTCTTTACGAGCATTATGGGTTTCAAGTAGTTGAGGAGGGTAGAATTCCCACCACCGAGCTTACTAATTGGGCTATGTTGCGGCAGAAGCCCGGATGTGAGGGTGATTAGAAAGCCGGTAGAGCCGTCGGTTCTGAGATATGGCTGACCTAATGTGCTTCTGCCTTGTTCCTGGCGAGGGGTTCGATGCTGATGTGAATACTGCCGTGTCTGTAATCGAGATTTACAGTAGGCTTGGAGGAGGCATTCATGACTGAAATAACTGACAGCGCCCGTCAACAGCTGATGAAGAAAGCAGGAGAGGCGGCCGCGCTCTTCCACGGGACGTACGACGGCTGCTGCCAAGGCGTACTCAAGGCGCTCCAGGACCATCTGAGTTTGGGCAATGGGGGCAGCTTCAGAGCTGCCAGCGCTCTCGTGGGAGGCATAGCTGGGATGGGAGAAACCTGCGGCTCCCTGGTGGGTGGCATAATGGCGATAGGCCTTGCTTTCGGGCGAGATAAGCCTGAGTCTAGCACCGACTCCCCCGGCTATATGCGGGCCATCATGCTCAGCGGGGAGCTATGCCAGCGCTTCCGTGACGAACTTGGCGGTACCAGTTGCCGTGAACTTCAGAAGTCGCTATGCGGCCGGAGCTTTGACTTCTGGGATCCCCAGCACTTGGCCGAGTGGCGGAGAATCGGGGGGAACGAGAAATGCCGAGACCGCATCGTGGGGCGGGCAGCAGAGCTGGCCGCTGAGATCATTCTGGCAAACTCAGCGCCTAACGGTTAGCCTGGTCAGGCTGCCGAATACAGGGCCAAGGCCTTGGCGATGCGCAATGCCGGTGCCGTGGAGGCAGTTCTTCATCGCATGGCCCAGAAGCGCCGTCAGCCTCCGAACAGTTGGTTCATCTTCATCAGCAGCAACAGGTCGCCTTCGGCAGTGTACTTCTGCTCCATGAGCATCTGCGCGCCATCAGCCTTGCCGGTGATTATGTCCGCCCACACCTCGAACGGAACCTGTATGGTGAGGTCGGGTTTCTCGGCAGTTCCCGCCCTTGCCTCAATGGTTCCATTGTCAATCTTGAAGTGGCACGAGCCCTCAACCTCACCGGAGAACTTAAACTGCATTATCGCCTTGGTGTCGCCTGCCCCCTGGGGATTGAATCCCACCCGCAGGATGGCCATGAGGCTTTCGATCGAGTCAGGGCGCGGAGCCATGCCTTTCCGTTCAAACTGTTTGGGAGTGATGCCTTCGGAGATGCAGGTCTTCCAATACAGGTTGGCTAGTTCGGCAACGGACTCAAGATCATCTATGGGCTGCTTGATGCGCGCCATCGTCTCCGGAGAAACTCTCACGGAGTCCACCAGCTCCCGTCCTGCCTGCTTGGTGGCGGCGAGTATATCGTTCAGCTTGTCCTTAACGTGGATCATCTCCTGGCTCGCTGGCCGGTAGATTTCGGCGACGAGCTTGACCTCTGGTTGCCTGCCATTCTTGCCGAACAAGTAATTCGCCCAGCTTGAGAGCTGGTCGAATACCGAATCCTCGGGGAACCCGGCGACGGAAAGCATCACGATAGCCGGATGCTTGTGGCGTAGCGGGTGGAAGGTTCTGCCGCCGTGCTGCTCGAGGAACGGTTCGCAGATCGGGAACGTGCGCTCGATAAAGGCCTTCATGGTGGCGTTGACGGTGTACTGGAAAAGTGGCGAGGCGTAGACAACGAGGTCGGATTGGAGCCACTTGGGGAACAGCTCCGCGGACATGTCATCCTTGTGAATGCACTGGCCCGGGGTCTTGGTCATGCAAGTGAAGCAGCCGATACAGTTCTTGATATTCTTCTTCCGCAGGTGGACGACTTCGACTTCTGCGCCGGCATCACGCATGCCCTCGACGAGGTGATTCAGCATCAATTCGGTTTTGCTCTCGCCTCCCGTCCGGGCGCTCGAATTAAGTGCCAGTACCTTCATGGTCTACTCCATTCGCGGTACCAACGGGTTGGACGATGGTCACGCGCATACGGGCTCTGTCGGGACACTGTTCCTTGCTGGCACGATGGGGATACCGATTGACACTGTTGTTGGCCATGATTAGGACCAGCCGTCCCACTCGTCAGCCAGTTCCCCAACGATCCATTTGCCTCTGTCGGTGCTGCCCCAGGTTGAGAAGGTGGTGCGCGGACCGCCGTACTTCTTGATCAGCGCCCGCACCGCCTCCCGAAATGCCCCTTCATCTTCAGCGGATACTGTAACCACGGTCTGGGAAACCTCCTCGATGGTGCTGTCCATCGTCTCCTCTTGTATGACGCCTCCAACGTCCTGACGGTTCTTGCCTACTATCTCCTCGGCGGAGATGCTCACCCCATGCTCTCTGGCTATCGTGTCCAGGTCATCCTTCTTGATGGGCACAAAAGGGCCGCAAACGGGGCCGAGAGGATGATATCTCAAATTCGCCATGATCTCTGCCATCATATCACCTTCTCTCCTCGGGAGTTGCCGGCTCGCGCTGAATGTGCAGGTAATCCCGGTATTGTCTTCGCTTTTCCTTCAGCAGCGGCCATACCCTGATGAACTCGTCTTTGGAGGGCTTTATCTCGTACGTGAAGTGGCGATATATGCTCTGCTGTGAAAAGCGGTGCCAGTCCAGTTGCTCTTGGGGGAAGTCAACCCTGATCTTGCCATTCTCGATGCTGAGCTTTCCCCTGATGCCGCAGAGGCCGCACTCCACGGTCTCGTTGTCCTTAAGGATGTGGATATTGCGGTCGTGACAGACAGGGCATATCCCGGGCTCTCCCCGATAGCTATGGTCGCCAGTCTGGATTGCCGTGGCTACCTCAACCCCGATCCTGCGTGCTCTGTCCAGCAATCTCCGGTCGTCTGCCGACTGACTCATCCCCTGAATGTGGACCAACGCGCGGTCGATGACATTCATCCCCAGTTGAAGGAGCATGAGGTTTGGCTGAAGCATGGCGTACGTTGTCCAGCCCCGCGTGGCGTAGGGAATGATAATGGCTGCAGGCTTTCCCCTCGTTGCGGTGGGCCTGGTCATCAGCACGAACAAACGGTCGATGAACCGCCTAACGATTGCCGGGACTTCCAGCAAGTAGCAAGGGGCGCCGAAAACAAGGCCATCAGCCTGCTCCATCTTCTCCAGCAGGTAATTGTGGTCATCCTTGTCCTTGAGCTTGCATCCCGTCCCGCCAAACAGGCACGTTGCTAGGCCTTCACAGGGGAGTATCTCGTAGTCCGTCCATCGCATTATCTCGACTTCGGACCCTTGCTCCTCGGCACCCATTAATGCTTCCTTGACCAGTATCTCCGTGTTCCCCAGGAACCTGTGACTCGCCACGATGCCTAGAACTTTCATTGCCGTCGACCTCCTTTCGCTTTAATCTTGAATATCCCCCTAGAAAGATCATAGGAGGTTGTCTTGCCTTCGTCATCCAGATTCCAGCATCTCAGCAAACTCCTCAAGGCCCAGTTCAGAGAGCTTTCTCCTGGTGGGCACGCCTTCTTGGACGTCCCAGCCCCTCTCTTGATAGTAGTTGTCCAGCATTCCTTCAAGGTCTTCTCTGGTGAGGCGCTTTCCGAACCAGTCTGTTAGATAGCGGTCCCCTTCACGAGCTGGCAGAGGGGTCTCGATGTTCTGGAGATATACAGGCGGTATCCTGTCGTCTTCCCTGGTGAATCCTTCCCTGACGTTGAGCAGCTTCTCCAGATTGAATATCCTCTCCCCGGCTCGCAGCAATTCACGCGGGGTTATGTCGAAGCCGGTGGCGGCCGAGTAAACCTCGGACAGCCAGGGGATGTCACGCACTGGGTCACTTTCCCAATGTAACGCCGTATCGCAGATACCTAAAGCATTGTAGACGGTCTCCGCATCCCCACCGTACTTCTCCAGTCTGCCTGTGTCGAAGGAATCCTCGGTAAAGATTCTATCGAGCTCGCTTTTTGTCAGCCCCATTTTTTCGGCGTCTTTCTTGACATCGGCAAGCGAGATTTCGTCTCTGGACCAGTAGGTAGCCGAGTGCGTGTGTTTGGCCTTGGCATGCACGACGCTCCCAAGCCCCATGCAGGGGTTGAAGCCCGTGCCCTCCTTGAAAAGGGAAGGCCAGATCCTGGCATCCACCAGAAGGTCAATGCCCTTGGTTATGGCACATCCAGTCTCGTAGTCGGTTGAAGCATCAATCCCCAGCCGGTTACAGAGTGGGTACCATCCTTCAGCCATGATGGCACCAATATCTTGTCTACGCACAATCTTCTCCAGTAGCGCCAGGTAGTAGTCCAGGTCTCCTATCTTCACCTCCAGGCCTCCCATGTCCTCCTTAGATAACGCACCGTGCGCATATTGCTGAGTGACGAACGATATCATATTCAGGCTCGTCGACACGCATAACCCGTAGCTGTTCATCCTTCCAAGCAGCGCGAAGGCCTCTCCGTAATCGCTGAGCTGCAGTTGCATCTGAATCATGGAGGGCACAGCTGGGAAGCTGCCCCCAAACCGCGCTCCTTTGTGTTTTCCTTCCTTTACCTCATGAATGGACTTGCAGGCACACATACCGCCGCTACAGCCCTTAATGCCTACCATTGTCTCCGTCATTAGTCTGCCTGTCCTGCCCGTCCCGAAAGGAGCCGTTGCTTGGTACTTAGGATGGCTCAAGATCTCTCGGCGTTTCTTCTGCACTAGCTCCGTAAATCGTTTCTTGTTGGCGACCTTTATGCCTTTATGGCCGAGAGTCACGATGGCCTTAAGGTTCTTAGCCCCGGCTACTGCTCCGGCAAACCGTCCTGCATTGTGCCAGTCGTCGGTCCACCCCAGGGAGAACGTGACCAAGTTCTCTCCCGCGGGGCCGATAATCCAGGTGCCGCAGTTTCCGGTGCTGCCTTGATGCCTTTCCCTCAAGATCCTGCCCGCCTCATAGACGTCCTTCCCCCAAACATCGCTGGCATCACAAATCTCCACATCTTCATCAGTAACCTTCAAATAAGATGGCTTCGCTGCACGCCCCGTAATGGCTACGTGGTCGTAGCCGGCGTTCTTCATCATAGTTCCAAAGCGGTTGCCGCCAAACATGGACGTGGAGACGAAGTATTTCTTCTCATCCTTGCTTGCAGGCATGGAGTATTTCGTGTTGAGGTAGCATTTCCCACTCCCTGGGACAAGCGTGCCCAGTAGAGGGCCTGTGCCGAATACAAGGACGTTTTCCGGGGATAGGGGGTCGGTGTGCGGTTTGAGCATATCAACGAGCAAGCTTAGGCCGATCCCAGGACCGCCGATGAGTCTCCGGGCGAGGCTAGTATCAAGTCGCTCCTTTCTAATATGACCGTTGCTCAAGTCCACGTGAAGGATATTGCCACTGTATCCATAATATTCCATTCTTATCCTTCCTTTACTCGGGTGACAGCGCCAAAGTCACAGTAGCGAGTGCAGAGGATGCACCCCTCCCTGCATTCGTCTGTGAAACGTATCTCGGCGGGTGGACTTATCACTATGCAGGATTTCTCAGGGTTAAAGGCTCCTGTGTAGGTAAAGGAACATATCAACTGGCAAGACATACATTCCGCGCATTTGGCGGCATCTATACTGATGTTTGCCTTTTCCATTTGAGACACTCAGGGGCCGTGAGTAGTCTAAGCTCTTTGATTTCTGCTGTCAACCAATCAATTCCTTCATCATGCCGTCTCATACTGGAGTAGCACGATGGCAGTTAGTCGTCCTCAGCGGGCTGATTCACACAAGGGGAAGTCTTGAAGTCTGCGCTGGGTCTTCCCCCTTCCCGGCAAGGGGGTTTGCACACCAGGTTCAAGCTGACTTGTTAGAATTTGCGCCCGGCGAGGCTGGTCCCTCGCTGCACTCAGGGCTTCGGCTCACCGCAACGACACCGAACAAATGTAGGGACAGGCTCTTCAGGCCTGTCCAACCCACATTCGCCATATTCTTCGGACATACCTGAAGGTATGTCCGCACATTTTGAGTGTTGGTTGTTGTCACTTGAGCACACATGGTATACTTTTGACCGATGGGAATCAGCACCCTTAGGGGTGGAGCGTTTGCGCCTCTTCCAAATCCACTGAAGTGTAGAGTCGTTAGAGCCTGAGTTTTGTGCCTGTGTCGCTGCATGCCGGTTCTTCCGCCCTGCTCAGCCGCTCTGTAGAAGAAGATTCCCCGCCCCAAGATATGCCTGCCATTAAGAATGGGCACTTAGAGCCCCTTTTCCATCCTGAGTCAGTTGCACTTGTCGGGATCACGGTTGCTAATCCCGAGCACTGGACCAGAACCTTTCTGCATTCGCTCCTCCGCTTTGAATTTGAGGGCCCCATGTATCTGGTAAATCGAAGGGGTGGTGAGATCGAAGGGCGCAAGGTCTACCGGAAACTTCAGGAGGTTCCTGGCACGGTAGACTACGTAATCGGCACCGTGCCCGCCCGTGGAGCTCCTGCGCTGGTTGAGGAGTGTGCCGGCAAAGGAGTAAAGGCAATTCATTTCTGCACTGCGGGCTTCAGTGAAATTGGCAACAAAGAGGCAACTGAATTAGAAGCTGAGCTGGTTGAGCTTTCTCGGAAAAACGGGATCAGAATCATAGGTCCTAACTGCATGGGCATTTACTGCCCCCAGTCGCGTCTTTCCTTCGATAGTGACTTCCCCAGAGAGAGCGGTTCGGTAGGATTTGTGAGCCAGAGCGGTGGGAATGCGATTACTCTGGTCAGGGAAGCGATGTTGCGGGGCGTTCGGTTCAGCAAGGTTGTAAGCTACGGTAACGCCTGTGACCTGAACGAAAGCGATTTTGTGGAATACCTTGCCGTTGACCCTGATACCGAAGTAATAGCCCTGTATGTGGAGGGGGTCAAGGACGGCAGGAGGTTCCGGCAAGCGCTCGAGAAAGCAGCCAGTAAGAAGGCCGTGGTGTTGCTGAAGGGAGGGGTGACCAAGGGTGGCAAGGGGGCAGCTGCTGGCCATACGGGGGCTCTTGCCGGGGACGAAGCAACCTGGGATTCCCTCTGTAAGCAGTTGGGCATAATCCAGGTCAGTTCCTTGGAACAACTGGTCGATACGCTGGTCACACTTCTGTTCATGCCCGTTCCGAGAGGGAGAAATGTTGCACTGCTTGGTGCCGGCGGTGGAGCCAGCGTGCTGATAGCTGATGAGTTTGAAAGAAGGAAGCTGACCGTTCCGGCTCTTCCCCCGGAGATCAGGAATCTGGTGCTCGATTCTATCCGCGCTGAAGGTAACATCTTGCGCAACCCCGTGGACTACTCACAGGCCATGATGGAAATAGATAAGGTGGTTGAAACCGTTAGCATTATCGCGCAGTCGGAAGTAATAGACCTTGTGATTGGGTTTTTCAGACCAAGTCAGTTTACGCAGGGCGCAACGGGTCTGCTTTCCCAGATAGTGGAACGGATGGCGAAGGCAGGTAGGGCGGCTTCAAAGCCTATGGCCATGGTGTTGATACCGAGTGTCTTGCCGGAAGAAGCGAGGGATGGTTTCCCGGCTATCCAGCAGATGGTCTCGCTTCGATTACCTGTCTATTTCTCTTTCGCCAGTGCTGCGGATGCTATCAGTCTGGTCTTGAGCTACTACGAGGGCCGGCGCGGCAACCGAACGGCGAAGATACAAACCCCGCTATAAGGTCCGCTGAGGCCCGATATCAGCGGCACCCAAGCCTTCTGTATTGACACGATTTGCGTCCCTCGCGTTCGCGCTACAGTTCTTAAGCCGTGCACGCTGTGTCGGCCTGCTGGTTGTGGTGCAGGAATCCAGCATCCCGGGAAGGAACGTCAGCAACCTGTGTTGTCGGTTATCGTGTGTGGTGAAGGTCACCTGCGGGGACAGGTACGTGACCTGGTTCACGCAAAACGGTGAAAGAACTTCACTGTGGTGCCTGGTTGCCCTCCAAGGCCTTTATGCCTTCCTCGGCGGCGTGAATCAGGACGGGGTCATCTGACAATTCGATTGTCTTTTCGAAGTCGGCTGTAGCCAGCTCGTTCTTCCCCTTGGCGTAGTGCACCCAGCCGCGATTGCAGTAGGCTATGGCAAGGCCAGGGTCGAGCTCGATGGCCGCGTTGAAATCGACAATAGCCGATTCGTAGTATTTCTCATTGAAGTATGCCCATCCCCGATTGGAATAGGCTTCCGCCAGGTAGGGGTCGAGATTAATTGCACTGCTCAGGTCAGCGATAGCCAGAGCATACTCCTCCCTGGCAATGTAGGCGGCACCGCGATTGCTATAGGCATTTGCCAGCTTGGGGTCGAGTTCGATGGCTTTGTCCAGGTCTGCCATCGCCAGGTCTATCTGCCCGGTGTTGCCGTAGGCAATGGCCCGGTCGCAGTAAGCTGCTGTCATCTCCGGGTCAAGCTCGATGGCCCTGGTGTACTCAGCAATGGCCTCATCCCATTGTGCTTGCTCAGAATAGGCATCGCCCTGGTCAAAGTGCTCTAACGCCTTGTCAGCGCATGCCGAAAGGAGCGGCGTGGCCAGCAACGCTGCACATAGAAATAGCACTGTCTTGAATCTGGCTTTCATCTACATCCCTCATTACAGCGGCCTGAGGAACACTCTTCTCCGTCATCAAGAGTCACTGCTCAAGGTCCTCTGCTTTGGTGAATTCGTATTCGCCTGTATCCTGCCTGTAGTAGGTCCTGCCGCAGATGGCGTTTTCGTACTGGGCCCAGACACTGATGTCCCTCGCTAGGCTATTCTCTTCGAAGATAGCAACGCATCGCTGGCATACAAGTTTGGTCCATTTGTTGACCGGGGCTAAGGACTCGGGCTGGGACAACAACTCAATGTCAACGCGAAATATCTCGCCATCATCTGCAGTATCAGATAGCTTGACGGCCTGGGCAACATCTCCTTGGAATATGTCTTTAACCTGCGTCTCGACGTTACTCGGTGAAGATGGTGTTAGCACGGGAACGACCATAAGTACGGCGATTGCCAGGAAAATCAGGACGGATATCGCTCCAAGGGAAACTATAAGCCCCAGACCTATCCTTTTCTTTTCTGGTTCTGCTGGCTGGTAGTCCTCTTCTGTTTCCTGCATTCTGTGTCCCTGTGCCGTTTGCCCTAGTGTAGCGCTATCTCATCCATCCCTATCACACATGGTGTGTTCTCCCAATTATACATCCAGCCAAGGCGGAACGGAATAGCCTGCGCTCGTCCAATGCATTGGTGACGCATTTTTCCTCTTTCGAGAGCGTGGGGACGGACCTTCAGGTCTGTCCGCTTCGGACAGGTCCAAAGACCTGCGCTTACTCTCATCTTTCAAGGACACCGATTCACCGTCAAATGTAGCGGGACCTTCTAAGGTCGCCCGCTGTGCTCCAAGTTGCTTCGCCCCGCTGGCAATTGAAAAAGGGGCAACAGACAATTGCTTGGGATCCTCCCTCCCCTGGCGGGAAGGAGCTAGAGGGAGGGGGAAACGTCATGTCACCCTCACCCCTTCGTTTCACTCAGGGCAAGCTCTATCCCTCTCCCGTCGAGGGAGAGGGAGGAGGGGACACGTCGCCGGGTGGGATATGACGGCATGAGGTGGGTCGACAGAGCAAGGCGATGGGCGGGTGGATTGCAGCATCGGTTCCAATCATGCCTAGAGCGGATGCTCTAGGCTACCCCTTGTGCCAAGGCGAGTCTAGAAGGACTTGTAGTAGGCCAGGCCCAGGGTGCCTCTACCTGTGGCGTAGCCGATGACAGGGCTGCAATCGGTAATAAAGAGCTCGGCGCAGTTGAACTCAGCGGCTATTCTTTCCTTGAGCTTCTCGGCTTCTTCAAGAGTGTCAGCATGCATAATTGCCACGTGAACCGGGTCTGTACCACCTACCTGCTCTCTCATTGTGTGGAGCATTTTTTCGACTCCACCCTGTTTGGTCCTGGCAGCAGTCGCGATGTGCATAGCTCCGTCGGAACTGGTCAGAATGGGCTTGATGGACAGCAGTGAGCCTATCCGAGAGGCAAACTCGGGTACCCTGCCACTTCTATGAACATGACGGATGGTTTCCAGAAGGACGAAGAGTTTCACCCGCTCCTTGACCGCCTTGGCTACGGCGGTGACTTCGTCGAAGGTCTTGTCTTCAGCAGCTCGAGCTGCGGCCAAAACGACAAGGCTCTCAGCAGCGGCAGCCGTCTCGCTATTCAACACTTCAATTCTAGTCTGCGGCAGCTCCTTTTCCGCCAGCTCTTTGGCAATTCGAGCACTCTCGTATTGCATACTAAGCTTCGATGATACGGTAATCGCCAGGATGTCCTGGCCACGTTTGCTCATATCCCGGTAGACTTCAAGGTATTCCTGGGGGGAGGCCGCTGAAGTTCCCCACGATTCGGGAGATCTGTCAAGAAACTCGTAGGCCTGGGTGGGACTTACGTCCACCCAGTCGCGGTAGACCTTGCCCTCAAACCAGATGTTCACCGGCACCATTGCGATTCCGTAACGCTCGGCATGCTCTTTGGTGATGCAGGCAACACTATCGGCGATTATGGCTGTCGTGCTCACGCGTCCTCATAACAGGGTGATACATAGTATAACGATGCTATCGTAATACAGTGTCTTTCTCATGTCAAGCCTGTGCGTTCCAGTGCTACATTGCGTGTTCGGCGCAGAGAGTGCGCCCCTACGAAATTTTACCAAAACGTTTACCATACCTCTGTGATGTTTACCAGAATATTTACCTTCATCAGATATGATTATAGGTAGCATTTGGTTACGTGCTGGAAGTGCCGCCTGAACGGGAACCGTGGGGTGCTTCGTATCAAGTTGATGAGGAGGTAACTGAGCTCTAGTTCTTCTGCTTGAGGGACCACATATCATAGGGGGGCGATGATGCACTAGTCGCATTCTGGTCACTTAGCTAGTGCGAAGCCAATAGTGAAACCGACCCAACCGGGTTGGTTTTATTTTTGGCTAAACAAGGTGGTTTGACATGAAAACGGCATTCCTTATCGGACTGGTTATTGAGGTCGTAGTTGGCGGACTGTTTTTGCTGGGGGTACTGTCTCCTGTCTCACGAGCTCAATCTGAAGGCTCTACGGACAACACCACCTCTCTGGTGGCAGAATTGCTACCCGATATTGGAAAGATCTACCGTGCGGCTCTGGCTTCCCCTCTCCAGGAAGCGGAGCGGGGAATCCAGGACGAGGAAATAGCCGAGTTCTATCACCGGTTGATACAGAAATACGAGTTAGACGAGCCGTAAGGTGGCTTGAATCAGCCCGTGGGGCCTCAGGCTGCTCTTCCCCGACTGAAGTCCTGCCTGGTCTATTGAACTCCCCAAGCAATACCTTCCCCGGAATGTGAGCACCTACTGCACCCAGGCAAGCCACCATTTCACCAAATACGTCGCGCTGAACCTCTATTCCAGGGCGTAGAGCTTGAAGTTGTCAAAATAGTAGTGGGCTGGATTGTTGCCAGGCCCTGCATAACATGTTAACGTGATATTGCCGCTGCTAAACGAATCATCAGTCACCGTGTCCAGTATGTAGCCATTGACGTAGACCTCTATCTGCGTGCCTTTGCAGCTTACCTTGAGCCTATTTACTACCGTATTGCCTCCCATCCAAATGTAATCCGAGAATGTCGATTTCTTGAGGAAGGAGTCTATGCCGTCCAGGCGTTTGCCTATTTCATACCTGCCGTTTCCAACATCTATCAGGAACGAATACCACCCGTCGGTGTCAGAAGGTTCGCCATTCTGCTGCCGGAACAATAGGCCACCCTTGCTTCTCTTTTCCGGAGACAGTTTCCTGACGTCCACCTCGACAATGAAATCACCGGGCCGTCCTATTAGAGTATTCGTACTCGAGGCCACCCTGGATATGGACTTTGCCAGGAGACTGAACTCTCCGTTGTCATAAACCACCTCACATGCTTCATCTGAATACACCAGCCAGCCGCTATCCGGGTCGCTGAAATCGTCTTCAAATAACAGCTTGTGGGTGCACCGTGTCGGGTTTTGATAAAACGTGTCGCAGGCCACAAGCGAGCCAGCCAGGACCAGACACAGCCCAGCAAGCAGGATGGGGAGACTTCTGCACTTCTTCATCGCAACCTCCCGGTAGCCGCTGATAGGAACAGAGTGTTAGTGCCATTATACACGCGGCTGAGACGAAACGGAACGTTCTTCACTCGTCCACTACATTAGTGACACATCCCTTTTCTTTCAAGGTCGTAGGGATAGACCTTTAGGTCTGTCCGCTTCGGACAGGTCTTCAGACCTGTCCCTACATTTGCCCTTTCTGTCTACCTCCTTTGTCATTGCGAGGAGCGTCAGCGACAAAGCAATCCAGGTGGAAGGGTGAAAATGAGATTGCTTCGCGGAGTTCACCCTGAGCCGCACCTCAGATTCTTCGCGGAGTCTACCCTGAGTTACGTGAGATTCTTCGCTGCGCTCAGAATGACAGGGGGCGAAGGGCTCGCAATGACGTGGAAACAAGCATAACAGATTCTGAACAAGTGTCACCCATCTACCTGAGTGAGCTCACATTCTTCGACAGCCTGTTCCTCTGCCTGATAGGGAGAGAAGTCTCACAGTCCCTGTGGGCAGTCCCTCATACGCGGTGCAGACTGCTGACCCGCGCAAGAGGGATAATGTCTGGGTTAGTGGCTGGACTTGGAACCGCGATTGGGGACAGGTGAGGGCTTCTCGGTGGTATGAAGACTCACCAGGCGGCAGATAGGTCTCAACCAGCGCTTCTGGAAGTAATGAGGTCAATCGGGCGGCATATCAGCGCCAGAAGAGTCTCGCTGGCTAAGACGCTCGCTTGTTCCTGAGCTCAAGGGGCGTCAAATTAGGCACCAGAAACACCAGCCAAGCGCCACAGACACAAGCAAGAAACCACCCACTATTGCCACAAGCTCTTTATTCATTCTGCGCCCTTCACCGCAGCTTGGTCGTCAGAACGCATAACTGACACACTCCTGTTTAGTATAACGACAGATTGTTGCCGTGGTTTAGCCCCCGTGTAAAAAGCGTGCAAAACCGACAGCATTGTGCCCCTTCTATCAGTCGTGGTTAGGCTATCGGTCTTCGGAACATATAACGAAAAGAGGTAGGCCTTTGTTTGGGTCTCAGCGCTTAACTGGCCGAAGTGCGAATTCTGCAGGAAAAACACGTTTGGCTCTTTTACAGCAATTCATGTTTCCCCGTGCGAGTCAGCCGCCTGCGGGTGACGGCGGCGCGGTTATGTATACAGCGGGTCACCTGTGGGCAGGTGACTCCCACGTTAAACAAACGCCCACCAGCGAATTATGAAAGTAGGGGTAGCCTAGAGCATCTGCTCCAATCTACCCGGGCCAGAGCACGACAATCTACTTTCGGAACAAACCAAAATGACCCAAACCCGAAATTCAAAACAGAAGCATTTGGCGATTTGGATTTACATATTGTTTGGGATTTGGTGCTTAGGACTTACCCCTTTGCCTTTCGTGTGGCCAGCCGCCACCAATGTAGCCCTGAAAAAGGTCTCCAAATGTAGAGTCCTTTTGAAGACAGTGCACTAGAGTCTGTCCCGAGTACTGGCGTTATGCCTAACCAGGCCAGGCGACTATGACCAGAAGCACGGAATCTATGACTTATGGAAATCAGGCTCGCGCTTCTCAATGAAGGCGCTGACTGCCTCTCTGAACGAGGGCCTCGCCAGGGCCGCACTGAACTCACGCTGCTCGCGCTCCAGTATGGTGGCAAAGTTGGCTTCGCCGAGATTCTGATATGTAAGGGTCTTGATGGCAAGCAGGGACTCGGTCGGGTTGAAGGCGATGTCCGCTGCCGTGGCGAGGGCCTCCTCCATCCCGCCAGGGGAGGGAGGACAACACTTCATTTCCCCTTCGCCGCACTCAGGGTTTCGGCTCACCGCAATGACACTCGGCTGTCTCTGCGAGCAGCGTGAGATGACGAAGTGATCTCTAGGTGAATCCTCGGGTCCATCAGGTCAACTGTATGATCCACGGATTAAGGTCCTATGGCTGCGGAAGCCTTGATGCTCGGCCCCGATTTCCGGGAGCCGCGCTGGGTTCGACACGGGTGGATAGTGCTTTCTCACTCATCCTGGCTGGGTGTATAATGAGCGGAAATTCTTGTATTCACAGGTCAATAGGGGGCAAAACAGCGTGAGAAATAGAATCAGCATTATGGTACTTGTTGGCGCAATCCCGTTGCTGCTGGCAGCCTGTCTTCCTCTGGTACCACCGGTAGAGCCCGTGGTGGAAACGGCAGCCGAGCACATTGAGCAGGGTGATGCGTCCTACGCCCGGGGCCATTACGATGAAGCCGTTAGCGAGTACGCGAGGGCCATCGAGTTGGACCCCAGCCTGGCTGAAGCCTACTGGGCCCGTGGCAGGGCCTATTACTTCAACGGTGGCCAGTATCTTCGAGCTGTGGCGGACTACTCCAGAGCCATCGAGTTGGACCCTCAATACACTTCGGCGTACTATTACCGGGGCTGGGCCCATGTACCTAACAGGGCATGGGGCGGAGCGATATCTGATTTCACCAGGGCCGTTGAGCTCGAGCCCGGCCTGGCCCGGGCATACTACGGACGTGGCTGGGCCCACACCAATGACGCACAGTGGGATGTGGAGGAATACGCTGAGCTATTCATGCTCCTTGAGAGCCAGGGAAACCTCTTCCTCGCCTACAGGGGTCGTGGCTGGTTCTACGTCAAGAAAGCACAATGGGAACTGGCAGTTGCTCCTGACCTGGACAGGGCGGTGGAGCAGGAGCCTGACCTGGCCGAGGCCTACTGTAACCGGGGTTTCGCCCGTGCCAAGAAGGCGCAGTGGGAGGTGGCCATCGCCGATTACGATGAAGCGGTTGCGCTGGACCCCGGGCTGGACAGGTCTCACTACAACAGAGACTGGGCTTTGAGCATGGAGGCAGCATGGGACCTGGCCATTGCAGACTACGGCGAGGTAATCCAACTGGTTTCTGGCAGCGCTTCGCCCCCCGGCAGTCAAGGCGATTCCGCGGCAGGGGAGCAGGAGTGGGACCTCGCTATCGCTGATTACAACAAGGTCATCGAGCTATCAAAAGCCCCCGCCCTGGCTCAGAAAGCAAAGGATGCGATAGCATTCATAGAAGAGCTGCGCCAGGACATAGTCAAGTAGAAAGACCGGCAGTCCCGGAAGGCCGGCGCACCAGGTTGTATCTTAAGAGATGCCTGGCTTGCTTTGGAAAGGTAGTTGATGGGTGTGAACGCTGGTAGGGGGATGGTCGGGGGCAGAGCGGTAGGCGGCGGGGTTGTGTTTCGGCCAGGGCCTTGCGGGCCTGGTTGGACGCCTGGCGGAGCAGCTTCCTTGAGTCGGTCGGCCTCGGTATCAGTTCTCGGCCTTCGCCGCCTGGATTACGTCAACGTACTCGGCCCGCACCAGGGGCAGGGTCGTTTTCCATCCCGCGACCGATTTGTACACGTAGCTGCCGCGGACCTCTCCCCAGATTTGAATTGTGTCATCCTCAAGCGCCTTAGGCGTTCCGTCATACCACACTAAGATGGTGCCATCCTGGTCGTGCCCGTTGTCGGCCATGTCCATTATGATGTAGGTTGTCCCCTCGTCCTCCGTCATGCGCATGATGTTGCCCTGGTATCTTACCCTCGCGCCTTTGTACGTTCGTGGCTTCCTCTCGAGTTCTTTAAGAGAGACGTCATCGCTGCAAAGGGCCTTGTATTCCTCGGCGTCCAGCAATAGCTCAAGCTCCTTCTCACGGCCCACGAAAGGCTTCAGGGCTCGCTCGGTGGCCAGATCAATTGTCGCGGCCCCCCGTATCCCGGAGGGGATTACCCTGTAAGCCTTGACCGGTACCTCGCCTTCCTGGAGTTGCTCAGCCTCCAGTTCCTCGAAGTCGAAGAAGCGCTCCGTAAGCTTGAGAGTCTTCTCCGTGACGCAGGTCGTGCCCGGCTCTGCCAGCTTCTGCATGCTGGAGGCCAGGTCGAACGTGTCGCCGACTGGCGTAGACTCTACCCGCAGATCGTCTCTCAAGGCGCTTATCTGGATGGGGCCGGTGTGGACGCCGGCGCGCATCTTTATCGGGCGTAGGCCGTTCTCACCTTTTGTGCTGGGACTGAGTCCGGCCATATCCCGGTGAATGGCCAGGGCGGACTGGATGGCTTTTCGCGGCGCGTTGTGCACAGCGGAGGGCGCTCCAAACAGGGCTACTATCCCGGAACCGGTCAGGCTATTGACCGTCCCGCCGTAGTCGTGCACGTCACGGATCAGGACGTCGAAGACCTTGTCCATGATGGGGTAGACCTTGTCGCTGCCGAGCCTGGCGCGAATGGAGGAGTAGCCCTCCATATCGCATAGCATAACCGTAACCTGCTTGCGCTTTCCCTCGATTTCCGCCTTCTGGGCCAGGAGCTTCTCGGTGAGGCCTCCTGGGAGACACCGCTGCGTAGTCTCCAGCTTTTCCATAAAGGGGAGTTCTTCGGATGTTGCTTCTGGCGAAACCGCCAGACCATACCCACATTCAGAGCAGAAGCGGTATTGGATAGCATTGCTGGTGCCACACTCGGGGCAGATTCTGGCTAGCTTTGCTGCGCACTGACCGCAGAAGGTGTAGGTACCGGGGTTTTCGGCCTGGCACTCCGGGCATTTCATGATTGACACCTCCATCAGAAGTGCTTCAGTACGGCTTGCCTGTTCCTGCTTGGTCGGTATTCCATATCCTCCGCAGGTAGTGCAAAACCGCGGCTTGTCTTACCTCCGTCTGCACAGACGTCCAGCCATATCACCGCCTTCGGACTTGAGTACCGTCCCTATGAAACCGACTTGAGCAAGGCTTCCGTCTGTTCTGCTACCTTCCCCAGGTCCATAAATATGTAGGTAGACTGCCCATCGACTGCTCGGTAGGCCTCTTCAGCGCTCCGGTACACGTACACGTTGCCGAGGTAAGCTACCAGCTTCAGCTCTCTCAGGGGGTCCTGGTGGTGCTGTCTCAGCTCGTGCAGTGCTTTTCTAATGGCCTGGAGTGACAGCCCTGCCTCCTTGAGACGCATGACTGCCACGATGCCCACCACATCATCGAAAGAGTACTTCCGGTTGCGGCCAGCGACCCCGCTGGGCGGCACGAAGCCGGTCCAGCTCCAGTAATCGAGCTGCCTGGCCGAAGCCCCCGTAATCCTCGTTACGAGGCCTGTATTGAAAGTCTCCATCTTTTCGTGCCCAACAACAACGTTGTTGTATAAATCTACTTTACCACAGATGTCTCACATCTGCAAGTCCTAATCAGCAAGAGGGGATTATATGCGAGTCGCCCGCCTACCGGTGACCGCCCTAGACCCAAGCTATGTGGGCTTACCTATATGCTCTTCACTTCTTGCCCAGCATAGCTTTGAGCATATCAAGGGTTTGTTTGCTGTATGGACCTCCCTGCGCATAATGAACATCGCAGGGAAATTGGTCACATCTTGTGCAGTAATCCACCTTGTTCTTTATGGCGCACTCAAGTATAGAGCAGGCCTGCCCCATTGCTGCTTTGAACTTCTCTGCCTTCTCCGGCGCTTTGGGATCGGTTCCCGGCACACAGCCATCACCAAAAGGACAGCCTACTCTTTCCCGAATCCCACAGACTTCACAGGCTAAACCACATGCGCTTGGCATCGTCCTTACCTCCTTCACGTTTGGTGAATGATTATTAGCATGTATCTGGCCCTGTGTCAACACCTAACTGGCCGCTCACGGAGTCATCAAGCACCCACAAAATGAAGCGCTTGCGAAAGCTAAGAAGCCGTGGGACAATGTCTGGCGGCCCTTCAGAACCTAACAGGTAGAAAAATTACTACCACCAGAAGGGTTGAGGCGGCTTCCTGGGCATTTTGGGCAGAAACAGGGTAGCCTTAGGCACTGCGACACAAAGGTTCTCTATTGGGTTAGCTGGGTGCGCCTGATTTCGGTATTCCTATGTATCTGGGGGTCCTGTTCATGTATTCACGATAGGCATCGCCATACTTCTGAAGCAGGAAGCGCTCTTCGGGAATTGCAGAAATGAGCGACAAAACTGCGTATGCGATTGTAAGCAACAGAAAAAGCCATGATGCGCAGGCAATACCAACACCTATATACGCTAAGGATGAACTAAGGTACATAGGATGCCTGGAGTAACGGAATGGCCCTTTAGCCATTACTTCACGGTCAAGAGGTGTAGTGGCAAAACTGGCTATAGTCATGGTGTATATAGCCAGTCCTAACAGAGCGACAGGAAGACCTGTGTAAAACCACACGGTACCTAATCTAAGTGGCAGGAAAACAGAGTATATAAGTAGCAAGAAAGCGATAATATGATAAGAATAAAGAATCATCATTTCCCTTCTGTTATACACAGAGGCAATGGCGATATCACCCGTTTCCCTAGCACTCTTGTTAACTGCAAACGGTAAGAAGACAAGCACTAGAGAGTAAAGCACGAAAATCCAGGCATTCCACACACCTATTTCAAAAGCTGGTACAAGCGACATTTTCCCCTCCTTCTTTTACTCCCCTGCAATGCTACCGTTCACTCGTACTAGTTGTCAATACCTCGGATTGCCCACTCAGCGGCCCGAACCTCTGATGCTGAGCCCTAATCCCGGCCTGCTTCACAGTCCTGTAAACATCAGGAGTAATGGCAACTGAACTGGGGCCTGCTATCTGGAGATGGCATCCGGCCTCTCCACCCAGTTCGCTTGCCGTGAGCAGCTTTGGCTCTTTGCTGTTTTCCGCTTGGCTTCGTGTTGTCAAGGATAGAAATCGGGTAGCGTAATGCGTCGATTCTATGGTGAAGCGTAGAAGCCGCCGCAATCCTAATCCTATCATGGTGTTACCCATCATCCGGTGCTTCTGAAGCTCCGCTCCCTTCCTCACCACATACCACCCGACAGTCATCACATAATCTTGAAAACAAAGCCAAATCTTAAGTACAATCAAAGGTAGCAAAGCTAAACTTTAGGGCTAAGTGAAATCGGGCTTCGCGGTGATTTGAAAAGAAAGTGTTTAGAGAGAGGAGGTAATATATTAGGAATATGAGTCAAAAACAGGAAAGGCAAAAACGGTGGATGTTGGGGTTCCTGGGTTTCTTAGGATTTCTGGGGTTTTCGGCGTTTGCAGCACATGAACCTTGGTTGCTGTTAAACTTCTGCCTATTCGCTCTCTTCACGTATTTCGGGTATCTTAAAAAGGAACTCAAATACTTGGGTATTCTTGGGGTAATAGGTTTGATTGTAGCAATGCTTGGAGTTGTAGGACTAATTACGATATAGAAAATAATGCCACTGCTCCGCCCGACTCTGCGGCACTTTGACCTGCCCCCCGAAAACCAGTCCAGGTAAATAGTATGGCTCCTGAAGGTCAATGCTGAATTAGAGGTACCGATAAATGAGAAAAGACCGATTCATCGTTGGAATCAGCTGCCTAGCGTTAGCGGCGTGGATTTTGTTGGTGGGAAGAACAGGTGGGACTGTAGCCCCGGCAATAGTTCTTGCTGTGCTGGGGATATGGGGTGTAGCAACGGCCAGGAAGAGATAGGCCGGCCTGCCGCCCAACAACCAGTCCAAGTATCATCACGCGTGAATGGAACAAGGGCTGTTTCATCCCTTACCCTCAAATACAGCTCACCAAATCACCAATAGCCCGGTGAAATTTACCAAGAAATGGCGTGGACGTTATTGCTTTTCACGGCCATAGCATTTTGACACACACCGTTAGTTCATTTAGACTTTCGGTCAACGAAATAGGCGAGTGGAATATGAGCGTTAGGAACAAGGTAGAAAAGAGAAAAACAGAAAAAATGTCTGATTGGTCCTTTCGGATGATGGTACTTCTTTTCAACATTATTGATTTCATCTATCCTTACATAGGAAAGCGTGTCAAGAAGTTTGGCATTGAAGAAGGCATGACTGTGGTTGACTACGGCTGTGGGCCGGGTAGGTACACAACGAAGTTTGCGGAGCTTGTAGGTGAAAGGGGGGAAGTCTATGCTCTGGATATTCATGAGCTAGCCATTGAGGCTGTGAATGAGAAAAAGGAAAGGTACAGCTTGACCAATATTCGCCCGATATTGATAGAGGGGTATAACAGCACTTTACCTGATAACATCGCAGATGTAGTCTGTGCCATAGACATGTTCTTCATCATCAATGAACCAACGGAGTTCTTAAAGGAGATAGAGAGGATAGTGAAAAGGGAAGGAACGCTGGTAATTGATGATGGTCATCAACCGCGGAGTGTCACCAAACGCAAGATACTTGATTCAGGCCTCTGGGATATCATAGAGGAGACGCGCCACCACTTGAAATGCAAGCGAAGGTGACCTGCTGACAGGTGATGCGATTATTTATGGCAGGTCAGTGGTGGCAGCGGAGGGATTTGAACCCACGACCAAGGGCCTTTGTTGCCATGCTTGTAAGTCAACACCCTAACGAGAGCGGCCCGAACCTCTGATGCTGAGCCCTAATCCCGGCCTGCTTCACAGTCCTGTAAACATCAGCAGTAATGGCAACTGAACTGGGGCCTGGTATCTGGAGATGGCATCCGGCCTTTTCAGCCAGTTCCCTAGCTGTGAGCATCTTGGGCTCTTTGGTCTTTTGCGTTTGGCTTTGTGTTTTCATTTTGGTTGCTCCTCGGTTATTTATAGTCTGATAGCAAGATGGCAGGGAAGCGCTCTTAACGGGGTATTTCACATAAGAGGAAAGATTTGGCCATCAGACCCGGCCGGCGTTTCGCTTCGTTTGCGGTGGGTGTATAATCAAGCTGGCAAGCCGTGTCCGATAGGAAAAAAGGGCACGGTGTTGCCCTCAGGGGAGGCCTCAATGAGTTACGGGAAAACCAAGCGCGACAAGAGTAGCGACAGAATAACGAAGCTGTGGGCCTACGCATTTCTTGGCTTGATTATCGGCGGTCTGTTCCGCGCAAGGAGGCCTACTACGGAAAAGCAAAGGAAAACAGCCAACATCGAGCCATTGGAAGATAGCGACGAAGTTGCTGCAGGAGAACTCAGCAAGAAGATCTGGATACCACTATTGTTTGCGGGCTCCATAATAGCAGGAACGGTTGGCATATGTTGTTGGTGGCCGCTAGCCCAGTTCCCTGGGAAAGAAGCACCCATTTTCGTAGTGTCAGTTCTTGTTACGATACTTGCCCTAGCCGCCGGTAGCTGCTGGACTGTGAGAACGACTAATGTGCATCAACGTTATACAGCAGAGAAGAATATGGCGACATATATTGTCCTCGACGATTCCGCAGAAGGCCCGAGAACCAAGAGCAAATATGAGCAAATTGTCAAGTTCTGGGCTAGGGCCTGCGAGTACTACCTAGATGCATCCGTACATCTGTCATTTATGACGCTTTATCTGCTATTCACTGTCATTTTGCTGTTCGCTGTTATACTGCTACTTGCAGTTATGTCATTTGCTGTGCTTGATACAAGACCGCTACTAGCCCTAGCCCAGGTCACATTAATCGTATTGGCATTGGAATGTGCCGTTCCTGTAGCCTTCTCCCTGCTATTATTCAGAGGTAGAAAGATGGGCTGGTTTCACAAGCTTTCCACGCGGCTCTGCAATAGCTTCCCGGTACTGAGGGTCAAGGACATTCGATTGTCTGATGATACCCGGAAGCTAATTCATAACAGTCCCTGTATACAAGACACACTTGAGTCTGTCGGGCTGCGACTGTCCTACTCCGAGCCTCTCAAGTTCGGCCCTGATTCAGACTAAAGACTCCTTACATACCATGTGACCCTCCGCCCCTAACACAGGGGGATAATCCTGGCAACTATAAGGCAAGCTCTTCCAAATTCTTGAATTCAAACCTGCCCGTATCGTGGCTATAGTACGTCCTGCCATAGACTCTCACTTTACCTTCACCCGCCTCACGTTTAGCCCAAACACTGATGTCTCTGTCTATACCGTGACTGCTGAAGATGGCAGCAGACTCTTTGACACAGCAGGTAAGCCAGCTGGATTTAGCCGTAGGATGGACGAGTTCGGCTCTCTTCGGCACGCAACAGGCAGGGATTAGTATCACTGTATTCGTTGAGGCCGCTTCCTGCGCATTCCAGAGAGAAATTGGCAACCGCCACGCTGGAAACGCGGCGCTTTTTCCATTTGGTTCTAGCCTTCTCGCTTGCCTAGTTGACTATACTTGTGATCCTTGCTCTGAATCTCTACCTGTGTGGCAGAGCGTCACTTTACGCCTTGGCTCTTCGTGGAAATACGTGGAATCTGTTCTATCAGCTGTTGCTGAACTAGCTAGCTATTTTCGATATCAAACCTCTTATCTTTTCAGGTATATCGTCTTTTGACATTTGCCTGGCCACAGCTGTGCCAACTGGAAGCTTCCAAAACGTTTTTGCTCTTGGGATGCCGAATTTATCTTTTAGTAGTCTCTTGATCTCATCAACTCTGGGCTTCGCAGGGTCGATGTCGCCTTCTGCAGCTCTTAGGCCAATACCTTTGTTTAGAGCCTGAACAAGAACTGGAATTGGGTAGCAGTCCTCAATCGTGCCCTCCAGAATAAGCCTATGCTCCTCATCTAGCGCCTGTTGAACCGTGGAGCTTGCATGACTGTCAAGCATCAAGAAGGCCGTAGTCTGAGCTTTGTCTATGTACTTCATAATAGTTGGTATTCTGCGTTTATCATATTCCCCTTTAAGTGGGTCGATTCTGACATTCTCAAGATTTGCCCCTAGCGTTGCTGCCCAAATCGGCAACACGCTTGCCTCTGTCTCACCCGCTACAAATAGGATCTTATTGGGATAGCCTCTATCACTTGGCTTAGCCCCTAATGAACCGAAAGCCTCTATTAGTTCCTGTTCGTGTGTTATCTCTCTGGCCTTTGACTCTTTGCCTTTCTTTTCCAGAACCCAATTCCTGCTAGCCCCTGAAAGGTCGGCAAAGTATTCGGAGTGAGTAGCTACGATAAGTTGCTTCATAGTTGCCAAACCTCTTAACACTCCGAAGAGTTCTCTCGAAAGGCTATCATGTAAGTGAATCTCAGGTTCTTCAATGGCAACGATAGGTTCAGTAGCTGTATAAATCTGGTACAGCAAGCCAATGATTTCTTGCTGGCCGCCCCCAATAAGGCTCACAGGAAGGCGCAAGTTCTGTTCCCACGTAGATAGTACAGGTACCGAATCCAACCTTTGCGCAATGAGTCTCTCCACTGCAGACCCAATCTGAAACCAAGCATCAGCATCGGTCGTGTGCAGAGCTTTGAGGGGATCAACGATTGTCGGACTACCAAGAAATGATGCACGCTCACCCGGTTCTACGCGTTCGTCTCGCGTCGCCGGTATGAATTTCAATTTGCCTTTGATTGTCTGAGCAAGCATAGCCTGAACTTGCTGAGGCTTTTCAGCACCACTTGATGGAACCTCTGTCCCAAGAAGAGCATCAATATCCTCTTCTCCAAGAGGATTCTCTTCAAGGGTCAACCCTTGATTTGCAGCCCAGGCCTCATAGTCTTCCCCAGGAAGCTGTTCAAAAGGGATTTTACCCTCGCGCACTAGACTATCGGTATAATCATCCATCTCGTAAGCGGTGTCATTCAAAACGACTAACCGATCACCGATCAAGTTGGATTGAGTCGCATCTGGGTCGAATAAGAAGGCTTTTAGCTTCCCAGTCGGAGGGTTAGGAGCCGCTTTGCTTGCTGGTTTGCCCCAGTCCTCTAGTGATACCGCCGCATCATCTTTTACCAGGGTAACTTTTGCAATATTGATGGATAGAGTTTCCCATGGAGAACCTGATGCCCGGATTCGCCTATGTATAGTAAGTTCCCGATGTTGGCCTGCATACTTGGCAATGATCTTGTCTAATATATCCTCTGGCAAGATATCTCTACACTCTCCGTCGTCCAGTACTATTCTTGCAATGAATTCTAATGGAAGATTCCTACTATGCCATGAATCGGCTTGCTGTAGTATCGGGGAAGGGGTTCCCCCAACAGGACTGAAGTCCTTGAAGAATAGGTACAGCGCTTCCAACATACTCGTCTTTCCAGAGCCATTCTTCCCAATGAAGGCTGTGTAGCCACGCAGGTCTACCTTCACCTCACGCAGGCTCTTGTAGTTCTTTATGGTAAACTCTGACAAGTTCATGTTATCTCCTCCCTCCATAATGAAGAAAGCCAAAGAGCTTCCTTCTCTTAAACTCGGGCCTTAGAATCTAATACCACCGCGATACAGCCAGACGCATCGTTCGCCTAGTCTGCTTTGAAGCCAAAAAGGGCAGCCTGAACCGCCATCACACAGCAGTTGTAGTACCCTTCTTCGAACGCCACATCATCCTACCTTACTCCAAGTAACTCACAGACTTATTTCTTATCCGACCGCCGCATTCTAGTCCTCATTTACGGCAGTTGTCAATACCTCGGACTACCTAGGCAGTGGCCCATACGTCTCATCCTCAGCCTTAATCTCATCGCGCTTAACCGTTCGGTTGCTCCTCTGTTGTTTGGTCTGACAATTGTCAACTCTGAGCAGGTATTCCTGGGCAATCATACAAGCTTGTGCTCTTACAACTACAACTTTAGAGGTGGTACAATGATATGGGGCAGGTCGCCACATAGCCACGTTTGATATGTAGTCTGGCCAGCGACGGGAAGTAGATGGCAGTTTGCTACACTATTCTTTGCTGGATTAGGAAGCAGCGATGAGATGGGATTGTTTGGTTGCATCGGCACTAATATTGCTGGCATTTTTTAGTTGTGCT
>Ga0209986_10000648_pt1 | contig 34212 bp, 33 predicted proteins | sample BlataG_FD_183168 | JGI IMG/M metagenome (GOLD analysis project Ga0209986, IMG submission 183168) | Deep subsurface microbial communities from Black Sea to uncover new lineages of life (NeLLi) - Black_00105 metaG (SPAdes) (version 2) | ecosystem: Environmental > Aquatic > Marine > Oceanic >...
GAGCTAGTAAAGTTTTACTTTTCCCATAATATTTTCTCACGCCCAAAGGATCTTTCCCTGCAAAACTATAGGGTGTTATCCCCTGAGGGGTAAGAGACTAAATTCTTCTAAATATGAGATTGCGAGGGTGGCGGAATCGGTAGACGCGCTAGATTTAGGATCTAGTGAGGAATACTCATGGGGGTTCGAATCCCCCCTCTCGCACCAGGAATAAAAGGATTACCAGCCATGCAGATAGCGGTAGAGAAAAAAGAGGGAGCAGAGCTTAGTTTTAAAGTGGAAGTACCGAAAGAAAGAGTGGAAGAGGAACTCTCACGAGCTTTTCGCAAATTGGTCAGAGAAGCAAAGGTTCCGGGATTTAGAAAGGGGAAAGTCCCCAGAAAAATCTTTGAGCACCGATTCGGTCAGGAGGTCCTGCAGAAGGAGGCAATCAAAAGGCTCTATCCAGAGGTTTACCAAGAGGTGGTGGTCCAACAGAACCTCTCCCCCATCATCGAGCCAACTTTGGAGATCCTTCAATTCTCCCCGAATAAGCCCTTGATTTTAAGAATTGATCTGGTAACCAAACCGGAGGTAAAACTAGGTAAATATAAAGGAATCAAGGTTAAGGAAAGGGAGATAGAGACATCCAAAGATGAGATAACGAGAGCCTTAGGACAACTTCAGGAACAGTATGCCGATTACCCACCAGTGAAAGAGAAAAGGGGTGTAAGGGATAATGATTGGGTAACTTTAGACTGGCAAGTTTTTTATAAGGGAAAACTACTTGCCCGGGGAGTTGAGAAGAATTTCACTTTCCAGATAGGATCGTTAGTTTTCCCTCCTTCCTTCTCCCAAGGTTTAATTGGACTAAAGACCGGAGAAAAAAGATCCTTGGAGATTCAATTTCCACTTAATTATCCCCGCAAAGATTTTGCGGGAAGAGAAATTACTTTCGAGGTAACTTTAAAGCAAATAAGAGAAAAAAGAGTTCCCCCCATTGACGGCAAATTTGTCAAGAATCTAAAATTTAATAGTTTAAAAAGCCTAAGAAAACATATTAAAGAAAATATAGCAAAAACAAAGAAAAACTGGGAGGAGAAAAGGTTAAGTTCGGAAACCGTAAGGAAGGTAGTAGAAGATAGCAAGGTGGATCTTCCCTTATCTCTTGTAGAAGGGAAGGTTGATGAGAGAAGATCACAGCTAGAAAATAGATTAAAGGAAAGGGAAACTACGCTTGAAAACTATATTAAAGACCAGAAGCTGTCCGAAAAAGAGCTGCAGGAAAAATTAAAGTCCGAAGTAGAAAAAGATCTAAAAACTTACTTTGTTTTGGAAGCTATTGCTGAACAGGAGAAAACCGAGGTAAGAGAAGAAGAGATAGAAGAAAGACTAAAATCGTTAGTAAGGGGTAAGGTGGAGGAAAAAGACATAATTAGATTAAAGAACAGTCTTGCTGCTAGTGGTGAGCTAAAAATTCTAACAGCCGAGCTAAGAAATGAAAAAGCAATTGATTTTTTGTACCACCAAGCCAGGATAGAAAGAAAACACAGGTCCTGAAAAACATAAAAACAGGTAAGGAGGATAAAGTGACTTTAATTCCTATAGTGGTCGAAAGAACAGCAAGAGGAGAAAGGGCTTATGATATCTATTCCCGATTGCTTAGAGATAGAATCATCTTCATAGGTCAGCCCATCGATGACAATGTGGCTAACACAGTAATCGCTCAGATGCTTTTCTTAGAGGTTCAGGATCCCAAGAAGGATATGAAGCTCTATATTAACTCACCAGGGGGATTAGTGACCTCAGGGCTGGCTATTTATGACACTATGCAGTATGTCCAACCAGATGTATCCACGATCTGTATGGGACAGGCGGCCAGTGCAGCTGCTCTGCTTTTGGCGGCTGGAACTCTCGGAAAGAGACTTAGTCTTCCCAACGCTAATATTCTCATCCATCAGCCTATGGGAGGAGCACGAGGGCAGGCTAGCGATGTAGGGATTCAAGCACGACAGATCCTCAGAATCAAGGATAGATTGAATGAGATTTTTGTAAAGCACACCGGCCAGCCCAAAGAGAAGATTGAAAGAGATACGGATAGAGATTTTTATATGACGGCTGAGGAGGCTAAAGAATACGGGCTCATTGATAAGGTCATTGAAAGTAAGAAGATAAAATAGTTTATTCCCCTTGAATGGGCTGGAGAGGAGTATACATGAGCAAGGAAGGTAGAATAATTAAGATCGCAGGTCCCCTGGTGGTTGCTCAAGGCATCCCCAGAGCCAGAATGTTTGATGTAGTGCGGGTAGGAAAGGAAAGACTGATTGGTGAAATTCTGGAAATAAGGAGTGATAACGCTTCTATCCAGGTCTACGAGGAAACAGGGGGCTTAAAGCCGGGAGAGCCGGTTGAGTCAACTTATCAACCCTTATCGGTGGAATTAGCCCCTGGTATATTGGGAAACATATATGACGGGATACAACGTCCTTTAGATTTAATCATGGCAATGAAAGGAGACTTTATTTCTCGAGGAATCGAATTACCGGCTATTGACCGCGAAAAAGAGTGGGATTTCAAACCAACAGTGAAAGAAGGAGAAAAGGTTACGGCCGGAGATATTCTCGGAGTGGTGCAGGAGACAGAGATAATCGAGCATCGCATCCTCGTCCCCTTTGGAATTGAGGGAAAGATAAAGAAAACAAGGGAAGGCAAAGTAAAAGTGGAAGATACTATTGCGGTAATTAGAACTCCGGAAGGAAAGGAAAAGGAAATCTCTATGCTTCAGAGATGGCCAGTGAGGAAGATGAGGCCCTACAAAAAACAATTGAATCCCGAAGAGCCTCTAATTACCGGCCAAAGGGTCATCGATACTTTCTTTCCCATTGCTAAGGGGGGAACTGCCTGTATCCCTGGCCCCTTCGGGAGCGGGAAAACCGTCGTTCAACACCAGCTTTCCAAATGGGTGGATGCAGATATTATCGTGTTCACGGCGTGTGGTGAGCGTGGGAACGAGGTTGCCGATGTCCTGAGAAAATTCCCCAAACTTAAGGACCCCAAGACAGGCAAGTCCTTGATGCAAAGAACTGTCTTAATAGCCAATACCTCCAATATGCCGGTGGCAGCCAGGGAAGCTTCCATATACACGGGAATTACTCTGGCTGAATACTATCGAGATATGGGCTATGATGTGGCTTTGATGGCTGACTCTACCTCCCGCTGGGCTGAGGCTTTAAGAGAGATGTCAGGAAGACTTGAAGAGATGCCTGGAGAAGAGGGATACCCTGCCTATCTTCCTTCAAGATTGGCCGAATTCTATGAAAGAGCAGGAAGGATCATCTGCCTGGGACGCGATGAGCGAAAGGCAAGTTTGAGCGCCATTGGAGCAGTATCGCCTCCGGGAGGGGATCTCTCCGAACCAGTAACTCAGGCTACTTTAAGGGTGGTAAGGGTTTTCTGGGCCCTGGTGGCTGAACTAGCTTATCAGCGCCACTTTCCAGCCATACATTGGCTGCGCAGCTATTCCCTCTATCTGGATAACCTGAAGGGATATTTTACACGAGAAGTGGCTGCTGACTGGATGGACCTACGAACGAGAGCCATGGCCCTTCTTCAAAAGGAGGACGAGCTAAAGGAGACGGTGAGACTGGTAGGTCTGGATGCCTTGTCTAATCAAGACCGAGTAGCTATGGAGACAGCTCGCTCACTAAGAGAGGACTTTCTTCAGCAATTTGCTTTTCACCCCATAGACACCTATGCCTCGATTAAAAAACAATATTTGATGCTTAAGATAGTTCTAAATTACTATGATGAATGTATAACCGCCTCAAAAAAAGGCGCCTCTTTAAAGGATCTTACGTCTCTTCCTGTAAGAGAAGATATTGCTAAGGCCAAGTATATTTCCGATAAAGAAGTAGAAAAAGAGATGGAAAAGATTAATCAAAAGCTTAAAGCAGAGATTAATGACTTAATAACCAAAACTGGGGGCACAGTATGAGAGCCAAAGAATATACCACGGTGAAGGAGCTCACTGGTCCACTAATGTTGGTAGATAAAGTATCGGATGTCGCTTATCAGGAGCTGGTAGAGATAGAACTTTATAACGGTGAAAGAAGACGGGGTAGAGTACTGGAGGTAACCTCCGAGGCAGCTTTAGTGCAATTATTTGAACGAGCTACCGAATTAGGAGTCAAGGGGGCCCAGATAAAGTTTCTCGGTAAGGGAATCCAGTTGGGAGTCTCCGAGGACATCCTGGGAAGGGTATTTGATGGATGGGGTAGACCCCGGGATGGCGCTCCACCTATCATTGCTGAGGAAAGGTTAGACATAGAGGGAAGACCAATAAATCCTGAGGCTCGAGCCTACCCAGTTGAGTTCATCCAGACAGGAATATCAGCCATTGATGGTCTTACTACTTTGTCAAGGGGGCAGAAACTACCTATCTTCTCCGGAGCCGGCCTGCCCCACATACAGGTTGCTGCTCAAATCGCTCGACAAGCCAGAGTTTTAGGAAAAGAAGAAGAATTTGGAGTAGTCTTCGCTGCTATGGGTATAACCTTTGAGGAGGCAAATTTCTTTGTCTCCGATTTTGAAAGATCAGGCGCTATTGAGAAAACTACGCTTTTTTTGAACCTTGCCAATGATCCGGTAATTGAGAGGATCTCCACGCCCAGAATGGCCTTAACCTGTGCTGAATACCTGGCCTTTGAAAAAGGGATGCATATCCTGGTTATCTTAATTGATATGACTAACTATGCGGAGGCTCTGCGGGAACTATCTGCAGCCAGGAGGGAGGTCCCGGCAAGAAGGGGATACCCAGGTTACCTTTACACAGATCTGGCTAGCATTTACGAGCGAGCGGGAAGAATCAAAGAAGAAGAAGGCTCCATTACTTTAATTCCCATTTTGACTATGCCCGACGATGATAAAACCCATCCCATTCCTGATCTTACCGGCTACATCACTGAAGGGCAGATAATACTCCAAAGAAATCTTCATCAAAAGGGAATCTATCCCCCCATTAACGTCCTTCCCTCTTTATCTCGTTTAATGGATGAGGGAGTCGGAGAAGACAAAACCCGGGAAGATCATCGCGAACTTTCCAACCAACTTTACGCTGCCTATGCTCAAGGTATGGAAATCAGAGAACTGGCCCTGGTTATGGGAGAAGCAACTTTGAGTGAGATGGATAAAAAATATCTTCGATTCGCTGATGAATTTGAACAGGAATTTGTCTCTCAGGCGGAAAATGAAAATAGGGAGATAGAGGAGACTCTAGATATTGGCTGGAATCTCTTAAAGATGATTCCTACCCCGGAATTAAAAAGAGTGAGGGACGAGTTTATAGAAAAATACGGCAATCGAGAAGAGCCGAAAGAGTGAGGTTCTAACTTGCCTGAAATTCCGCAGGTCAATCCCACCAGGATGGAGCTTCTAAAACAGAAACAAAGATTAGTCATGGCTCAAAGAGCCCATGACCTTTTAGAAGACAAAAGAGATGAGTTGATCCAAAGGTTCCTTCCCCTGGTTAAAGAAGTACGGGAAATGCGAAGCAAGGTTAGACAAGAGCTGGAAAGGATCTATGCCGATTTTCAGATCTCGAAGATGCTGAGCTCCGAAAAGGAGATAGAAGAAGCTCTTATGTGGACAGAGATGCGAATGGATGTAGAAATCTCAGGTTATACTCTCATGAAAGCTCCTCAATACAGATTAACTACCGAGGGAGAACCCTTATGTTATGGTTTTTATGGGACTAACTGGAAGCTAGATCTTGCTTTGAGATCGTTTTTGAATCTCGTTCCCTCGCTACTTCATCTGGCTGAGAAGGAGAATGAGGTTCAGGGGCTAGCTAAAGAAATAGAGCGAACTAGAAGAAGGGTAAATGCCCTCGAGTATATCTTCATTCCCATAGTGGAACAGACGGTAAAGCACATAACGATGAAGCTCGAAGAACGGGAAAGAGCACATATCATTAACCTTATGAAAATAAAGGAAATGATGGAAAAAGCTTTCGCCTCTTAAGGAGGTCTCCTGGCCAATATTTCCTTTTTTATGAGTTTGGCAACTCGCTCTGCCGCTCCAAATCCTCCCATTCTTTCCTTACCCATTTTTACTATTTCCCTCAATTGTCTTGGACTTTTAAGAAGAAGTGAACAGACCTCATCAGCTACCGCCTCCCCGTTTCTATCCACTATATAAATAGCTCCTCCTAAAAGAGTTCGCTGGATACGTAAAAACTTCTCCGTGACTTGCGGACCCCTCCCGGGAAAACTCACCACCGGTTTTCCCAGGCCGACCGCCTGCTCGTTACCCATGCCCGATAGACCAATAATTACCTGTGAGTGACTCACCAGGTCACCAAATCTGCCGCTAATTATTTTAATAATCGGTCCCTGAGGGGAGACCAAATCGGCAATTAGGCTGCTTTCTTGTCGGGAGGGGACAGCCTCGGTTATCTCCCATCCATGCTCTCTGGAAGCTACTGATCTCAGTTTTTCTAAACTAAGGGAGGCCGGTAAGGCAAGAAGAAAATGAACTCTCCCTGAAAAAGAAACTCTTTTCTCAATTGAGGTCACCGCATCTAAAATAATGGGGAAATTATCATAAGCATCCCTTTTACTACCAGGAAGAATCCCCACTACATATCTATTCTTTTCTATCCTAAAATCCTCATCAGTTATCTTTAAACAGTCCATCATTACATTCCCCACATAGGTAGCCCTAACCCCAAAATCTTGAAGGGAGCAGGTTGTGAGTTCATCTCGGGGAAGAACCAGCTGACAACTCCTTTTAATCAACCACTTTTCTATTCTATAATGTTCCTTTAGTCCTTTGACATGATCTGACTTTGCCGTGGGAAGAAAAATTAGGGGTTTTTTGACGAAAAGGGAAGAAAGCAAAATTAGAAAGACATCGCCTACACATATGACCATGTCAACAAGGTCTCGCTCGGATCTCAAAACCCTTATCTCCTCTTTAAACCGTCCTAGCCAGCCTGAAACTATATCTCTGGCTAAATAAAACGGATTAAGCCCTACAAACCCGCCGCTGGGTGTTAATTTACGAGGCCCGAGAATTAATATCCTCAGTGGCTCATAGGCCTTACCCTCTCCCACCAGAGGCAGAGCTTTAATTTCTATCTGGGGTACTTCATTGACAAGTTTTTCAATTATGGCTGCCGCAATCAAATCCTCGGCATATCCATTGGAAAGAAAAAGAATTCTTTTTCTGAACCGCTTCATCAACCTTTAAAAGCCTTTAAAGTTTTTTCTTGGCGAGAGGAACGGAGCCTTAAAAGTCCCATTGCCAAGCCAATTATTACCCAAAACAATAGTCCAATCGGGAAGACGTCAAGAAAAGTCTCCACCGTTCCATGAATTAAAGCAGCCAGGATAGAAAGGCTGCAACCGCCAATTATACCACTCATGGCAAGAAAAGAGTGTCTTCGTAGATACCTTACGGAACTATGAAAAAAAATGGCTATAACCAATAAGAGCGACGCTAATCCTACTATGCCTAATTCAGAAAGACAGTTGAAATAGAGACTGTGCGCCGTTGTAGCGACCCATCGACCAGGGGTTTGCCTCCACGATTGAGCTCTACCTGCCTGGTTAAGTAGCTCAAAACCCGGGTTAGGGATCATTTTTTTTGTATCTAATATTGTCTTTTCTCTTTTCTCTTTTGAAATGGGGGAGGATGACTCTATCAGTCTAAGATCATCAAACCAGACGCTCCCTTCCCCCTGTCTTTTGGCCAGTTTCATCCTCATTTTTACCGTACCAGGAGGAGCAAAAATCTGCGTCTTTCTTAATCCCCAGGAAGAGTCAGCATTAACAACTCCCCACTCTCTTGCTACCACCTTGTTCTTATCATTTAGACATTCCAGAGTAAGAAAGGTATTTCCATCCTCAATCCTTTCAGAAGAGACTATATCAGACCTTACATATGTACTTAAAACATAATATCTATCAGGTTCAACTGGAACATCCTGCCAGAGCCAGCTCCAGGCCACGGTAGCCTGTATACATCTTGTACCCTCATAAGAATTTGTGGCGTCAACAATCCATTCTTTCTCGGGACTCTCTCTCCGGAATACCAACTTATAAGTCCCCAATCCCGATCCAACCAGGGGATAGCTTTTGAATATGCGAGGCACTACTTCTCTCCAGGTATAAATTCTATGGCTGGGACTACCATATTTAGGGATGGTCTTGATTATCCACCCGTAGTTAAAGAAAGTAAAAACAAAAAGACCCGCCATGACAATGAGAAAAACTCTCCAGTTCTTGATAAGAAGAATTACCATTATTACCGCGAAAACTGCCGCCATACCTCCTAAAGACCTACTTAAAGCTAAACAGACGAGGCCTAGGATGAGGAGCATTCCGGGCAGGATTTTTCTTTTTAGTTCTTTTTGAACCAGCAATGAAACAAAAGAAAGGGGAAGAATGAGGTCCAGATATTTGGCAAACTTATTAGGATTGCCCAGAGTTGAACCCAGGCCTTCCTTTAAGTGCAGGCCAATAGTTATAAAGCCAATCCTATGTTCTAGCTCAAATCCAGTGCAATACTGGACAATACCAAAGACGGTAACCACTGTGGCCGAAAGGAGAGCTGCGGTTAATACTTTTCGGGCTCTATGCTCACTCCTGATGTTACCCGCTATAAGAAGACAGGTTAGAGGATAAAAAATGAAAAGTGCGAAAGAACCAAAACTTAAGATTTTATTAATAGAGAAAATTACGGAAAGTCCTGCTGCCAAAATGAAACCCAAGAGAGCCCATCCAAAAATCTTGGGTTTAAAATCCAAAATCTTCCTTAAATTTTGCTTGCGCAGCCACAGGATTAATGCCACCAATAGGGCTACATAGCTAGCCGGAGACAAAAAAGGTAAGAAAAATATAAAAAAGAAAATAGATTTATCCACTACTTTATCAAGTTTTTCGCGACTTTGCATTTCATACCTTCACGCCAACCCATAAGGTAATAATGAGAGGTTATTAATTTCACCAACAAACTAAACAGCCAATTTATATGGTGTTTTTCAGCAAAGACCAGAATTTTTCTACCCTTTTTATTTTCATCTATCCATTTGCCGATAAAGGCCAGGAGAAAGAGAGGGTTGCCTTGGGTAGCCAATCGCACGCTCAGGTGGGGGTGTTTCTGGTAATACAGAGCTCCACTTGTCCCCCGCATTTTCTCCTTTTCACAAAGAGAGGGTAAATCAGAAAGGCTGTTTTTCTCAAAATAATGATACCCCAGAGCATGCCGATTTCTTTTGCATCTTAGCCCTGCTTTTCTTAACCTATAGCCTAATTCCAGATCCTGCCAGCCATAGGCCAATAGATCCTCGTCAAACCCTCCCACTTCCAACAGATGTTTTCTTGCCACCGATACGTTGGCCGTATCAAATGGTGAAAGAGAGAAGTCAAAGATCCTTTTTCTCTTTTTCCCTATTTGTTTAAAACTGGGCACCCGAATCAATTCACCATTAACTATAACATCGTGGTATTTTTGGTGATAATTCACATGCTGTTCAATGAAATTGGCAGTAACTACCACATCACTGTCAGTAAAAATGATATACTGGCCCCTCGCCTTTCTTATTCCTCTATTTCGTGTCCTGGGTATGCCCATCCTTTTCTCATTTTTCAAATATTTCAATTTGCAAGAACGAGATAAAGGCTCTATCATAGTTTTGGTATCGTCGGTGGAGCCATCATCGACGACGATTATCTCATATTTATCCTTGGGATAACTCTGATTAAACAACGCCTCTAATGATTTTTTCAGGATCCACCACCGATTATAGGTAGGGATGACAATGCTTACCTCAACCATTGTTCATATCCTCAATTTCTCTGTTTTAGTCCCTCTTTTAGACCCTCAGCATAGGCATGGATAAGGTAGAATTTAGTCAAAAATGGCCGCATGAACCTTTGCCAATGAGTCTGATGGAAAACCTCCATATCCCTATTTATCAATTTCTTAAAAGGAATCAACCTGTCATACCAGAGGTAACGGAATCTCACCTGGTGCCTGATCTTCTTCACGGGGTGTTTGCGGTAAAAAATCACTGCATTCATCCCTCTTTCCTTTTCTTTCCTGAGAAGCCAGCCAAAATCATCTAAAGACCCTTTTTGCTTAAAATGAAAAACATATGCTCTTCTATTCTTTTTCCTCTTTAGCCCCATTTTCCTGAGCCGAAAGCCCAGTTCTCTATCAAACCAGCCAAAACTTTTGCCAAATTCTTCATCAAACCCACCCGCTTCAATTAAACTATCCTTCCGGCAGGAAGTATTGGAGGTGATAAAACTCGCCCCAAAGAAATCAAGAAAAGCAAGAAATCTCTTTTTCTTATCACCGAATAAATTGTCAGTTCTATCTGTGTTTATTGCTGGACCATCAACTATCACATTGTCGTGTATTCTATGATATCTCATGTGCTCCCGGATAAATTGGGGAGGACAAAAGACATCATCGTCGATAAAAACTATCACCTCTCCTCGGGCGTGCTTAATTCCAAAGTTTCTAGCTCTACTCGGCCCTTTTCTCTCCTTGTGCTTTAGGTATCTTAGAGAACAAGACGGAGTTTTTCCCTCTACCATCTCTTCCGTGCCATCTCTTGAGCCGTCATCAACCAGCACGACCTCGTATTGGTTCTTTGGGTAGTTCTGATGAAACAGGCACTCAAGGCATCTTTCCAGCACTTCCCTTCTGTTGTGAGTGGCAATGACTACACTCACCTCCATCAAAACAGCCTCACTTCATGTTTTCTCATACCATCTCTTAGACCCTGGGCATAGGCATGAAGCAGCTTCCATTTTATAAGTAGGTTCAGCCACCACCGGCTACCCTTCTTTGCAGCACGCAAGATTAGCCTTTCTCCAGAGTCTTTGTCTATCCATCCAATTAGTTTATCAAAGATAAGGCTTTGCGGTCTTATACCAAGTTTTACTGTAAAATGCGGATGTTTTTTGTAGTATAGAACAGCGTTTCTCCCTTGCTCTCTTTTCTTTTTACATAAGGAGGGCAGATCAGACAAATTAATTTTTTTCTTGTAGTGATAGACTATGGCGTTAATATTCCTCCTTGCCTTGAGACCCAGTTTTTTAAGTCTTAATCCCAATTCCCAGTCATGCCATCCAAATCCGGTAAATTCCTCATCAAAACCGCCCACCCTGATCAAAAATTTTCTCTTCACCGACAGATTAGAAGTAATAAACGAGGGACCTGAAAAATCAAAGAGGAGTTTTTTGATTTTTCTTCTATTTGCGTCGGCAAATACATTATCTAAGCGATCAGTTCTAACTGTGGGACCGCTAACCACAACATCGCCAAATTTTTGATGAAATTTCACATGTTCTGATATAAAATTGGGAGGAGTGAAAATGTCCGAGTCAACAAAAATCATTATCTCACCCCGAGCTTTATCTATTCCTAAATTACGGGCAAAGTGGGGACCCCGCTTTTTTTGATAAAAGTATCTCAAGCCAACCTTAGACCCCATCTTGGACTTGACCATCTCTTGGGTGGCATCGCTTGAGCCATCGTCAACGACGATGATCTCGTATCGCTCCTTGGGGTAATCCTGCAAAATTAAATAATCAAGAGTTTTAGCCAGTATCTCTTTTTGATTATAGGTGGGAATAATAACACTAACCTTTTTTATTTTTTCAGTATTCATTCTGTGGATATGCTCTTATTCAATTTTTTCCTTTAGAGTAGTTGCAATTTCCTTTACTATAGTGTCGACAACTTTGTCCCAGGTAAAGTTCTTTACCGCTTTCAAGAATCCCTCACGCCCGAATTGCTCCATTATATGAGGATTTTCGAATAAATAAATGACTCGCTCTGCTATTTCTTTAGGATTCTTCGGCTTTACTATAAACCCGGTCTTGCCATCTTCAATGATATAGGGTATGGACCCAACATTGGTTCCTATGCAGGATAGCTGATATGTCATCGCCTCAATCCAGACATTTCCCCAGGGTTCGAATAGACTGGGCATCACAAAAACTTGAGCTTTTTCATAGTATTTCTCGAGCTGGTCAGGATTTAACTCACCCACAACCTCAACTCCATCAATTTTTACCTTTGGTCTGCAGCCAACAATAGTCAATTTAGCATCTTTAAATTTTTTCTTTACAATTTCAAAAGCCTGAAGGAGATCTCCTCCTCCTTTTCTTTTAAAGTCTCGCCCAACAAAAAGAAGAACTCTGTCCTTATATGACTTTTCTCTAAATTCAGGGTTTTTATTTAACTTAGTGGTAATATTCGAACCGCCCCCCACCGCCACCACCTTTTTTGGATCTAGACCATAGAAATCTATTAAAGAAGTCCTCACATGGGGACCCATAACAAAAACTTTGTCTGCCTTTAAATAAGTCTCTTTCTCTAGTCTCTGCCATCTTGGAGAAGTTTGAAAGTGAAGTTTAAATTCGTCTTTAAATGGGGTCTCCTTAGTTAATCTATTGGTATTATCGGTAAATATAAAGGAAGGGATGTCAGGTTTATTTTGCGAGAAAGAGAAAAGAGTTTGAGTCATGAGGACTGCATCAATTTTTCTTTTCCCGAAATTTCTTATAGCTTCCTCAGAGTACTGCGTCATTTTATTAAAAGCAAAAGGAGTTCTCCAATGATAGTATTTCCACTCTCTACCGTATGCATTTATGGCTACTAACTCGCCCAGGAAAGAGTTAAAAAAAGACGATAATCTTAACTTACCCCAGACTGGCCGAATGGCGTTAGTTGGATTAACTACATCAATTACATTTATATGATTATTTTTAGAAAAGGTTTTTATAAGACACTCATTTGTTCCCGAAAATCTCCCTACCACTAAGAAAAGGATATTCAAAGCCGTTCCTCTCCTTAACTTAATAGCTTTGCATAAATTGGAGTAAAAGTTTTCAAATTGTTTAGCTCATCATAAACATAAGTTCTAAATCCCCGATATCTTTCCACAAAATAGGCTATTTTCACTCCCATAACTACCCCGCCTCTATCTATCATTTAAATGAATCATTTTTTCAAAATCTTCTCTATAGTCTTTTTCTCCCTCAATTATATTTAGACGACTAACAAAAGGACATCTACAAGATTTAGCCTTACAGACCTTTGCCTCATCAAATAATTTCAAATCTCCCTTAAAAATATTACTTAAATTGGTTGAATCGCCTGGACATCGACTCACCTTCCCATCAGGATGAACTCGTATGAAATTCTTTCCTGCTCCACAAAGTCTTCCCGTGTATGATGGTAAGCCAAAGATAAGCTTTTCTGCTATGGGATCAATTGAATACTTGAGTATTAATGACCTTTCCTCCTCAGTATAACTCTCAGGATAGTGTCTTTTTCTCAGCCGGAATCTTCTTTCATCGTAGGGTCCGCGAAAAATCTTGGGCTGCAGAACTAGGCCATAAGATTTGAAAAGGGCTACATATTCTTCTAATCTCTTCAAAACAAGTGGGTAGGTAACAAGGGAAAGAATGGTAGAAAATCCAGCATCCCTAAGTAATAAAACCTTCTCGATAAATTTATCAACTTTTCCTCTCTTCTCCACCTCAACAGCATGAAAAGCGCAGTGCAGATAAACTATTCTAGCTGGGTCAATTCTATCCAGAAATTTTTCCATACCACAGGAAAGGTTGGTGTCAATATGGACAAAATGATTCCTGGTTAGCTTTTCCACTACTTCAACCAGCCCTGGATATAAAAAGGGCTCTCCTCCACTAATACCGATCCACCAGGTGAACCCGGTTTCATCAAAATTTCTGGCTATCTCCCCGGGTGAATACCTTCCCACCGCTGGATGCTCTTTCTTAGTATGACCGAAACAATAGTCACAGTCAAAATTGCAGGCAGTGTTAAAATGCCATAAACTAAAATGAGTAATATTTTTTAGAGTCCCCTTTTGCAACTTTCAAGATCCTTTAGTTCAATAAACTTCTATAAATTTTTTCGAGTTTTCTCACCTGTTTAAATAAATCAAACTTCTCCTCCACAACCTCTCGCCCCTGTGCTCCTAGCTTCTCCCAGAGTTCCGGATGGGCTATGAGGTAGCCGAGCCGATCTACCAGTCCATCAATATCTTTTTCAGGGACTAAAAAACCGCTCTTTCCATCTATTACCAGCTCAGGGATCCCGGCATGATAGGTTGACACTACTGGTAGTCCTGTAGCCATAGCCTCCTTTATGGTATTGGGAATTCCTTCTCTGTCTCCATTTCGGGCCGCAAGGTTAGGGGAAAGAAAGATATCCGAGGCTTCCATTTCTCTTTGCACTTCCTCATGGGACAGCATCCCCAAGAATTGGACGCTATGGGAAAGATTAAGGGAATCTACCAGATTTTCCATCTTACCTCTTAACTTTCCATCACCGATAAGGGTTAAAGCTACATTTTTATGAGTTTTGCCTAGCTTGGCAAATGCTCTTATTCCATATTCAAAGCCCTTCTTTTCCACAAATCTTCCACACATCAAAATCTTTACTCTTTCCCCATCCGGGGGTTTTTTTCTGAATCTAAACTTATTAACATCGATGCCCCCGTAATGGACCATTATTTTCTCAGGCTTGCAGCCTAAATCTACCACATCGGCCTTCATCCTATTTGACCTTACCAGAAAAACAGTTCCCTCTCTAAAAAGCTTCTTTAGCCTGAATCGATAGATAAAATCCCTGGCAAAAAGAGAGACGTCTATACCATGGAAGGTGGTCAAAAGAGGAAGGTCAAGCTTTCTACACTCGGGCAAGATCATCATCCCTCCCCATCCAAAATGAGCATGAACCAGTTTTACTTTGCTCCTCAACAATGGTTTAATGAATAGATTATGACTTTGCCATCGTTTACCTAATCTCCATTTAAGAAGGGTTGGTGCTGAAAAGACGTTGGAGTGAGGAAAGAGATCCAAATTTACCAGTTTTTGAGTAAGAATAATAACATTAAACGTGATTAAATTCTTCATCTCCTCATATATAAATGTCTCTGAAGCTGGCAGATAGGTTTTGATGAAAAAGGCTATAGTTGGCTTCAATCATACCCCTTTCCTGCAACAAGATCTTTGCAGCATACCCCTTTATGCCGGGCGAAATTGAGTTTTGTATAGCCTGGTGTAAAGACCTCCTTGGGCCAGAAGCTGCTCATGGGATCCAATCTCTTCAATTCTTCTTTCACTTAAGACCACGACCTTGTTTGCGTTCTGTATAGTAGACAACCGATGAGCAATGATGAGGGTGCTTCTGTCCTTCATCAAACGGCTCAAGGCTTGCTGGATCAGTAGTTCCGTCTCTGCATCTACGGCGGAAGTAGCTTCATCAAGAATAAGTATGCGAGGGTCCCGCAAGATGGCTCTAGCTATGGCGATACGTTGTCTTTCACCTCCAGAGAGCTTCACTCCCCTTTCACCGACCTCGGTATCGTATCCCCGGCTTAAAGATTCAATAAAGCGATCAACATTAGCCCTTCTTGCTGCTTCGGCAATTTCCTCCTCAGTAGCTTCTGGCCGACCATAAGCGATATTATCACCAATAGTGCCGTTAAAAAGAATGGTCTCCTGAGGGACTATACTTATCTGCTGCCTCAAGCTAGCCAATTTCACCTTTTTAACATCATGTCCATCTATGGCAACAACTCCCGAGATGGAGTCATAAAAACGAGGAATAAGACTCACCAGAGTAGTCTTACCCACACCAGAAGGACCAACCAGGGCGACTCTCTCACCAGGTTTTATTTCTAAATTAATGTTCTCCAAAATCAGCTCGTTGCTATTATAACCGAAGGAGACATCTTTGAAGCCTATGTATCCTTCTACTGGAGGTAGTGTTACCGCCCCGGGAAGCTCTTTTATTTCAGGTTCAGTATCCAGAATCTCAAAGATTCTCTCAGCAGACGCCAGAGCCCGCTGGTAAAGACTATAATTACTACCCAGCTGATTTAACGGCTTAATGGCTAGACTTACATAGCCGAGAAAGGAGATGAGCTTACCTGGTGTTAACACACCTCTTATGACCTCCCATGCTCCGTACCACAAAATAGCACTCAAGCCAATAGTAGTAATGATCTCTATGAGTGGACTAAGCAGGGCCACTGCCTGAGTTCTTCTCATGGCTAACCGGAAGTTGCGTATATTCTCCTGCTGGAATCTTTTGGCCTCTTTTTTTTCCGTGGCAAAAGATTTTACTACTTCAATCCCTGCTATCGTCTCCTGGAGAAGAGAAGAGATATCGGCGATCTTAACTTGAACCGAAGTACTGAATTTCCTTATGTGAGCGCCGAACCTCCTCACCGTCAAAACTAAAAGAGGGATCACCCCCAAAACACAAAGAGAGAGTCTCCAGTGTATATAAAAGATGAACCCCAAAACTCCAGCTATAATGAGAAGATTTAGAATCATCTTGGCTATGGACTCAACAACTACCTCCTGAAGCACATTAACATCTGTTACTACGCGAGACATAATCTCGCCAGTACGCTTTCTTTTATAAAAACCCAAAGACAATCGCTGAAGGTGTTGGTATACCTGGTTTCGTAGATCGGTAATTACCCGGTAACCAACAAAGGACATAAGATAAGTCTGTCCATAAGAAAAAAGGCCTTTTATAGCTACGAGAACTACCAGAGCGATAGCGATTAAATTCAGCAAGGAAAGGTTCTTGGCTAAAATCACTCTGTCAATTAGTTCTCTTCCTAATATCCAGGGAACTGCCAGAGTGGTTAAACTCACCAGAGCCATGCAAATTAAAGCCAGAACCAATTTTCCTCGGTATGGACGCAGATAGCTTAACAAGCGGCCTTGGACATTCATAAATTGAACTCCTTCTACTTCAATTCTCCCAGAACAGTTTCAGCTATTCTATCAGCTGCTCCCTTTGCCCCCATTATAAACTTAAGCTCACCCACCATATTATTTCGCAAAACTGGATCTTGCAATAATTCTATTACTTTCCTGCTAACATCCTGAGCTTTAATTATTCCTCTCAGCTCGGGAACAATCTCCTTACCCGCCCGCAGGTTGGGAAGAGCGGTAAACTTCACCTTTCTGCTATACCTTCTTACTATTCGAGATTTAATCATAGGCCCAAACCATGGTAGATGCCCAATCAATCCTGGCAAGCCATCAAGAGGTATTGCTTCGGGCTTGTTCAATGGCACGGTCACCACCATGGGTCTACCCAAAAAAGCCATTTCCGCTGTTTTGGTGCCAGGAATAGTAATGGCCAGATCAGAGGCATTCATTATCTCATATTGATTCTCCTTGGCCACCGGAACCTGGAGATTCAGGTTGGTGATGAGCTTCCATCGTTTCTTTTTCACGAGTTTAAATTTTGGTATCTCCTGGAAAACTTTCTCTAACTCTCCTGAAGGCAAACTGGTTAATTCCTCCTCGGAGGTAAAAGGAGAAAGAACCAGAATAAATTGAGCTTTGGGAAATTCTTCCCTCACCAACTCTGCCACTTTTAAAAAAAAGGGGGTGAGATATCTTACTTCCTGAGGTCTGCTTCCCGGCATTATAGAAATGATGGAATATTCGGGATCAAGCTTCCAGTAATTACACACTTCTTCTTTGGACATTCGCAGCTCTACGGCATCGGCCATCAAATCACCAACAACTATAACTTTCCCCGCTGTAACCCCACCGGCCATAAACTCCCCCTTCGTCCTCTCATCGATCACCATAAACTTTTTAAAAAATCTTTTCCACCTGGGTTTTTGAATATAAGCTAAGGCGGGAATTCTTAACCGTCTGGACAACAAAACCGCATGAATGGGATCTCCTCCCAGAAAGATGAGCACCCCCTTACCGTCCTCTCTAAATCCAGACCACCTGATACCCAGAAAGATATATTTTAGATAGTCGGTGGGTCCTGCCACCCCATCAACATTCGGAAAACCACTGACAACCTCTTTCTCCATGCCACTTGCATATTGACAGGGGGGTATGATTACAGAAATTTTTATGGCCTTTTCCTTCTGCTTTAAAGCTCTGGTTATCGGCTTTACCCACCCTGAGAGTTCACCAGGACTATTTGCCACTAGAAAAACTCGCACAGAAAAACCTCCTTATTAAGGCAGACTCTTTACCACCACGCGGGCGGCTCGTTCAATAGCTCCCGGTTCCCCCAGTTTCCCGGTCACTTTATTTAACTCAATTTTCATTTGTTCCAATTTTTTGCAATCTCCCCATAGACTCAAAGTCAGATTAGCCAGGCGATTGGGTGTAGCTCGAAACTGCAGGAGTTCAGGCACAATCCTCCTGCCAGCCAGGATGTTGGGTAGACTCACATAGGGAAATTTCACGAGAATATGGCCCAAGATCCAGGTACTAAGAGAAGTCTTGTAAACAACAATCATGGGAGTGGCTAAACATGTGGCTTCTAGGGTAGCTGTCCCTGAGGCCGTAATAATTAAGTCAGAAACGCTCATAAGGTTGTAGATATTGTTATTTATGACTTTAACTTCTATTCCGCTTCTTCTAACCATTCTGGCAATTTTTTCCCCAAAAACCGAAGCAGCGACTGAAAGTAAGAACTGAACACCTTTTAGTGACCTTTTTATCTTCGCCGCTGCCCGGAGCATTATAGGCAAAAGACTGTCTATCTCGTAGGCTCGACTCCCTGGAAGAAGACCGATTATGGGATGGCTAGGGCTAAGGTTAAATTTCTCATAAGTCTCACTTTTGCTAAGATTAGGTCTAGCCATACCAACCAGCGGATGTCCCACAAAAGTCACATCTGCTCCAACCTTGCGATAAAGCGCGGCTTCAAAAGGGAAAATAGCGATAACTTTAGTGATATCTCTGGCCGTTCTCTTAGTTGCCCAATCAGGCCAGGCCCAGACCGGAGGAGCAATATAGTAAATAATGGGAATTCCTCTTTTTTTGGCCAGGCGGGCGATCCTCAAATTAAGATCCCGACTATTTATTAAGACTAATAGATCAGGAGGCTCCTCTCGCAACATTCTTTTAATTCCCTTCTCAATTCTAAGAAAGGATGGATAATATCTAAGACCTTCCCAGATGCCCACTGTGCCCATATGCACGGTAGTAGCCCTCACCTCAACCCCTGCCTGTCTCATTTTTTCCCCACCGATACCCACAAATTCAATATCAGTATCAATTTTTTTTATAGCGCGAACAAGATTAGCTGCATGGAAATCTCCTGAAACCTCCGCCGCAGTCAACAGAATCCTCTTTCTGGACAATGGAATCCTCTCTGATAATTCACGCTATCTTCAGATTATCAATTAACCTTATTTCCCCAATCTTTACCGCCACCACAATCAGAACCTCTTTTCCTATTCGCTCTATCTTCTGGAGGGTTTCTGGATCAATCACAGCCACATAATCTATTTCAGCTAAAGGCTCGGCTTTTATTAAATCTTTCATTTTGGACGCCACCAGCGCTGGATCTCTCTTCCCTTCCATGATCAATTGTTTCGCCTTTTCTAAAGACTCATGCAGTACAGTGGCTGCACATCTTTCCTCTTTATTTAAATAAGAGTTCCTGGAACTAACGGCTAATCCATCCTTCTCCCTTACTGTGGGGAGAACAACAATCTGGGTTCTTAAGTTAAGATCTCTCACCAATCTTTTTACCACCAGGACTTGCTGGTAATCCTTCTGCCCGAAATAGCTAAAGTCCGGGCTAATTATATTAAAGAGCTTGGTAAGTATAGTACAGACACCTTGGAAATGACCCGGACGTGATGATCCTTCCAGAGTGGAGGAGAGCTCTCCCTCCACATGAACGAAGGTAGAATAACCATCTGGGTACATCTCTTCTCTGGAGGGGACAAAGACTACATCCAAGCCTTCTTGCTTGCACAACTTAATATCTCGGGATAGATCACGAGGGTATAGGTGGTAGTCCTCTCCTGCACCGAATTGAGTGGGGTTTACGAAAATGCTTACCACTACTTCATCACAGTCTTGCCGCGCCCTTTTAATCAAACTGAGGTGACCCTCATGAAGAAACCCCATGGTGGGAACAAAACCAATGCTCTTTTCTTTCTCTATCCTGTTTATGTAATTCCTCATTTCGCTGAGGTGCTTGATTAATTCCATTGACTTGCCTCGTTTCTCCCTTTTCTAAGCACTTCTTCCTCAAACCAGTGAAGGGTGGCTTCTTTTCCCTCTTTTTCCATCAAAATCCTTAAGAGTCTTTTCATAGGCAAAGGCCAGGATTCTCTCCAGAATAGGAGGATGACCTTGGAGTTGAACGGCCTCTTTTATCCCCTTATCGCACCTCATCTCTTCTTCAACAAATTACTCCCAAATTTTAGGTGGCGATTTCCTCAAGCGCTCTCTCAAAATTAGGAAAAGAGGTAGCTATACATCCTGAGTCTAAAACTTGCGTTTTTCCGCGGGCGCATAAACCAGCAACCACCAAGGCCATGGCTATTCGATGATCGCCATGACTCTCACACTGAGCCCCCTCTAGCTTTCCTATGCCCTTAATTATCATTCCGTCCTCTTTTTCTTCAATTTGGGCACCCATTTTGGTTAACTCGATCTTTAAGGCTCTAATTCGATCGGTCTCCTTAACCCTGAGTTCGCTAGCCTGCCTAATGACTGTTTCTCCTTTAGCAAAACAGGCCACTACAGCCAGGATAGGGATTTCATCAATGAGGCGGGGGATCGTTTGTCCCTGGACCACAACTCCTCTTAAACTACCTCCTCTTACCTCTATATCGCCTACCTTCTCTTCACAGATTTTCTTTAAATTGAGAATCTCAATATCTGCTCCCATCTGGAGAAGAACATCGATGAAACCACGCCGGGTGGGATTCAGTCCCACCTGCAGGATCTTTAATTTTGATCCTTTTAAGATGGCCGCTCCCCCCATAAAAAAAGAAGCGGCGGAAAGATCCCCTGGTACCCAAATATTGGCCCCGGAAAAAGAATCATTTCCTTCGACACTCACTCTCAAATCATTAACTTCTATTTTTGCTCCCAGGAATTTGAGCAATCGTTCGGTGTGATCCCGGGATCGGTAGGGCTCAGTTACTGAAGTTCTACCCTTAGCATAGAGCCCTGCTAACAAGAGACAAGTTTTCACCTGGGCTGAGGGGATAGGAGAGGAATAGTCCATTGCTTTGAGCCCGCCCCCCAGGATGGTCAAAGGAGGAAACTCACCATTTTTTCGACCAAAGACTCTGGCTCCCATTCTTTTCAACGGCTCGACCACTCTCTGCATGGGCCTTTTCCTTAAATACCGATCGCCTGAGAGGACAGAATAGAACTTCTGACCAGCCAGGAGTCCAGCTAAAAGCCTCATAGTAGTCCCTGAATTGCCGCAGTCCAGAATATTGGCTGGTTCTTTTAGCCCTTTTAATCCTTGCCCGTAAACGACTAAACCATCCTCTTCCTCCTTCATCTCGATCCCCATCATTTTCAGGGCGCTCAGGGTAGCCAGACAATCTTTTCCCCTCTGCAAGTCCCTCACCACTGATTTTCCTCTGGCAATAGAAGCAAAAATGAGGGCTCGATGGGTGATGGATTTATCTCCGGGCGGGTGGAATTCTCCCTTTAAATACCTTGCCGTACTCACCGAAAGGCTTGGCTCAGACACTATCCCTTCCTTCCCAAGGCTCTGGCCAGAGACCTAATTTCCTTCATTAACTTTCGAAAATCATCGGGCCGAATAGATTGAAAACCATCAGACAATGCTTCCTCCGGCCGGGAATGAACCTCAATCATTAACCCATCACTACCAGCAGCAATGGCTGCCCTGGACATGGGACCAATTAGGTCTCTATTCCCGGTAGCATGACTGGGATCAACGATCACCGGAAGATGGCTTAATTGTTTGATCAAGGAAACTGCCGAAAGATCCAGAGTGAAACGAGTACCATCCTCAAAGGTTCTTATTCCCCTCTCGCAAAGAATGACATTATAATTTCCGCTCGATAAAATATATTCTGCCGACATTAAGAATTCCTTTACCGTAGAGGACATTCCCCGTTTAAGTAGAACCGGCTTTTTACCCCTTCCTACTTCTTTTAAAAGATCAAAATTCTGCATATTGCGGGCTCCCACCTGGACAATATGAGCGTATCTAGCCACTAATTCTACCTGCCTCACATCTCTTGCCTCGGTGACCACGGGAAGATGGGTAATCTCACTCGCCTCGGCTAAGTATTTTAGGCCCTCTTCACCCAGGCCCTGGAAAGAATAGGGAGAAGTACGAGGCTTGAAGGCACCACCCCGCAGAATCCTGGCCCCTGCCTCTTTAACCTCCTGAGCAACTTTAAGGAGCTGAGCCCTGCTTTCCACGGCACAGGGACCGGCCATGACCACAACCTCCTTACCACCTATCTCCACATCCTCTACCTTAACCACCGTATCTTCACTTTTGAATTCCCGACTGACCAGTTTATAAGGCCGGGAAATCGGCATCACCGACTCTACGATGAACATGGCCTGGAAAATTTCCCGAGACCGGATGGCGTTCTCACCAATGACGCCGATTATCGTCCTTTCTGCTCCTTTGGACACATGGGGGGTGAAACCCCGCTCTTTAATCTTGTCGAGCACATGTTGAATCCCTTTTTCCGTGGTTCCTGGTTTTAAAGTGATAACCATCACGTCTACCTCACTCTCCCTTAGGATAAGAGCCTAAAATCTTCAAAAAGAAGCACTCTTCTTCAAGCTCAGCTAAAGCTTTCTTCACGCTTTCGTCATCCTTGTGACCCATAAAGTCGAGAAAAAAGACGTACTCCCAGGCCTTTCTCTTGGTGGGACGAGACTCTATTTTGGTCAAGTTAATGGCCTGATTTTTAAAGGGTGAAAGCATACCATAAAGTGCCGCCACCCTATCCTTTATGCTGAAAAGAATGGATGTTTTGTCCTGACCGCTCTTCTCGCTATAATCTCTGCCGATAACAAGGAACCTGGTGTAGTTGCTAGGCCTATCTTCAATATGAGAGGCGATAATTTTCAAACCATAAAGAGAGGCAGCCACATCGGAGGCAATAGCCGCTGAATCCCTTTCCTTGGCAGTGGTCTGAGCTGCTCTAGCTGTACTTTCCACTTCTAGTAGCCCTGCCGTGGGAAGATTCTCCTCCAGCCAGTCCCTGCACTGAGCGAGCGCCTGAGGATGGGAATAGACCTTTCTCACCCCTTTTAAATCTCCCTTACCCAGAAGGTGATGGGAGATCTCCAGGATAATTTCGGCACAGATCTTAAGATCCGAATCAAGAAACATATCGAGAGTATGACTCACCACACCCTCGGTAGAATTCTCTATGGGAACAACTCCGAAATCAGCTTGTTTCTTTTCTACGTTGGCAAAAATTTGACCAATACTTTTTACGGGGACCAAATCAGCTCCTTCGCCAAAATTCTTAATGGCTGCCAGATGAGTAAAAGTGGCCGCAGGGCCAAAATAGACAACTTTTTGTTTCTTTTCCAGGTCCAGGGAAGTCTTGAGGATGAGGTGGATGATCTTTTCTACTACCTCATCAGGCAAGGGCCCTTTATTTTGCTTGATTAGCCTCTCCAAAATTTTCCTTTCCCTTCCTGCAGAATAGTAGCCCTTCCTCTCTTTCTTTTTAATCCTGGCAATCTCCAAAACCTTTTTTGCCCTCTCATTCAATAGATCAACCAGTTCCGAATCAATTGTATCAATCTTAGCTCGCAGCTTTTCTATCTGCATTCTTTCCCTCTCCTAAGATATTCATCACTGCCTCCAGGGCAAGAAGATAACTCTGGCTTGCCCATCCAGTTAATTCCTTTGTTTCGTTCATAACACAATTCCCTCATTTTGAGAACTCTTATAAGCGGGCCGGACAGAATTTTTTACGGTCTTGGTCATATTTTTGGAAATAAGACATAGATATATGAGATGCGGCACCATCCCAATCAACTCCCTATTGCAGAGATTAATTCCTTAACGCCCTTAAATCTGTATTTTTCAAACTCTTCCTGACCAACCCTTATGAATGACCACTCACACTGTGCTAAAAGAGTAGCATCTTCACACCATTGTTTTATCCTTTTGTCTTTGAGTTCAACATCAACATCTTCTCTTCCTTTTGTTTCGATAATTAATTGTTCGCTCTCATCAGTTACTACAACAAAATCGGGGTAATATAATCTAAGGTTATCCTTGGAATCTTTATACTCTACAAAAAATCCTATCTTAGGAACGATCTTACTGAAAGCCACCACATCCTCAGCCCTATCCAGAAATTTGGCAAAATCTACCTCAAAATCATTATCGCAAGGGGCATAGTTAAAAACGCATCTGTTGGCTGGATAAACCAATTTTGACCATACAAAAGGTCTAGTATCCGAAAGTTCTATAGTATCCTTCTTTTCAGGTTCTCTTTCGGTAAAAGTCATCTCTTTAAACGCATTAACAAATAAACTTATCAATTGCTCTTGAACATCAGGAGAACTCAACTTGTAAAGAACCCGTGGGTCTTCAAGGTTAATTTTCTCAGTAAACAATTTTTCCACAGCATATCTTTTAATTAGGGGATAAAAAGTCACAAACGCACCACTAATTTTGAGTTGCTTAACTATCTGGTCTGTATAATAAGCAATTACGCTTTTAGAATCCTGAGGCACAGGTAAATCCCATTTTCTCTTTATAACTTCCATTCCTTTGAGCATATCTATCGCCACATATTCCATCTCCAAGATTTTGTTTTCTAAAGGAATATTTAGGAACGGTAAGTTACTAATCTCCGCTTTGTCCAAATAAAATTCTCTTATGAGAATTCTTGGACTCAAGATAGGTATTTCAATATCCTTATCCAATTTATTTTCATCTACAAATATAGTGGTTAAATTAAGCGACTTCCCGGTGTCAAACTCGGCAAACTTTATACCTTCCTGATCTTCTAATTCTTCAAGAATATCTATCAGCCCTGGAGGCCCAATAACCTCGAGAACATTTACGGATTTGTCTATATTTGCATCTTCCTCTGGAAACATCTTCCTTAAGCCTCTTCCAATGACTTGTTCTGGAAGCACTTTTCTTTTTGAAGTATAAGACCTCAATCCCACAATCACATTTACATTTCTCACGTCCCAACCCTCGTTTAACATCAATGTACTTACTATTGTTTCATAAGGATTTCTTTCAGGGTTAGGGTCATCAATAGTCTTTGCAAACTCTCTTGCTTTAGGCAGGTCTGCCTTTTTTACTTCTCCAGTGCTATCTGTGTGTATCAATAATACTTTACCTTTAAGGTCTGGAACAGCAGAGTTCACGTACCCAAATATTTCGTCTGCTTCCTTGTTCTCAGGGCATTGAAAGAACAGCACAGGCTTCTTTGATAAGGGTCTCAATGCCTTTTTGTATTCTCGCCATCTTCTTATCCCTGCATCAATCCATGCCCTATATCTCTCAACTGCTTTAGTTGAGGCAATCTCGGAAGCATCTTTGACTATGCCCTTTAGTGGTAATTTTACGATGTTCATTTCAATGGCTTCTTTGAGTGAGAAGTCCACGATAATCCATGGGAATAAAGCACCAGTTTCAGTCTTGGGTGTTGCCGAGAAGTCCAGTTCTATATTTATGCCTTTACCGTATTGAGAAACAAGATTTTTATTAAGATTGAGAAGTATCTTTTTCCATGCTTTCTCAAAACTGTAGATGTGATGTGCTTCATCCTTCAAAATCATTATATTAGAACAGGAAGTTAAGACCTCTTTTATCCTGTTCTCCTGATAAATATCAGAGACATTATAAATCTCGGGCAATTCCATAACTTTATCTACATACTCTTCTACTTCTTTCTTTTTGCTCTGCCTTTTTTCCAACTGCTGAATATTGGTTAAGAATAGCACACCTTCGGGAATAACATGAATAGGATCTTCTTTAAGAATTACTTTGAGGTCAAACTCCTCCTGCCATTCTGGTGGTATAAGCGGCAATTCTCTGAATATTTTTCCATCCTTGAAGTCTCTTATGAGTCTGTCATAAATGACATTTTTCTCGCCAGCAATGAGCAAGAACTTGGAGGTATAATCATCCTTGTTTTTCCTTTTATGGTTAAAGTATGACCAGACTATTGTTAACGCCATTACATAGGTTTTACCTGAGCCTGTTGCCATCTTGAAGGCATAAAGGGGATACTGGTCATAAGAAGGGTCATAGCCCTGAATGGGACCTGCTCCAAAATCCCTCGCCATGTCTATAAAGTTTCTCTTTTTCATTACTTCATATACATAAACCAATGTTTCAATCGCCTCTCTCTGGCAGAACCAGAAATCAAAGGGCTCACCATCTACAATATGGTCTCCACTAAACCAGAACTTGAACAAACGGCGGGTGGTATTCGTAATGTTGGGATAGCCGTCTTCTCGCCAGGTAAAAACTGCTTTACGAAGTTCATTAACTAAATATGCCTTACTTGAGCGTCTTTGCTCTGGATGTAAAAGCTCAGTTGGTTTCACAGTTATACCGCCCCTATTTGTCGCAATTTTTCTAAAGTCCTTTTAGATAAGTCAAGTGCAGTTTTTGCCCTCCGAACATCAATATCCGCTTCATCTTCGTAATCAGCATCTTTTCTTTCCTTCCACAAGCGACGTAAGTTCTTTGCTATCTTCTTCTCTACATTACGTGGTAATCTTTGGTATCTCTCCCTTACAAACTTGTGAGTATTAACCCTTGGAATGGGTATGTCTTTCGCAATAAGATGGTTCCTTGCAATACAAAATATACCATAATAACAGCGACTCATTGCCGAACGCAGATAGGCTTCTCGTAAACCTAGTTTTTCCTGATAAGATATAAGTTCGTCAGCCAATTGGACATACAACTCCCAGTTAAAACTCATGTTGGTCTCACCATTATTTCAAGTATATTACTGACATCGTCATCTACATGAAGCCACCACTCCTCATCCAATCTATCTAAAAGATTCAAGGAGTCTTCAGGTGATAAGTTAGTTTTTATGACAATGAAAAGCCCTTCAAAGTTTTCCTCTGGGTCTCTATGCAATTCAAGATGCATTTCTACGGATTTGCCAAATATACTCTCAATCCATTTGGGTGCTTCAAGAAGAATATCTTTTAAAAAGATGTGTGCTCCAACGAAAACAGCAATTTCTTTAGTATCTTCAAAGATATAAAACTCCTCCAATCTTCTTGAAACACAAAATAGAGATGTTTCTTGTTCGAACTCTCCGTTGATTTCTTCTATCCCTCCCGGTGCTTGCTCTGTAGGAATAGAAATTTCAAGTGAATATCCGAGAAGTTGATTTACTTCAACTCGAGATTCAAAGCGATTTACTAATAATGGCAATTTTTGATATTCTTGAGAGAAATATTCACTTTGTTTACTGACTACTAACGGCATTAATTCTCCTCCTTAAAAAGATTTCTGCATTTGTCAGTTATGCATGCCTCAAATGCATTTTCTATAACTGTATGGGCTTTATCAATCCATCCCTTAAGTTCTTTGAAACATATTTTTTCTGGGGTAGTCATTATATAATCTAAATCAAGCATTATAGCAATCTTATCTGTCTCCTTAGATGATATCCTAGCTAGGGTCAATAAAAGTCTATCGCGATCTTCCTCATAAGGGATTTCAATACGAACATTAAAAGCCCCATGGGTCTGTGGTAAATCTGGAGGTATGAAAGGATAGAGTCTGAAATAATCAGTTACTTCTATCAGTTTTTCAGGAATTTCGATTCTATTTATATACCTTAGACCAATGCGCTTAAAGCCCTTAGTTTTTGCTATCTCCTGATATGTCTCTAAATTTTGCAAAATCATTAGTCTGAAGTCTTTCCAAGTAGGATAAGGCTTTAGATGATTAATTACTAGCAAGTTAGGTCCAGATTGAATTAATGCCGTTTGGTCTTTTCTGCGAAACTGCATGCGAGGGGTCATCTCTACCTTCTGCTCAACCCCTGCTTCTGTTGGTCTAAATCCAACACCAAACCTTGTTTGTTGCTGCTTTTCAGGAAAATCATCTTTAATCTTATCATAAAATAAACCAGTAATTGTTAAGTCCCATGGTTGTGCAGGAACAAATTGAAATTCACAAAGTGCTTCAACAATTGGCGGATTTTTATATTTTCCTCCCATAATTAAACCTCCACTTTTATTACTTTATTCGTATCATTTCCAAATACATCAACTACCTTAACCATTATCTGGTATTCTCCTGCCACCTCATATTTGTGCCTAGCTTCGTAATCTACTTTTGGATTCTTCTTCACCCTGAAACTTTGCCATTGATTATGGAACGTATCGCCCTTATAATCCCAGTCTATTGCCCAGTAATCTATGAGCTCTCTTGAGTCTTTCACTTTACTGGCAATCTCTGCAAGTTCTGCGGTTGGTGCAAGTTGAAAGTCAGTGATTTTTAAGACAACTTTTTCCTTCTGCACTTTTGTTTTAAGTTCCAAATAAGCAACTTCCGGGAATTTCACATATTTTGCTAATTCTTTTTCTATTACCTGTTCAGGAACTTTCAACAACTGTAAATCAAAGCCAACAAGTGAAGTTTTTATCTCATTTACAGAGGGTATTTGAACAAGTTTTAAGTCGACTCCGTTTTTCTTTGCTAATTCTTTTGCCAACTCATTCACCTCATAACTCCACTCCCAGCCCAAAACATCTGCTTTGTTGAAATTGTTGGCTCTGCATTCAATTACTACTTTTTCAACTTCTTCCATGGTTGCCGGAACATTCAAAGGACCTATATGAACCGCCCTATCTCCTTTTCTCCCATGTAAATATCTGAATCCCGCTAAGGGTCGAGATTGATATAGTTTGAGCATAAAGGTAAGATATTCATCCTGTTTTTCTTGCCAGTAAACCGTTTCATAGTTTCCGATATTCCAGAGTTCAAAAGGTCTTGCTGGTTTTTCATATTTCTTCATGCTCTTTTCATCAAGTAAATCCTTTGAATTATGAATATCCAGAAGTCTCTTTCTTGTAACCTGAATGGCAAACTTAGATAAATCACAGCCTATCCAACGCCTGCCAAGTTTCTCTGCAACTGCTAAGGTCGTGCCCGAGCCACAGAAGAAGTCACCAACAATGTCACCGGGATTGGAAGAGGCGAAGATAATGCGTTTGAGAAGTTTTTCTGGTTTCTGTGTATCAAATCCTAATAGTTCGTCCCTTGAAATTTGTCCACCGCTTGGAATGTCATCCCACCAATCTTCAGGAATTTTACCTTTTTTATACTCTTCGAGTTCTTTATCTTCTCTTCCAAATTTACCAGCGTAAATCCCCCCTGTGCCTTCAACATATCTTCTCCTATTTAAAAAACTTTCACTGTAAGGGATTCTAACGCTATCAATATTGAAAAATGGGTTTTTATCTTTTGAATATCTTAAAATAATATCATGTTTGTCAGGGAAATCCCTGATTTTTCTCGCTGGTCCGGTATAACACCAGATTATCTCATTTCGGCAATTCTCATACCCAAAAATCTCATCCATCATCACTTTTACATAATGTCCCACATGCCAGTCCAGATGAACATAGATAGAGCCATTTTCAGCTAAAAGTTCTCTCATCAAAACCAATCGCTCATACATATACCTGAGATAAGAAGCAATCCCACCGCTCCAAGTATCCTTGTAAGCCCGCTCCTCTATTATTGATGGCTCTTTTTCTATTCTTTCGTCTCCGAGTTTTGTCCTGATTGTAAAATCTGCTCCCGTGAAGAATGGTGGGTCGATGTAGATAAGATTTATCTTTCCAGCCCAGCCCTGCTTGATCAAAGAACTCATCACCAATTTATTATCGCCCCAAATTAATTTGTTCTCCCAATCTTTGGGGTAATTCTCAGGATATTCATTTTTAGGATAAAACTCTCTCCCAAAGGTATCTTCGTATTCCTTCATACGAGGTTCATTTATTGTCTCTATTGTCTGAAATGGAAGATTTGGCCTTTCAATTGGTACCTTTTCTCCCTTCTCGTATTTATCATATTTTTGATGCCAGAGCAGTTCTATATATTTTTTGTTATCTGCCATATCTATATCTCTCCCTTAATCTTAATACCGCTATTTCAGATAACTCGTTTACGTCCGAAGTATTTTGACCTCATCCCTCTTATCTAAATCTCTCACTATCATATCATTCTGTGCTTTAGTTCTATAGTTATCTTTTTTAGAGGTCCGATCTTGCTTAATTCTTGATGAATAGTCGCCCATTCAATAACAAGTCCTTAGACGGCGATTTCTCAAGTGCTTCCTCAAAACCAGGAAAAGAGGTAGCTATACATCCTGAGTCCAAAACTTGCGTCTTTCCCCTACCGCATAAACCGGCAATGGTATCAATCTTAGCTCGCAGCTTTTCTATCTGCATTCTTTCCCTCTCCTAAGATATTCATCACTGCCTCCAGGGCAAGAAGATAACTCTGGGGACCAAATCCGGTTATCTGGCCCACACAAACTCCAGCCGTAAACGATTTTTCTCGAAAGGATTCTCTTTTAAAGATATTAGAAAGATGAACCTCAACAGCAGGAATCCCAATGGCTGAGATGGCATCCCTTATGGCAAGACTGGTATGAGTGTAAGCGGCAGGATTAATTATCAACGCATCGGCCCAATCTTTTGCCTCTCCAATAAAAGAGACAATCTCCCCTTCATTATTTGACTGTTTGATCCTTACCTCGCAACCCAGCTTTTTTGCCCTCTTCTTAATCATCTCATCAATCTGAGAAAGAGTCCTGCTGCCGTAAGTTTCTACCTCTCTTTCTCCCAGCAGATTCAAATTTGGCCCGTGAATGAGTAAAATTTTTCTCATTTTGTCAAGTCCTGTAACGTTTTTTTTATTAAATCAGGGGAAACCTCTGCGGTAAGGAAGACCTCACCTATTTTCCTGGGTAAGACAAAATGTAGTCTATCTTTCCTTACCTTTTTGTCGAGCTGTAGTGCTTCCCGAATCTTTTCTTCATCCACTCCCTCTATGCAGGTAGGAAGTCCAAGAGCTTCCAAAAGACCCTTTAATCTCTCTACCTTGGGTAAGGGGAAATAACCAATCCTTTCAGCTATTATTGCCGCACCTATCATTCCCAGAGCCACAGCCTCACCATGGGTGTAGGTTCCATAACCGGATGAGGCCTCGACGGCATGACCAATGGTGTGACCAAAGTTTAAGATTTGCCGTTTTCCTTTAAGTTCCCTTTCGTCAGCCTCAACCACCTTAGCCTTAATCTCGACTGATCGCCTTACAGCGAAGTCAATCGCCTCCAGGTCTAAAGCTTTTATCCTCTCCAGATTTTTTTCCACCCAGCCAAAAAACTCGGCATCCTTGATCATGCCATACTTTACAACTTCAGCCAGCCCCTCTTTAACCTGCTGCCAGCTCAGGGTCTTTAAAACCGTAAGATCCGCATAGACAAATCTTGGTTGATAAAAAGATCCCACCAGATTCTTGCCCTGAGGTAAATCCACTCCCACTTTTCCCCCTACGCTAGAATCGACCTGGGCGAGCAGTGTGGTAGGAAGAAGAACAAAATCTACTCCCCGTAGATATGTAGAGGCAACAAATCCAGCTAGATCACCTATCACTCCTCCACCTAGACCAATAATAGTAGAATCCCGATCTAGCTTGGATTCAGCACACTTCTCATACAATTTTATAGCTTGAGATAAGGATTTGTGTATCTCACCTGGGGGAACTTTAGCTAAAGAGACGCAAAATCCAGCTTCTTGGAGGCTAGCCCTAACTTTTCCCCCATACAACTCGTGTACCTGATCATCGCTAACCAGCAAAACCTTCTTTCCCAGGTGAAAATCTGTGGCTACCTTCCCCACTCTGGCTAAATCCTCTCCTATATACACAGGATAGCTTCGCTGCCCTAGATTAACCTTGATTGTTTCCACTTTTCTTCCTTAAAAAATCGACTATCCTCTCTACTACCTCACTTGTAGCTAATTCGGAGGTATCTACCTCAAAATCCGCTTTTTCATAAAAAGATCTGCGTTGGCTCAGAAGATCCTCAACGGCGCTTTTTGGGTCTTTAGATTTCAAAAGAGGACGATTTTGACTCTTTCGTGTTCGCTCTAAGATCACCTCTGGATTTGCTGAAAGACAAATTATCACTCCTTTCCTTTTGAGAGCGGCTAGATTCTCCTTCTTCAAAATAGCCCCCCCACCCGTAGAAATAACACACCTGTCCAAGCTAGAGACTTCTTTAATCATTTTAGTCTCTAGGCGGCGGAAATAATCCTCCCCTTTTTCCTGAAAAATCCGGCAAATTTTAGCCGCCTCAAGCTTTTCGATAAGCTCATCGGTATCCAGATAAGACATCTTTAGTCCCCTTGCCAATTCCTTACCCACCAGGGTCTTACCTGTCCCCATAAACCCGGTCAATATAATGTTCACTTCCCACAGCCTATTTACCTTTCACGTAATCCATATAGTTCAAATAATTCTTCTTTACCTCTTCTAAGCTGTCGCCGCCAAATTTTTCTCGGAAGGCTGCCGTAATCTCAAGAGCAACCACCGCCTCTCCGATAATAGAGGCCGCCGGAACAGCACAAACATCCGCTCTTTCTTTTATAGCCTTCACCTCTTTCTTGCTCACCAGGTCAACCGATTTAAGGGGTTGGGCTATAGTGGAGATGGGCTTCATGGCAGCCCGTAAAACGATGGGCTCGCCGTTACTCATTCCTCCCTCAATACCTCCGGCACGGTTTGTTTTCCGGTAAAATTGATGGTTAGTTTCCTCGTAGAATATCTCATCCTGAACCTGAGAGCCGAATCGCTCTGCCGCTGCAAAACCTAACCCAATCTCTACCCCTACAATAGCCTGGATGCTCATCAATGCTCGGGCTAGTCGGGCATCCAATTTAAGGTCCCACTGAATGTAACTACCTAACCCCACCGGTAAGTTGATGACCATAATTTCAAAAACTCCTCCTAGACTATCTCCTTCTTTTGCGCTAAGATCAATCAAAGCAACTATCTCCTCTTCCGCTGCCTTGCTGAGACAACGCAGGGGAGAGTTTTCTATCAATTGATAATTGTCGGCTGTAGGCTCCCACCCTGGGGTGTCCTTCACCGTACCGATCTGTACCACTCGGCTGTAGATGAAAAGGTCGAATTCGGCCAGAAACTTTTTACAGATTGCACCTACGGCTACCCGAGCCGCTGTTTCCCGAGCACTGGCTCGCTCTAGAACATCTCTTACATCATCAAGATTGTATTTAATTACGCCCGCCAAATCTGCATGGCCCGGTCGTGGCCGGGTGAGAATTTGAATACTCTCCGAGTTCATATCACTATCTTCCACCGCCATCATCTTTTGCCAGTTCTTCCAATCCAGATTTTTTATCATTAAGGCAATGGGACTGCCCAAAGTTTTCCCCCCACGAATTCCGGAGAGGATCTCTGCCTCATCCTTCTCAATCTGCATCCTCGGTGAGCGACCATAACCAACCTGCCGACGCTTTAACTCCCTATCAATCTCCTTACTCGATAGACTCAGCCCTGCTGGTATTCCCTCCAGGATGACCATCAAGCCCTTACCATGCGACTCACCCGCTGTTAGATATCGGAGCATCCACTTCCCCCTTCAACCCTTAACTTTGTGTTCGTTAAATTCTGCTCTTAATATATTTCTCATTTCATCAATGGGCGCCTTTTGAGATGTCCAGATCTTAAAGGAAAGGGTGGCTTGATAAACAAGCATACCCACCCCACCCAAAGAAGGCAAATTTCTCTTCTCAGCCTCTTTCAAAAGCTCAGTTTTTCGATTATAGACAACATCATAGACAAAGATATTTGATGGGAAAAGGTCAGGATTGATGAGGAGGGGATCACCCGCATGCATACCCACGGATGTGGCATTAATAAAAAGATCTACCTTATCCATTATCCCCGGTGAATTTCTCTGGCTGAAATCGAGGAGCGAAAACTTACATTGATCTTTGACATTTTTTTTTAGTCTTTCCAGTAAAATTTTGGCCTTCTCGCGTGTGCGGTTGGTAAGGATTATACTCTTTATCCCTGTCTTAACCAAAGCGAAAGAGATAGCACAGGCAGCACCTCCTGCCCCTATCACAAAGGCGCGTTTCCCTTGGGGATCGAATTCTTCTTCCCGTCTTAACGATTCAAGGAAGCCCTCTCCATCTGTATTATATCCGATGAGTCTTCCATCCTGGTGGAGAATCGTATTCACCGAGGTCATCATCCTGGCCTGATGATCTACCTCATCTAGATAATCCAGGACATTTCTTTTATGAGGGATAGTAACATTCACCCCCACCATGTTTAATGATTTTATTGCCTTAACTGCAA
>Ga0209986_10000650_pt1 | contig 34132 bp, 31 predicted proteins | sample BlataG_FD_183168 | JGI IMG/M metagenome (GOLD analysis project Ga0209986, IMG submission 183168) | Deep subsurface microbial communities from Black Sea to uncover new lineages of life (NeLLi) - Black_00105 metaG (SPAdes) (version 2) | ecosystem: Environmental > Aquatic > Marine > Oceanic >...
CTCAATCTGGTCTAGCTGACCCTTTATTGCCTCCGCCTGTTCTTGCAAGAAGCCAAGCTCTTGCTCCTTAGTCACTTGCGGGGCAAAGGGCGCGTAACCAGGGGTGGATGGTGCTCCTGCATAGAAGGGGTAGGGAGGCTGTTGATATGGCCAAGCTGCGGGGGCCCCAGTACCGCTGAGGAAATAGCCGCACCTCGGAAGTCCCCCTCTCCCCCTGCCGACGTAAGGCCAGGGAGGAGAAGCACCCCTGAAGCCGAATCCTCTTCCGTATCCGTAGTACATATCTATTACCTTCTCTGAATCTCAATCTGGCCACAGACTAGGTGCTACCACCATCTGTAGGGTCTTTGGGTCGGGTAGTAAGCAGGCGTTACTTGTGGATAAGCACCTGGACCGTAAGCCCACCACCTTCGTGGCAGCCAGGGATAAAAGCGGCAGAAGGGATAGGGATTACCTCTACCCCAGCCTCTTCCTCTACCCCAGCCAAACCAGCCTCTTCCTCTCATGATGTCACCCCCTTTTCCCGATTCTGCATATACTGGCGCTCTCGCCTTGATAGCACCATCAGGACAGGCTGCGGTGCAGTTTCCACATTCACTACACAGTGCCTGATTTATCACCGCTATGTCGTTCTGGATGTTTATAGCACCCTGCGGGCAAATATCGACACAAGCGCCGCAACCGGTACATTCATCACTGTCAATATAGAACATCCTTCACCTCTTCATTGTCAGGAGCCGAATTCCTTTAATCTGTCGAAAGGTTGCACCCTGGCTGACGCAACGAAGCACTGTCTCTGGCTCAACCACCGTGGTACCTGAAATAGCGTCGACGCCATAATCGAACAACACAGGTGATAAGGGAGCTGTATCCCCTAGTACGACCACGTAGGCCTTGGGATTACACATACCAAGCAAGCGCTCAATAGTGTGATTAGTGAAAGCAGTGCCAGTGATGCCGACAACGTCAGCTTGGGGAATAAGGTTTTCTGACTCTGCTTCGGTGAAATCGCCCTCCCATGGATTTCTCTCAATCACCCAAAGCTCTTTCACCACCTTACGAAGATTGGGAACAAATGGGAAATGACCGACTATAGCTACCTTTTTGCCTTCGCACTTCTCAGCTAGAAGAGCGCCAGCGTTAAGCTGTGTGCAGCGCTGCTCATCAACCTCAATCAGCGAATTGATAGTTGCCATACCGATTGCTGCCTCCAGAGGACTCGATGAGTAAACCATCTGCGCCAGCGCCACAGTATTCTTCTCCATCAAGAAACCTGCCCCCTCTACCGGAGCCTTCTCATGGCGATGACCACGGTCGTGGAGGGTTGATGCCAGACCACAGTGGCGTGTCAGCACCGCCGTTTGAAAAGGTCCCTGGCGTATATCTCTTACCGGTGCCTTATAGCTCAACGTAGACAGCAAATCATCAATAATCGCCATTTAGATACCCCGATTTGTTCCTTGGCACACCACTACATCATCCCTCGCCTTCCTCTACCATGCCTACCCCAACCTCTACCCCGGCCAAATCCGAGCGGCTGGAGGGGTAGAATGCTCGGCGTGCTGCAGGTGGGGCAGGCCTGGGGTGGCGCATCTATCATGACCTCAAAGGGCACATCCCATTCGTGGCCGCTATCGCACCTGAAGCGCTGCAATGCCATCTGAAAGTTGCCACCCTCAATCCTTAGTGCCTTACCATTAAGCAAAACATCAGCCATTTTCTGTCGGGCTGAGTTCAGCACACGCGCGAAGGTAGTCCGCGAGACGCTCATCCTTTGGGCACATTCCTCCTGCTCCAGCCCCTCAAGGTCCTTAAGGCGGATTGCTTCTGCCTCCTCAACAGAAAGGCAAACCTCCTCCAAACCCCTTAGTGGTATCCCCGCCGGTTTGAAGTAGGTTGCTTCTGGTATAAAGTCTACTCGCCGCCATAGTGGTGGTCTGCCCATGTTATCTTCAAGTCTCCATAATCAGCTATTTTAGGCTCATACAGCTGGACATTTTGCCCATATGACCATAATTATTATAGCCCACTACAGCCTGAGATGTCAAGGAGTGGGGGTCGGGTTAGTGGGTTCCCTTACCTTTCGATTATAGTTCCAGTTCCAGCCCGGCTCCACAGGCTATATATTGCTTAGGGAATAGTTGTCTCAGTTCCGACTTATATTGCGTGCAGTGGCAGGGGCATATCAGGGATAAGCCCCGCAACCTGTCGAAATCGCTGAAGCCGTGGAGACCACCGATGATCCCGTAGAGCCTGCCGAACTGGGAGACGGTATCGATGATTGTACCAACCCCAGGATGGGAGCAGCCTGCCACCACTACTATGCCCTTGTCCGTGCTGAGCGCTAGGGACTGCTCTACACCTTTGAGTTCGCCAGTAGAGAAAACATCTTCTGCAATCTGGATAGGTTGCATAACCGGAGTTACCTTTCTTCCCCGGATTCCTGCCCTAAACGAAGCTGGAACGTAAATCTCTGCGTCCCTATTTACTTCCAGGATATCCCAGAGACCCCCGGTATGGTCGCCATGAGCATGGGAAATGACAATTGTACCTATATCCCTTGGGTTAATACCAAGCTCCTTCATATTATGGAACAAGGTAGCGCCATCAGCACCAGTGTCAAATAAAATCAGCGCTCTACTTTCAGTCTCTATGAGGCATGAAAACCCCCAGCCGGATTCTAACCCTGGTTGACTTACCTCGTTATCATAGATAATAGTAACCCTCATCTTGCCTTCTAACTATAATCTAAGCCGCTGCCTCCTGTAATCCTGGTAGACTTAATTGCCTTTTGTGTTTACCTATGTGCAAAGCTAGAAGGCAACCTCAACACCCCTAATACTCAACTCTTGGTCAGTGACTGTCCTCAATGGAGGAAGTTCATCTACTTTCATTCCCGGTTCATACTTAAAAATACCAGCCAGTTCCCTGTTCAGCAGGAATATCAGGCAGGAAAGAGGCAGCTCCATGGGGCAAACATCCTGGCACTGCCCACAATTAACGCAGGAATCCATAACATGGGTGATTCTCAGCAGGGGGAACATGATGTCAGGTGGGATTACCCCCGGAGGCACCAAGCCCCTATCTGCTTCCAGATAGCAGTCCTTACAGTAGCATATGGGACAGGCATCCCGACACCCGTAACATTTGATGCAGCGGCTGAATTGACCAAACCAGTAATCGAACCTCTCATCGCTACTCATTTCTTTGAGGCTGGCGAAATCTTTCTCCTGCCACTGCCGAGCTAGTTCTATTGCTGCCTCATTCTTTCTTCTTCTCGTTTCTATGGCATCGCCACTTGGTTGTTCCACCTTAATCTTGCCAGCTTCAATTGCCGCCTCGACAAAGTCAGACCCCTTTTCGGAATAGACCTCAATTAAGGTTGTATTTTTGTCTGTAGCCCCCCATTTGCCGCAGGCAATATCAGCCATAATCGGAATAGTGGTCTCACATCTGCGGCAGTTGTCTCGTCGCCCATATCCCCGCTCCTCAAGCGCTGCCAAATCCTTCTCCTTCTCTGCTCCATCCTTTAACCTGATGGTCAATTTATTATCTTCAATATCCTCAGCCACAACATCGGCAGGGTCTACCCCAAACTCCTCTTGCATCATCCTCTTAGCTTTTGCCGAGGGTAGAGTGCCGGTACAGTTCAAACCAATAAGGAGCAGGTTATCGAGGTTAATCTGTTCTCTCTTAGCTAGCTCGATGACCGCCTTAGCATCGCATGGCTTGGCGACAACGGCTATCTTCATGCTAGATGCGCCATCTAAGTATTCCTTAAGGCAGCGTGCGATATTAGGTGAGACGCAATGCAATGCCCCTGCGGTTTCTATTATCTTCTCTGGGTCACTAATGAGAACAGGTATACCATCGTATCTGTTACCATCTCTTGCTTTTATAGAAAGCACAGCATCCACCCTGTTACTCTCCAAGGCAAATTTGAGCAGGGAAGTAACCACACCGCCACATTCAGCTTTCTCCACTATCTCCTTATCTGAGGAACGAGCGATATACATATCCCCCTTCATGACTTCACCTCCATTTTGACAGCACATACCTTGGTTTCGGCACACTTGGCACTGGGGTCTAAGGCTGAGATTGTCAGCACATTGGCACAGGAATCAGGAAAATGGAAGGGCACAAACAATAGCCCCGGTGGCACCTCATAGGTCACCTTGGCTTCAGCTTCTATACTACCCCGCCTTGTCTTTAGAGTAACCACATCCTTGTCTTTCACCCCCACCTTAGTGGCATCCTCAGGGTTGACCTCAACAAAGCCCCGAGGAACCTCATCAATCAGCTTTGGCGTCCTCCGCGTCATTGCTCCGGTATGATAGTGGAATATGCTTCTCCCAGTAGTTAGAAAGTAGGGATATTCCTCATCTGGCACTTCTGCCGGGGGTTTATACTCCACCACCTGAAAGTGCCCTAAGCCATCAGGGGTATTGAACTTCTGCAAGAACATGGTGGGCGTGCCAGGGTGGTCTTCTGCAGGACAGGGCCAGTGAATCCCTCCCACTGTCTTGCTCAGCCGTTCGTAGGTTATTCCCTTATACTGGGGAACACAGCTTCTTATCTCCTCAAATATATCCCCTGATGAGGTGAAGTTGAATTTGTTCTTATAGCCCATCCTCTCAGCTAGCTGGCATATAATCCACCAGTCAGGCTTAGCCTCACCCGGGGGGTCAACCACCTTGTTTACCTTTTGCACTCGTCTGTCTATCCAGGTATGGGTAGCCTCCCTCTCCACCCAGGTAGCTGCCGGCAGTACTACATGAGCCAGCTTAGCTATCTCAGTGGGAAATATGTCCTGAACCACTATGAAATTAGCCTTCTCTAAAGTCTTCTTTAGGTTATTAACATCGGGCACTGCCATCATCGGGTCTCCCCCTACAATATAGAGGTAAGGGCACTTATATAGCATATCTATATAGGTAAAGCCAGGCTTAGTTGGCAGGTTGGTTACCCCCCACGCTTCCTCAAAGAACTTTGCCGACTCCTCACCAACGCGCTTAAATCCGGGGTAAAAAACACATAGGCAGCCCATATCTCCACTACCCTCACCATTTATCTGCCCTCTCATTGAGTTTATCCCACTCCCTGGCTTACCAGCATGCCCACAGAGAAGGGCTAGGTTGGCGTGAACCCTAACGTTGTCAGTGCCAACATAATGCTGGGACATACCCTGGTCATAGAGAATGCAACCCCTCTCCGCCTTGGCGTAGGTGATTGCCGCTTCTCTAATCTTTTCCAATGGAACTCCGGTAATCTCTTCCGCCTCCTTTAGGTCCACCTTGGCAAGAGAATCGCGTAATTCATCAATCCCGGCTGTTTTCGATGCGATAAATTCCTTATTCTCCAGTCCCTCATCGAGGATGATTCGCATCATAGCGTTAATTAGGGCAGCATCAGTGCCCGACTTTAGCTGCAGGTGGATATCAGCCAGATACCTTGCTGTAGCCGTTTTTCTAGGGTCAGTGTAAATCACCTTAGCCCCTTTAGCTTTGGCACGCAGCACCCTCCGCATTATCATAGGAAAGGTCTCCATGAGATTAACGCCGGCAAGGAAGAAACAGTCAGCAAGCTCAATTTCAGGCTGAGAGGTCTGCATTGCCCCTGAGCCCATGGCAGGAATTAGGGCAGCCGCCGCTGGGGAATGGCACAATCTGCCGCAGTATTCTACATTATTGGTGCCCATTACAACTCGGGTAAACTTCTGCATTACATAGGCATCCTCATTACTGTTCCTGCACGAGGCGATAAAGCCAAAGTTCTCCGGCGTAGCTTCCTTTAGCTTAGAGGAGACAAGGTCAAGGGCTTCGTCCCAGGACGTTTCCCTAAAAGTGCCATCCTTTCTCACCAGTGGCATCTTTAGCCTATCTTCGCTGTAAAGGAACTGGTAGGCATTCTTGCCTTTAGGGCAGTTCGCGCCCTCATTTATCGGATGCTCCTTCCACGGCTCCTGTCCGATTATCTTGCCGTCCCTGACTACCAGGTAGATGCCGCAGCCACAACTACAATACGGACATATGGTGGGCACATATTCAATGCTCATTTCGCCTCCTATTAAATGGACTGGGACCCAGCCCTTTTATAGTCTGGGTGAAACTTTTGACTGTCTCCGCTACCTTTGGCCCCTCGGATGCTGAGATCCATTCCAGCCTGAGCCTCTCCTTGCCAATGCCGACTGCGTCAAGCAAAGGTCTCCAGCCGGTTATCCTTCTCCTGGCACTCAGGTTGCCCTTCTGATAATGGCAATCCCCGGGGTGGCAGCCACAAATAAGGACGCCGTCAGCACCGGCAGCGAATGCCTTCAGTATCAGTCCTTCGTCCACCCTGCCCGAGCACATCACCCTGATTATCCTCACGTTAGCTGGGTATTTTATCCGCGAAGTACCGGCAAGGTCAGCGCCGGTATAGGAACACCAGTTACAAAAGAAACCGACTATCTTTGGCTCAAATTCGTCCATTATTGCTCCCTTCTAGGTGAGAATTTGTCGGCTGATATACCAGATGTGGTAAAATAAGCTGTCAATGTTTTCCGGGGGGTTATTATACCCTATAGGGGTATGGTATATCAAGGGCAGATAGGGTTTAATTTACTAGGAGGGCAAAGTGGCTGAAGAAGTAGTATCGGCAGAGACGTTGGTCAACCGCCTCAAAAGGATTGAAGGACAGGTTCGTGGTATTCAAAAGATGATCGAAAGTGGTCGTGATTGCGAGAGTATTATTACCCAGTTGGGGGCAGTGCGCTCAGCTATTGAGGGTGTTGGCGCGCTTTTGCTTAGAAATTATATGAAGATTTGCTTTAGCAGGGAAATGGTAGCTGAATGTGCTGATATTGAGTCTTTGGCGCGGGCTATCGCCATCTGGGGCAGGGTACGTGTTGGTGATGTCACTTGACTTGAAGAAACTTCTCTAAAACCTTAACTCTTGCCTCTACCAGAACTTGCCACCGAAGTGACAAGGACCAAAAGCTACACAAAGAGCCATAACGTGCAAAGTCGAATCGCTGGGATCCATTTCAATTAACACATGACGCCGGTAGTAGAAACTTTCCCGTTTCAGGGTTCTTTCCTATTTCTTTCTCAAAATCTTTCTGAAACCTCGGTTTCCAAAATTTTCTTTTTAAACTTTATTTCTATTGCAAACCTTTCAGAATATTATTCCTTTCGGAACGGGTTTTTATATTGTTATTATTAGTAATATTACTAATGTAGGCTATATAGGATATTAGAGGTTTACATACGGCACGCTCAGTAGCCAACCCCCTTCTCAAAAGTTGCCTCATATTGCCTACAATGCAAAAGTTTAATAGGCTAGCGCGAAGGTTTTCGCAAAAGCTCTTGCTTTTGACCTGCACGGCCTACCTGAGCAGATTCGAACCGACGAACAATTAGGTGAGACGAAAGGCTAACTCAAAAGTTCTACCTATCGTACAGTACCTCCCACCAGGGATGCCTTTAGCGTATACGCAATGAAGTTGGATGACTCTGGCGATGCGCTGAGATTGCTCCAAGGGCATTTGGAGCACGCTAGCTTTAATACCACAGCGAAGTATAGAAAGGGTGCCGGTGAAGAGCATCGCAACTGTATGAAGGGCTCTGGCGGGACGGCTTGAGCGACTCTACTCCTAGACTCTATAGACAGCCAGAATCTTTTCGTCGAGGGACCAAAAGTGTCTTATTAGCCGACCAGTTCTTCAACTAGTTCCCCAAATAGCTTATTGTAGAGGTTGGCATCCTCAACAGTGGTTGCGGCTGAAACCAGCCTTCTTGGTTAGAAATAGTGTATCAACCCTCATATTTTTCTGGATTTATAGACGCGTCTTCAGCTGCGGTAGGATACTGGTCGTTCAATGCTACTACCACCAGCAGATAGGGTCTATCGACTCTTTTATGAATCATCGGGCAATGGGGCAATCCCTTTGGGATAAAGATTGACGTCGTGGTGTTGATTGTATGTTTTTCATCACCGAGCTGCATCTCGACCTCTGCTCCAAGGTCATGAGGGTTTTCCGGGTCAGTGCCGATAAAATTAAGGACTTCATCGAAGTCATGTGTATGAGTCCATTCAACAGGGTCAGGGTCGGGAATCTGAAACCGCCAACCTATATCGATAAATAGAGGCGTGCCTTTCACGAGGTCATTGTCCAGGTATATTTCGTCAGGGAAAGTCACCCCTTTAACGTCTTTTATAGGGTGATAGGCAACATTGACGACCTTTGGACTTCTGATGATATATTTCCCATATTTACTCTCTGCCATTTACTTGTTTCTCCTATCTTCCCGTCACATCATTTTACCGGGAAGCCATAAGGCTAACGCAGGGAATACCATAACCATAACCAGGACCAGCAATTGCATGGCTACGAAGGGGGGGACTGAGCGCCAGATGTCCGTCGTGGTTACCTCCGGGGGGGCAATTCCTTTCATTAAGATTAAACACCACCCAAAGGGGGGTGTCATGTAAGCCATCTGCATGTTAAGAATAAAGACTATGGCAAACCATATGGGGTCGAAGCCCAGGGAGATGGCTATGGACATGAATATCGGGGCGCAGATAATTATGATGGCGAAGTCGTCCATGAACATGCCGAAGATGAGAAGGATGATTTGCATAGCGATGAGGATGAACCACCGGTTAACCTCCATACCCATAATCATACCCTCCAGCATTCCCTGGGCACCGGCGGTGGCATACACATTGCCGAAGAGGGTGGCGGTAACCAGTATTACCATGACCATACCGACAACCTTGAAGGTTTCCATACATGACGACGAGATTACCTTCCAGTTGAACTTGCCGTAGCCAATGCAGCAGAGCAGGGCGCCGAAGGCACCGACCCCGGCGGCATGCGATGGTGTCGCAATACCGCTGAAGATTGAGCCCAGGATGAGGACAATCAGCAGGACCGGGACGATGACCTCCCGGAGTGATATCCACCTTATCCGCCAGGTTACCTTCTCATCCAGCGGGGGACCACCATAGGACGGCTGGAAGTGGCTCCTGACCAGTATGTAAACGATGTACAGGCCGGCGCAGATGAAACCGGGGATGAGGCCGCCGGCGAAGAGCTTGCCTATGCTGACCTCCCGGATAATGGAGGCCATGATAATCATCATCAGGCTGGGCGGGATAACATCCCCCAGGATGCCGCCGGCCATGACGCTGCCTAGGGACAGGGACTTGCTGTATCCGCGCTTGAGCATAGCCGGCACCGCGATAAGCCCCATGGTAACCAGGCCCGGAGTGAAGCCGCTGCACATGGCCAGGATAACGCATACTACCATGGAGACTACGGCCAAGCCGCCCCGGACCCGGGATAACCAGTAGCCGAGGGCAGTAAACAGGCGGTCGGCTATGCCGGAATGGACCAGCAGATTCCCCATGAGCACGAAGAGGGGTATGGCTATAAAGGTGTCGTTAGTTATTATTCTGAAGGTGGTAATGCCCACCACGCCGAGCCTGCCAAAGCCGTCTATCAGAATGGAAACAATAATGCTGATAACACCCAGGGCGATGAAAATACGCACCCCCAGGGCCAGCAGTACCAGAAGCCCGCCGAATAATATTATGGTAGCCAGTTCTGCGCTCATTCGTTCACTACTAAACTATCAGCTTCTAGCATTTCTCTGGGCTTTTTCTTCCGGAAGAAGGAAGATATACCCTGCAAAAGGAGAAGGATGGAAACCAACGGTATGAAGGACTTGAAGATGTACAAGGGAATTTTGGGAGTCCCGAAGGTAACCTCCTTGAGGGCTATAGATGTAAGCGCCAGCTCGCCGCTCTGCCAGATAATTATTCCCATGAGGAAGATGAAGGCGGCCAGGTCAACCAGCCTGGCGTAAAACTGCCATCTGGGGGATAAACGGACATAGAGGATTTCAACCCGCATGTGCCGGCTGGTGAGCATGGCGTAGGCCGAGGCGAAGAGGATGAAGACGCCGAATACCTGCCGGTTTGCCTGTATGCCCCAGTTGTAGGTAATGTGAAGGTTTTTGCAGACGACGGCGATGGTCACCAGGAGCATCAGGACCAGGGCCAGCAGGCTGACGACCTTGCCTGATTTTTCACTAGAAATATCAATATATTTGAAGAAAGTGTTGAATATAGCTTTTAACCTGTTACTCATCAATATGACCATCTATGTGAGGTTAAACCCCATATTCCGTAATAATATTATACTTAAATCTGCGATACAGGGATAGTACCGAAGTCAAAGGTGCTATCCCTGTATCTAGAGGATTCGCATCCACCAATTCTAGCAGATGTTAATTTTACCTTGCCTAGTCAACTCCGCGCCAGGCCTTTACCAGCGCCACTGCCTCAGCGCAAGCCGCATCTCTGGTAGCTACCTCGTCCCAGAGGGCGAAGCCGACCTCCTGATGGTGGGCTAGGACGGCATCACTCATCCAGACCTCGGTAATTGTTCCGGCGGCCGCCAGAGCCGCGACGTCCTTCATCGCCTGCTCGTAGTCAAGCAGCAGCTTGTCCCAGTACTCCTCGCCAGCCTTGGCCAGCGCCTCCTGATGGGCTGCGGACAGGCTGTTCCAGACGTCCAGGTTGACCACGATGTGGCCGATGGCATGGTCATTCTCCTCACCGTGTATCCAGTAAGGGGCGACCTCTTCAAAGCCCATGCCTGTGTAGGCACTGACATCCCAGATGTGGGCGTCAAGACCGCCTGTCTGGAGCTGGGTGTAAGCGTCCGGAGGCGGCATGTCAACACCGGTCATACCCATATTGTTGTGCCACTCCATCCACAGGCCATCGGTCCTGATTATCAGACCCTGGATGTCGTCCACGGTTCCCTGGAAGGCATTGGCGCCCGCCTCGGTGGCTACCAGGAAGGGAACCGGGCCGTAGCTATGTATATCCAGAAAGTAGACGCCCTGCTTCTCGTACTCGGCGCGCAGGATGTCTATCAGACCATCTTCAAAGAAGAAGCGGCGTATCTCGTTAGCACTGCCGATAAAGGTGTCCTCCTCGGGGATAAGGAAGCCGTAGGGCAAGCCGAACTCAACACCGCCAACCCAGACACCGCGGCCGCCCCAGAAGCCGCCGTTGTCCATACCCATATCCAGCGTACCGTCGACTACGGCGTCGGGCACTTCAAACATACCCACGATTTCAGGCTCGGCAAAGACCTCAACCTTGAGCGTGCCGTTGCTGAACCTATCGGCAGCCTCGGCAAAGTACTTCAGCCCTTCCATTGAGAGGTCGCCACGCGGATAGGCGCTCTGTATTCTGAGGGTGACAAGTTCTGGTTCTGCTGGAGCACAGGCACCCATAAATGGCAGCCCTGCCACCGTCAACGCCAGAAATAACACACCCACTACGATTAAAAACCTTTTCATTTCTGTCTCCTTTCCTTAGAAGATTTCAAAAGAAGATTTCAAACCACACCACCCATCACCGACCTGTCTTCCTTTACATATCTTTACATAGGAGTATCCTCCTTAAATTTGTATTTAAAAGCTTACTGCGTAAGCTGTAGTATTATTGAAACCCTAGCGCGTCGTGGCGCAGATTGTAAAGCTTTTACTTTATTTTGTCAATACCGCCAATTGCCACTTAATCGTAAGCACGAACTCACCAGACGCACTTATTGGGAATACTGAAGTCTATGTTGATAATAGAGTCCACGCATTAAGATTGCCTGCATTGCTTCAGATACTAATAACGAAAAACGTATTGTCAAGTTTCGAATCGGCAAAGATATTACGAATAGCGTAATACAATACCGTATTTAGTATTGATATAATGAAAGGATGCTGGGGAATTGCGAGTATTTCTGTTCTTGAAAGGTTGAGGCGTAACGAAACTGCATCAATTTTGTATGGCTTCCGTCTGCCACCTTAAAGTTACGGTTAGTGTCGGTAGCTATCAGAGTCTTTTCAAAACCTGTCGGAGTCCAGAATCTTATCTACTGGCTCCCGCCTTTTTAGCCAACCAGTTGGTTCACGAACTCCCCAAATACCTTGTTATGCAGGTCAACATCCTCAACCGTGGTTGCCGGCGAGACCAGTACCATACTGTGAAACGGTGTGAGCAAGATGCCACGGTTGGCGAAAAATACATGGACTAACCTGTCCAGGTCATCGTCAAAGGCAGCCTCCGACTCGGCCCCATTCTTTGGGGGGGCTCGGCAGAAGCGGTACTCCGCCCGGCAGCCAAGACGGTTCACATGCCACGGCAGGTCGGCATCTTTTATTATTTTATCAACGCCACTGGCTAAGCGCTCAGCGATAGGAATCATCCGGTCATAAGCCGATTGGGTCAGGACATTCTCTAGTGTTGCCCTTATTGCGGCAGTTTGCAGCACGCTGCCGGACAACGTTCCTCCAACTCCCAAGCCAAAGCAGCCCCCCGTCTGAAGCCTGTCAGCGAGCTCTTGCGTAAGGCCCATGGCGGCAGCAGGCAGACCGCCGGCAATCGGTTTTCCGATGGTGAAAAAATCTGGCTTAAGGTTCCAGATACGGGTAAGTCCTCCGGGTCCACTGGAGATGGTATGTGTTTCGTCTATAATCAGCAGGGTGCCGAAACGGCGCGTCATCTCCCGCAATGCCTCATGGTAGCCTGGGTCAGGAAAGATTATACCTGAGTTTGTCATTGCTGGTTCACACAGCACGCAGGCAATGTCACGAGGAGACAATGCTTCCTCTAACGCATCAAGGTCATTGAACTGGACTACCCGTGATGCCGGGTTGGGCAACGGGCCCACAATATCTCTTCTTTGTGCCCTCAGCGGACCGTCTGCGGCGCTGACCAGTGCTTCATCCACACTACCATGATAGCAACCATCAAATACCAGAACTATGTTCCGCTTGGTAACCCGGCGGGCCATTCTAATTGCGAATCTATTGGCGTCAGTGGCTGTGGTGTATATCTGCCAGTAGGGTAGTCCGAAACGGCGTGCCAATTCCTCTCCCACCCAAACGGAGTCTTCCGAGGGAAGCATACAAGTCATACCTTTGTATACCTGTTTTGCGATTGCATCAGCCGTGGCTGTCGGTGAGTGTCCTGTCAGCGACCCAGAATCCCCCAGACACAGGTCTACGTAGCAATGACCGTCAACATCGGTCAAACGAGCTCCCTTAGCCTCCTTCACGAAAACGGGGAAAGACCCTGGCCACTCCGTCATCCAGCTCATAGGAACACCCCTAAAAAGCGAAGCCTTCGCCCTCTCGAACAATGCCCGCGACCTCGGTCGCTCGGCAATGTAGCGTGATTCCTCACGCTCTATCAGTGTCTTGATTCTCGAGTAGTCAATTGTTGCCATGATATTTGTCCTCCTTACGTCGTCTAATTATCAGTAAGAGAGTGCACAAAACGTAACTCTTTGCTCGTTAATTGTCAAATCAATGTATCCGTCCAGTGCCTGAATTTGAGGTAGTCTAACGTCTGGTTGACCATTCTGCGGGGTGTAAATATAGACTAGGTTAAGCAGAAATATGCGATTGCCCCTTGTGCGTTAGCTTACTGTTATACTATATTATGGACATCGCATTCAAGATGGCATTGGCAATAGGTCGAACTGATTATTGGTGATAATACTAACCAAAATCTGAAATAGGGGGTAAGTTATGCTTAAGGAATATAATCTTGAAGGTAAGGTGGCTATTGTAACCGGGGCGGGGAGGGGTATTGGTAAAGGTATCGCCTTGACTCTAGCTGAGGCTGGGGCAGATGTTACTGTAGCTGCCCGTACCGCGGAGCAGATAGAACAGACAGCCGAGGAAATCCGCAAGCTGGGACGAAAAGCGCTGGTTGTACCGGCAGATGTAACCAAAAAAGACCAGGTGGAAAATGTAGTCGAGCAAACTATTTCACATTTTGGAAAGATTGATATCCTGGTAAACAATGCTGGTATGGTTCTGCTAAAGCCTATTGCTTTTGTTCCCGGGATGAAGCTGGAGGGATGGCATGTAGCAGATAGTTGGGATACTCCACTCACTGAGGAGGAATGGCACCAGGTTCTCAACACCAATTTAACCAGTGTCTTTCTCTTTGCCCAAGCAGTGGGACCCCATATGCTCAGACAGAGGAAAGGCAAAATCATCAATATAAGCTCCAACAGTGCTGGCCTGGCTCCACCCTATTTTTCGGCATACTGTGTCAGTAAAGCCGGGCTGGGCATGTTCACTCGATGTCTGGCTACGGAGTGGGCACCGTATAACATTTGTGTTAATGCTATTGGCCCCGGGAGTGTGCTTACCGAGCTGAGTGCGCCAGTACACAGTGACCCTGAGAGGAAAAAGTTTATACTGGAAGGGATTCCCATGGGGCGAGTGGGAGAAACTCGAGAAATAGGACTCTTGGCGGTCTATCTTGCTTCAGAGGCCTCCGATTGGGTGACAGGACAGACCCTCTATATAGATGGAGGTCAATTATCCCGCGGCAATGGCTTTTAGTCTTATATCTGTGCTGGGTGGCTAAGTAACGAAGAGCGGCAGGAAACCCCGGGATTTGAAGTTAGAATCGAGAGCTTCAAACTGGTCTCCATCCTCAAGCTCTAGGTTCTAAAACTCTCCTCCACCCGGTGTATTTCTGCCTCAGTTTAGGTTTTTCTATCTTACCGGTGGGATTTCGCGGCATCTTATCAAATACTATGCGTCGGGGTCTCTTATACCTGGGTAAATTCTGCTCACAGAATCTATTTACCTCTTCTTCAGTCAGGGTCTCACCGGGCTTGGGGGCAATTACCGCTAAAGCTATCTCTCCTAGCCTTTCATCTGGAATTCCAATTATCCCTACATCGTAAATCTTCGGATGACTGTGCAGCACACTCTCCACTTCCACAGGATAGATATTCTCTCCGCCAGTAATGACTACGTCCTTCTTTCTGTCAACAAGGTAGATAAATCCCTCACCATCCATCCTAGCCATATCGCCAGTATATAACCAGCCACCTTTAATTGTTTCTGCCGTTTTTTCGGGGTTCTTGTAATATCCCTTCATAACGCCGTTGCCCTTGACAACTAGTTCGCCAATCTCTCCTTGAGCAACGTTTTCACCCTGCTCATTTACGATTCGTGCCTCCCAGTTAAAACTAGCCTTTCCAATAGCACCTACTTTATGTTCATTTTCCATGCCAAGGTGAACGCATCCTGGCCCTGCGGCCTCACCAAGCCCATAATCAGTGTCATACTGCATATTCGGGAAATATTCTTTCCAACGCTTGATTAGACTGGCAGGGACAGGTTGCGCTCCTGAGTGCATGAGGCGCCAGCAGCTTAAATCATAATCCTCCTTCTTTAGCTCTCCCCTATCCAGCGCTGTGAGAATATCCTGTATCCATGGCACCAGCACCATAGCCTTTGTTGCTCTCTCCTTATGGACGGCTTCAAATATATTTTGAGGAGTTATTCTTTCACATAGCAATGTGGCTCGCCCACCTACAATTAAGCTGCCAAACCAGTGCATTTTGCCGCCAGTATGATACAAGGGTTGAAGTAGGAGAAAATTATCACTATGCCTCACGCAGTGATTATAGTTCTCAGTTATAGCGGCGCATTCCATATTCTTGTGAGTGAGGAGTATTGGTTTTGGTGTCCCGGTGGTGCCCGAGGTGAAGTACAGAGCACACTCGTCTTGGTCATTTAGCACCACGTCTACCGGCTTAGAGGATGAGCTACTTATCATATCTTCAAAGCAGTCCACACCCTTGGGCATAGTCTGACCAATGAAAATGTAATCCCTTATTGTGCCTAGCTGTGACCGAATAGCCTCCGCCCTTTCGGTAAATTCCTCCCCTAAAATCATCGCCCGGGCTTCAGCTATATCGGCACAATATTTTAAATCTTCGCTAGTGAATCTAAAACTTAGTGGCACTGCCCATGCCCCGGTTCTGATGATACCAAAATAGGCCTCAAGCCAGTTTATAGAATTCATCATCCAATGGATGACTTTATCGCCTTTCCTAACTCCCCTGTCTATGAGGGCATTGGCTACCTTGTTTACCCTTTCATCGAACTCTCTCCAGGTGATTTCCTTTCTTACCCCGGCACTTGGTCTTAGCTCAATAAGCGCCGGGTCATCAGAATACATCCTGGCATTTCTGGCCAGCATCTCTGCTATGGTCATTTATCAACTAACCCTCTACACGAATAGTCAGACCGATAGCTCTAACAATAATCAATCCCCTTTTCCACCATAGGCTTGCTCGTTATTTCACCATTTCTGCTATGCCATGTACAATCGCTTTAATGCTTTTCATTTCTGGTTCCTATGTTTATAGGTCGCTAGTCAATTCATCCAGCCCCAGCTCAATCAGTGTCTGCCGGTGGGGTTTTCCAGTCTTAATATCCCATCCCATTGCTGCAAAATAGCCATTCTTCAAAGAATCAAAATCAATCTTAACTCCAGTGGATGGCCCAACTGATGCCGGTACCATAACCCTTTCCGGCAGCTTAAAATCATCAGGGGACAAGCCTTCACACGCATTAAAGGCTTGTCTTAAGGTCAGAATCCTCCGTCCAGCCTTGAGCCCTTCCGCCCAGCTGAAATCCCATCCCGTCACCGCAGCCACAAACTCAGCTACTGGCGCAGTATTGTTTACTAATAATAGAGAGCATAGCCCACTAGAACTGAACAGCTGATAAAATTCAGCGCCTATGGCATACATTTGCCCCTTACTTTTATAATCGCCGTACACATCTAGCTTAGGTACCTGCAGTGCCGGGTCAGAGCCTAAAGAGCCACCCTGCTCAAGTGAGATTGTACCCTGGGTCGGCATATGGCGACTAGGGTCGGCATCTGCCAAATAACCAGTGCCCTGGCAAGGATTAACTCTTGGGTCGTGATAAGGTAATCCCTGACCATGTATGTGCATGGCATATTTTTCAGACCCCTTACCTATGCGTTCAGCGGCTTTCTCTACTCCATCAGCAAGCACAGCCCCAAACCCTTCTCGCCGAGCCATCTTTTCTAATACAGCAATTACCGCTTCAGCATTGCCCCAGGTAAGTTCAATACCATCAGTATCTTTCTGGCTAATCAGGTCATTCTCATAGCATTCCATAGCAAAGGCAATAACAGAGCCCGCAGCCATAGTATCTAAACCGTAGAGATTGCATATCTCATTGGCTCTAATTACAGACTCTACACTGTCGTTCAGGCAAAGCGCGCCTAGGGCAGCCAGAGTCTCATATTCAGGCCTGTGTACCTCGCCTTTAGTAGCAAACGGGCCCTCCTTTACCTGAATAATAGCGCCACACCTTACGGGACAAGCATGACAGCTATAAGCCTTCAGCTTATATTTATCCATGTTGGCAGCATCCAGATTGGTGCAAGTAGGCATGGCTTCCGTACCGTATAAATTCCAGTTCTTTATGGGACAATCACCGATACTTACCAGGAAACTTAGGCCTCCTCCCGTTCCAGCAGCAGTTAGACCTTGCTGAAAACCGCTTGCTTTTAATTTTTTTGCATAATCGTTTCTCACCGACCTCAGTTTCTCCGGCTCAGCTACGGGTACCTTTTTATCGCCCCGCACTGCTATTGCTTTCAATCGCTTGGAACCCATCACCGCTCCTACCCCTGAGCGAGCGGCAACTCTCCCTTTCTCGTTCACTATTCCCGAGAGCAAAGAACACGACTCACCCGCTGGACCAATGCAGGCGATCTTTACTTTAGCTTCGCCCAGCTCCTGATGCAGCATGTCATCAGTTTCATTGGTATCCTTACCCCACAGATGTGAAGCATCTCTAAGCTCAGCCTTGCCTGAAGATAGCCATAGGTAAACTGGCTTAGGGGCAACGCCTGAGAAAAAAAAGGCATCATATCCAGCCCACTTTAATTCGGGACCCAACGAGCCGCCTGAATTTGAATCAGCCCAGGCGCCCGTCAGGGGAGACTTGGTAACTACCATGTACCTACCGCTGCCCGGCGTTGGCGTTGCGGTCAAGGGACCAGTAACAAAGCCCAGGATGTTTTCCGGTCCCAGAGGGTCTGCCTTGGGCTTTATATGCTCATAGAGGATTCTAACCCCCAGCCCGGTACCCCCAATAAAATCACGATAAAGGCTTTCTGGTGGTGCTTCTTCTCTCATAGACCCTGTTGTCAGGTCAACGAATAATATCTTGCCTGCATAACCACCTACCATTGTGCTCACCTCCTTTTTAAGAAATCAACGGCATACAGATTCAGACAACAAGCTTAGTTGCCTAAGAATCATTAGGCCAAACAGGTTACTGCATAATCCAGCTCTTCTCGCATCTGAAAGCACCAGACATTACTCAAACTCTTAAATTACTTGGCAGCAGATTCAGTATCCTTGATAACACCCAATAAAATATCTGTCGCCTTTTCCAGATATTCTCTGGTTATGGTTAAAGACGGCATAAAACGCAACACAGTGCCGTAACGCCCGCAAGGAATCATTATCACGCCACGATTAAGAAGTTCGGCTAGAATCTTCCCCATCACACTTCCATCAATGGGTTCCTTGGTTTGCTTATCTTTAACCAGCTCAACGCCAATGAATAAACCTCTGCCGCGGACATCACCGATGATTCTGGTGCTCTTTGCACCTTCCTGAAGCCTAGCTTTTGTTTCAGCACTTAACTGAGCTGCCCTACCTATCAAATCGTAGTTTTTATCGGTCAGGATATCAATATTAGTCATACAAACGGTGGCGGCGAGAGCGTTGCCAGCAAAGGTGCCGGGCTGAGAAGCTTCCACAAGTTTATCAGCAAAATCGGCTCTGAAAGTAACGCCAGCCATTGGCAGGTCACCACCCATGCCCTTACCCCATATCAGCATATCAGGCACCACACCGCTATACTCAATGGACCACATTTTTCCGCTGCGTCCAGCCCCTGCCTGAACCTCGTCGGCAATAAATAAAGCGCCGTGCTTTTCGCAGGCTTTCTTCAGTATCTCCATGTAACCCGGTGGTGGGACTACATAGCCACCTTCTCCCTGTTGCGGCTCAATAATTACTGCCGCTACATCATCAGCCGCGGTATAAGGGGTGTTGAGCACATAGTCAACATATTTAGCACACTGAAGGTCACAACTGGGATACTCTAAGCCGAAGCAACAGCGATAGCAATAGGGATAGGGCACATGTATTACACCGGGAATAAGAGGACCATAACCATAGTGGTAACGTTCACCGGTGGTTAGGGCTCCCGAGCCGCACCACACGCCGTGGTAAGCCCCATGGAAAGCTACGATTTGTGACCTCCCGGTTACATGACGGGCAAATTTTATGACTGTTTCCACCGCCCCACTTCCGCTCTGGGTGAAGTAACTAACGCAATTGCCACGCAGACCTTCCGGCATGATACCGGATATCTTCTTGGCAAGTTCGGCACGGCGGGTATTAACTCCCTCGGCGGCATGCATTAACCTTGTCAATTGTTCCTCTATGGCTTTAACTACCCTTGGATGTCTGCGTCCCACCGAATTTACTGCTACCCCGGCTGCTATATCAATGAAAATATTACCATCAGGGTCCTTTATTGTGGCACCCATACCTTCATTGAAAACGGGAGGAGCCGCACCTCCGGGTCGAGCCAGTGATTCATATTTAGGTACGTCTCCAATTATCCTCTGGCTCTTGGGACCGGGAATCTTAGTCACAATCTTTGGTGCATCGGGATACGATAGCTTCGCCAATTCCTCTTCTGAAATCATGTTTTTACCTCCTCTTACGTAAGTATAGGGCAAGTTTTTGTCGACCGATTATGCTCTGGTTAAAATTGCTAAAAGCCGCCTTTGCATTATTTAATCAAATGCTTCTGCTGAGTCAAGTGCTCTCACCCCCAGACTATCATAATCGTTGCCAGGAAACCATCAGAAAGTCTCAAGTGAAGTATATTGTAATCCCAGTGATTCAGCTACCGGCTCATAGACTAGCTTACCCTTAAACACGTTAAGGCCTTTCCTTAAAGAGTCATCCGTCCGCAGCGCCTTCTCATAACCCAAATCGGCCAGTTTCAAAACATAGGGGAGGGTAACGTTAGTTAAAGCAAAGGTTGAGGTCCGTGAAACGGCAGCGGGCATGTTGGCAACGCAACAATGAATTACACCGTCGACAGTAAAGGTTGGCTTTTCGAAGGTAGTGGGAACAGAAGTCTCAATACAACCCCCCTGGTCAATTGCCACATCTACAATTACGGAGCCCTTTCTCATCTTGCCAATCATGTCCCTAGTCACCAAATGTGGTGCTCTAGCCCCCGGTATCAATATAGCCCCTATAACCAAATCCGCATCAGCCACAGAAACTTCGATGTTGTCGATATTTGATGCAAGAGTAATAGCCCTGCCATCAAGGATATCATCTAAGTATCTTAATCTGTCAAGATTTATATCCAAAATAGTTACATTGGCACCCATACCTAAGGCAATTTTGGCTGCATTGGTGCCCACAGTCCCGCCACCAATGATAGTAACATTCCCGGCACTAACACCTGGAACTCCACCCAGTAAAACTCCGCTACCACCATTCTCCTTTTGTAGATAATAGGCTCCCACCTGAATTGATAGCCTGCCGGCAATCTCACTCATGGGAGTTAATAAAGGTAAAGAGCCATCTTCCAATTGAACTGTCTCATATGCAATCCCTATCACCTTCTGTCTTAATAACGCCTTTGTCAGCTCCAACGCTGGTGCCAGATGTAGAAAGGTATACAATATCTGCCCTTCGCCCAGCAGGTCATATTCTTGGGGGAGGGGTTCTTTTACCTTTATTATCATCTCAGCTTCGGCATAAATATTAGTGGCGGAGCGTCTGATTACCGCCCCCGCCCTAAGATACTCTTTATCAGATATGCCACTTCCCTCACCAGCCGACGTTTCCACTATCACTTTATGGCCGCTGTCAACCAAAGCTTTCACTCCAGCTGGAACTAATGATACCCTGGCCTCGTGGTTTTTTATCTCTCGTGGAACGCCAATAATCATGCCTTTTCTCTCCCCCTTCTCTTTTATGGTACTCCAATTAAACTATGCCAGCCTGTTCGCTCAGGCACTTACATATCTACCGCAAGTGAAGCACGACCTATCTCGTAAGTTTTTTACGATGTAAATAGTATCACTGGAAGGTTGTCAAGGTTATCACGGTAATTGCTTAGTGTCAAGTTCTGGCGGCATCTTATTTCTACGAATATCGTAACCAAATTGGGCAGATACTATCGAAGATAGCCCCGAAGCTACTAGAAGGAGTTATTGCAGTTGCTCATGCTCAAAAAAAGCCAGTAAGCCACTGGCTAGGAGAGGCAATAATGGGAAAGCCGGAAAGGACTTAAGACACCGGCTCTGGTCTTATCCTCCTTTTACGATACCAAACCAGCCAGCCTAATAGTATAAGGGCAGCGACTATACCTCCTATAAGCCACCAGTTGATGGTTCGTAACACGGTGAACTCACCGCTCAACCCGGAAACCGCCACCTCATATTGCCCGGGTTCCATTCCAGATAAAGTAAAACTTACCTGCTCGCTTTGCCCAGCACCCAGTGTTACTTCTTTCTTATCTATTGTCTCCCCATTTATCTTTAGCTCAACAAGATAAGAGCCTTCCTGCCCACCATCATTAGCTACATTAACAGTGATGGTAACGTTTTCTCCCGTCAGGGTCACAAATGTAACAGGCTGCCATATCTCCCTCACGCTTGGCGCGATGTTTAAGCTACTAGCCACAAAATGGGCTGGAGCTGGAGCTGGGGGTGGAGGAGGCGGTACAGGAGGAGGTACATTCACCAGTACGGCGAACGTTGAGGCGAAGCTATTCGTTAGCCCGGTTACCTTACCAACCTCGGCTACTCTATCTGGGTCAAAGGGCAGTGGAATCCAAATGCCCTGTTCAGCATCATACCAGGCGATAAATGGTTCGTAGGCACCCTCAGGCAGCGTGTCAGGGTCAAAGCTTAATAGCATTGAGATTGCCGGGTAGAAGAAGGTAGCTTCATCGCATTCTATAAACCTTAGTGTATCTTTATACCCCGTGAAATCATAGTAAACTGAGCCTACTACTACCGTACCATCTGGTGGAGTTGGCGATTCCTCGGCCAGACTCATCACCACTACTCGTGGGTAGCACCTGCATCCTGTACAATCACCACAAATTATCTTCATGTCCTCTTCAATCTCTAGGAGATGCAGTTCGTCAGGGTCAAGAGCCCTACAGTATTCGAGAGCCCTGTTGCTACAGCATCCGACCCTTACTCTGGTTAGCTCACCCAGCATGTCTATCCAAAGGTAACATCCAGCGGCGGCAAAGCCAGCAGGGCCGCCAGCGGGTGGCGGTGGTGGGGGTGGGGGTGTGGGGAGTTCTTCAAGGAAATAGGTTATGGTAAAGGAAACGGTATCTCCCTGAGTATCGTTACCTGTCTCACAGGGCAGTTCCCAATCCCAATAAAGGGTAACGGTCTCGCCGGCGTTGAGCGGAACTATCCAGATATGGCCTGGCCCATCAACACTCGGCGGAAATTCATTAATGGTCGCCGGCAGGGTTATATCAGTATCCAGCCTGCCGTCAGGGTCGGTACGAAGGTTGAAGAGCAGGTAGTTATCAAGCTCACCTTCCCCTTCGGTATCCGTCTCAGGTTCTGGGTTTAAGCCTTCACCACTGACGATATCGCTTATCCAGATGGTAACAAAGCCATCCTCGGTACCGGCATTGTGCAGGGTGACCGTCTTGGTGCCACTGTGGCAGGGCTTAATATCGTCAAAGTTCCAGCTAGTAGCCCCTTCCCCGCCCAGCACCAGGTCTATCGGCTCCGCAGCTTGTACTGGAGCGGGTAGCGAGCCGAGCAGAGCCACTCCTATTATCACCGCTAGCAACAGCCTGGCGGCGTATTTTATAATTCTACCGTTTCGCATAGTCTCTCTTAACCTGTTCATTACTCTTTATAATATGTATTTACATGCCTGATGCATCATCATTGGCACCGTCAAGAGCAAACTCCCAGTCAGCATCTACAGTGTTACTGTCACCTGGAAACAGGCTAGCTACGTTGTCGTACCGATACACCTTGTTCGTGCCGCTATCCACAACCCACAGGGATGTGCCATAAAACATAGCCCCGGCTGGACTTTGAAGTGCGATGCCACCGCCATCTAGCAGTACCTTTGAGATGTCTCCGATTCCACAGACCCCAGTGCTTCGGTCGTACCGATAGAACCGAGTTTCTTTAACTGGACCGCTTGTGTCATAATCCAGCACATAGAGATAGGTGCTGTCGATGGCTAGTCCCACGGCTCCTGTGTTATCGAGACCAATCTCTCTAGCGGCTTTTAAGCTGCTACCATCATCAGGAAACGCTTCAAGCAGCGAATATTGGTATATATTCTTTTTATTGCCCGAAAGCATCCACATTTCGCCAGCAATAATATCAATGGCTAAACCATCTATGTTCCCAACACTACTGTTCCCATCAGCCTTCAAGAGCGTCCTAGAGACAACAGGCGTTCCCCCGCAACAGGAGTAGCGATAGACCTGCTTGTCAGCATGGTCGACAACATAAACATAACCTCCCACCGCAGCCACACCGACGGGGAACCCGTTGTCCACCGAAAGGTCAAAGCTACCCACGAAACTACCGGAATCATCATACTTGTAGATTTTAGCATCTTTAACGTCGGAGACATTAAACTTCTCGCAGACACATTCATCTACCCAGGCGGTGAAGGTGTTACCCGCCGAGGTCTCGGTGTCACTGAAATAGCTGGAGGTGCCATGGCTCGTTATCCCCAGAAGAAGGATAAGAGCTAATGAGAGGACTAAAACCTTCTTCATTTAAGGCACCTCCTTTCTTTTCAGTTTTATGTTCATATAGCTACTCCAAAGCAACAGCGCAGTGACCTACGCTATCGCCTCGAGTTCCATTAGCTATACAATTATTTTCCACCTACAGTTACTCCACTATAGGCTAATTTGCTTCGCTATTGGCAAAATGCAATGCCACTAGCGAGCTACCAGTTCAAAGTCTTATGCTGGCTAGCATCAAATGGATGTGCTTTATTCTTATGTCTTTGCATGACCAGACAGCTCTGGTATAGGCGAGGGTGCACTGCCGACGGTCTGCTGAGCGAAGAACTCAATGGTGAAGGTCATCGTGTCGCTCTGAGCCCAGTTTTCAGTATCGCCCTCCATGTGGTAGCTCTGCTCCACCGTCATTGATGCGCCGGGAGCCAGCGTGCCCAGATAGATGTAGTTGTCCACGATGTCATCAATGTGCAAGATTTCGGACTCTTCGATCTCATAAACGTCGTTAATCTTGAGGTCGTAGAGTATGACCGTGTCGATGTCATTCTTCTGGTTATTTGTGAGTTCGCCTGGGTTTGCGGCGTACCAATCCTGCTCGGGCTCTACTGTCCCGTTCTCAGCGCACGAAACGGTTGTTATCCTCTTCCAGACATCCATCGGGTTGGTGCCGACGTTCTTTATGGTGATGGTCACCCAACCAACCTCGCAGGGCTTTAGGTCACTAAGCTCAGTGGTTACAGCAGCACTTGTCCACGGGTTTTCAGTATTTACCTCCAGGTCAATCGTCCCTGCGCTGAAGACGTTACCCGTGCTGGTCTCGGTATCGCTGAAATAAGCCCAGGTGCCACCAGCAACCAATCCGATTACGAGTACCACTGCTAGTGTTAGACCAAGTATCTTTTTCACTTCTTCCACTCCTTTCCATAAATATTCCTTGTCCTATTCTGTGGTTTTATTTAGTCCCACCCGTCTCTAGGCATCACCTCCTTTTGCTGAGTTACTTTTTCCGAATTGCGCCGTAGCTCTTTGTATATGCTCCTGATAAGAAGCGCAACCAGCGCTGTGGCGGGAATAATAATCACTAAGAACCAACCGACCTTGGTTCGGACGAAATTGGATACATAACCCATATAGGGAATCTTGAACAGGTAGACACCTTTAATATCGGAGAGGGTAACTGGCCACGGGTCGGCGTCTTCCACTGCGTCACCCTTGGTAACCAGAGTCTCACCGTCAACCGAGAGCACCCTATGGGTAACCAGCTCTGCCCCGCGCTCATAAGTTACGATAGTCCCTGCTTGGACATCTCCGCCTACGGGACCGGTGATTACCATGTCCCCCATATTGATGGCTGGTTTCATGCTCTCGCTTCTCACCAGGCGTATGTCGTAGTCGGGTGAGAAATACACAAAGACAAAGCCCGCAATAACCAGAGCCAGTATTATCGAAACAAACCAGCTAAAAACTTTCATTATTCTAGTACTGGGTAAATAGTAATGGGTAAATAGTAGCCCACCAAATGACAGATGTCAAGACTACTTATCCTATCTTTTCCCTATTCTACCTACACCAGTTATCGGTCAGCAGGGGGAAAAACACCAAAAGTGCTATGACATCAGTCACATTACTAATTAACTGTCCATTTCACGACTATCTAGCTATTCCTATGAGGCTGAGGCTATGGTAAGTATAATAATTAATGAAGACATTAAAGTTCACCATCCCGATATTTATAGCTATCAGCCTCCTCGCAGTCTCACTGGGAGACGCTAGAGATACTCTAGCGACCAGCAGTAGCATCGTAAATCAAACCCCAGCGACTCATGTCCAAATAATAACTTCCAGTAGTGTGGATGTAGACGGACAGCGGGTAGAGAACGATTCAGCGGCTGGTAGTAGTCTTACCGATTCGGCACTACCTGCCCAATTTGAAGCATTAATCCTGAATGACCCGTATGTGGAAAAACAGTGGGCGCTGAGCCAAATTCAGATACAGGAGTTGTGGCAGACTACCACCGGAGGCCCGGAGATACTGGTGGCAATCCTTGATACTGGCATTGACCAAAACCACGAAGACCTTGATGGCAAGGTGGTAATTGAAACTAATTTTACTGATAGCCCTACTTCGGGTGACGTTTATGGACATGGCACTCATATAGCTGGGATTATCGCTGCCCACAGTAACAATGGTATAGGCATTGTTGGTATGACGCCTGAGAGCAAGCTAATGAATGTCAAGGTAGCTGATGATAATGGCAGGTGTCAGGCATCTACGGTAGCCAGGGGCATCATCTGGGCGGCCGATAATGGAGCCAGTGTTATCAATATAAGCATTGAACTTAGAGAACCTTCGCCAGAGTTAGAAGACGCTGTAAATTATGCCTGGGAGCAGGGGGTGGTAATTATAGCTGCCGCCGGTAATGAAGGTACTCAATCGCCGGTCTATCCTGCCGCTTATGAAAATTGTATTGCTGTGGCGGCTACCAGACAGGATGATACCCTGGCGCCGCTATCAAACTATGGTGACTGGGTAGATGTGGCTGCCCCCGGGTTCAATATCTACTCCACTCTACCCGATAATAGCTATGGATATAAGAGCGGCACTTCCTTTGCTAGCGCTTATGTCAGCGGGCTGGCGGCACTGCTGTTCGCTGTGGTAACTGATACCAATGGTGATGGCAAGCTCAATGATGAGGTTCGGGCAGCGATTGAGGACGGCTGTCAGCAAATTAGTACCAACAGCGTGGGCCGAGGTTAATTCCCCGACCATATTTTTTACCTCTGAGGTAACAAATCAAGCGATTGTTACTCCTAATTACATTCTGGACTTTTGTTCAATGGAGCCGTCTGTGCTGACATATGAAGTGGTGGCGTATTACTATACTAGATTTATCACTCAATTATTCTAATATCTTCCATAATCCTGTCTTTGTCCACTTCTAGGTGGGCGAGCTTCGTCAACTTTCAGGGTACGTCCTTCGACATCGGAACCATCCAATGCTTCTTTTGCTTTTTCAGCTTCCGATGGGGTAGACATCTCAACAAATCCAAAACCTCTACCTTCAATTATATTGACTTGCTTAACTTCACCATAATTGGAAAACAATTCTTCCAGCTTCTCAGCGGTTACAGAATAACTAAGATTTCCCACATAAAGTTTGCTACCTCGCATTCTAATCTCCTTTAATGGACGAACTCCGAGTTCGTTTTATCCGACCCCGTAGGACAAATTGTAGACCCGACTTGAGCGAGTGTCAACAGCATTAGGCTTTTTTAGGGGTTTTCCACAATCTGTTCAAACTGTGTGGATTGCACAATTCGCCCTTCTGTTGGCTATTGATGATAGAGAGCAGATGTGAGGTTGTGGGAGGCGAAACTCCTGAGGCTATAGCTACGGTCTTGCTCTCGTCTGTTGCACATAACATGCTTTATTGCTACAATCATCTGCGACGAGAGCTGTTGGGTTAGATAGTGAGACTGAAGTCCAGTTCAAAAGTTCTGCCTATTGTAACCCCGGCTCCACTTAAAGACCCGTGGTAGATAGATGAGTAAATTTATAGATAAATTGAGTCTGGTCTCCCAAAGTGGGCTCAAGCCTATGGGATTTCGGGCAGCGGGGGTGCCACCGAAGCCGAGGATGCTGCTCGTTGCCAGTCTGGCTCAGGTTGATGCTGACCGTTTGGCTGATGGTGTGGCTGGGGCTGATGCCGGGCTGTTACAAATCCCGAAATCGAGTTCAGGCGTTAAAACCCTTAAACAGATATGCCAGGCAATGCCTGATATTCCCTGGGGTGGTTGGCTGAAAGAAGTCGGCAGGGGAGGAGTAGGGCAGATGGTGGAGGCTGGCTGCGATTTTGTGGTTTTCCCGGCAGTAAATACATCGCTGGCAATACTTCAGGATGAAAAGCTGGGTAAGATATTAGAGGTCGAGGCATCGCTCAATGAGGGCTTATTGAAAGCAGTAGATGACCTACCTATAGATGCTGTGCTTGTTGCCGGTGAACAGGAGAAGGAACATTTTCTTACCTGGCATCACCTTATGCTCTTTCGGCGCTGTGCTGGCCTGTTGACTAAACCCTTGTTGGTCTCTGTGCCGTCAGACATGGCAGTCAGTGAGCTTCAGGCTCTGTGGGAGGCAGGGGTGGGTGGTGTGGTGGTGGAGGCTGGAGTTGAGCAGCCGGTGGGAAGATTAGCCGAGCTGCGCCAGATGATTGATAAATTGACTTTTCCGTCACCAAGCAAGCGGCGAAAAGCAGAGCCTTTGCTACCTTATATTGGTGGGGAGACAGAAATAGTATCTGAAGAGGAAGAAGAGTAGTTTTAGGTAGCATTAGGGGCTAGATTGTGATATTTGCCAAGATTTTCCTTCGGTGGTAATAGCAGGGGCAATTACCATTTCAACCTTGTGCATTTCCTGGATGTTAAATATGCCGCAGACGCCCATTGCAGTGCGAAGAGCCCCAATGAGGTTTTGGCTACCATCGGTAACTGAGGTGGGACCGAATAGAATTTGCTCCAATGTGCCAGTAGTCCCTACTTTTATCCGTGTTCCCCTGGGTAGTGCTGGGTGGGGGTGGGACATACCCCAGTGATAACCTAGCCCTGGCGCCTCTTTGGCTTGGGCAAGAATGGAGCCCAGCATTACGGCGTCAGCACCGGCGGCGAAGGCTTTACACAGGTCTCCACTATTAGTCATGCCACCGTCAGTAATTATGGGCACATACCTTCCAGACTCACGTTGGTATTCATCCCTGGCAGCGGCGCAATCCATAGTGGCTGTTACCTGGGGAACACCAACGCCAAGGACTTGCCTGGTGGTACAAGCTGCCCCCGGTCCGACCCCCACCAGAACCCCGGAGATTCCTGTTCTCATAAGCTCTAAACAGGCGCTATAGCTTACACAATTACCAACAAGTATGGGCATAGGTATGGATTGGCGAAGCTCGGGAAAGATTAGCCCCCGGTAACTTTTGGATATATGCTTGGCAGAGGTAACTGTGGACTGGACGACAAAAATATCTGCTTTGGCTTCAGCGGCTATGGGGGCAAAGCGTTTGGTATTAGCCGGTGCCACTGAAACAGCACATACCGCCCCTGACTTTTTAATAGACTCAATTCGCTCACCAATAAGGGTTTCCTTAATTGGCTCAGAATAGACCCTTTGCAGCAAGGTGGTGACTTCAGCATCGGAAGCCTGAGCAATTTCAGCTAGAACCTCCTGGGGGTGAGCATACCGAGTTTGCACCCCTTCTAAATTGAGAACAGCAAGCCCTCCCAGCTTGCTCATCAGGGCGGCCGTGTTGACATCGGTCACGGCGTCCATTGCTGACGCCAGGATAGGTATGGAGAAGGTGAAGTTGTCTATCTTGAAATCAATGTTTGTCTGATCTGGATTAGTAGTTATATCTCCAGGGACAATAGCCACCTCGTCAAATCCGTATGAACGCCGCAGTTGCTTGAATTCGGGTGTAGCCATTTTGCCATCCTTCTTAAATTCAAACTCTAGCAGAAGCAGGAGTCTGAAGTCAAGAAATTTTAGTGAGATGTTTGGAAACCTCTCCCTTTAGTAAGGAAACACAGGGGAGTTATAGAGAGGCGAAGCCTCTCTTAAAAAACCTCCTCACCCCTTTGAAAGAGACCAACTAAACGGGGTGTCTAAGGGGGGCGTCAGCCCCTCTTTCTTCTCCTCCCCATCTCCTTATCAAGGAGAGGGGGATAAAGGTCGAAGACTCTTCGAGGGGTGAGGTTGATAAACAATCAAGGTAGACGGGCGACGAAGTGTAAGCTATAATAGCTCAGTTGAAGAAGATATAAGGCAATGCCTGCTCTTTATATTGTGGCTACCCCTATTGGTAATTTAGAAGACATCTCCTTACGTGCCCTGCGGACTCTGCGTGAGGTGAAGCTTATTGCTGCTGAGGATACCCGCAGGACGAGGCAGCTTCTTAACGCTTATGATATTAAAACGCCTATGACCAGTTATCATGAGCGTAATAAGTGGACCAAACTGGATTATATTTTGAACCGCCTTAGAGACGGGGATGTGGCTCTTGTTTCTAACGCAGGAACGCCGGGCATGTCTGACCCCGGCTATGAGCTTATTGTGGCTGCTAACCAGCGAGGTATTCCGGTAGTTCCCATTCCTGGAGCTTCTGTGGTTATCACTGCGCTTGTTGTCTCTGGGCTGGATACGGGGCAATTTATCTATCTTGGCTTTTTGCCGCATAAGGCTGGTGCCCGGCGGCATCTTTTAGAATCTGTTGCCGGTGAATATGCCACCATTGTAGTTTTGGAATCCCCCCATCGTCTATTGGCGGCTCTGAACGATATATTGCTTGTTCTTGGAGATAGGAGAGTGGCTGTTTGCCGTGAACTGACTAAGGTTTATGAAGAGGTTTTTAGGGGGAGGATAAGCCAAGCCATAGACCACTTCGCCGAGCCGAGGGGGGAGTTTACCCTGGTTATTGAAGGCAAGAAAGAGCAGGAAAAACCGCAGTTGACCGAAGCTATAGAGAAGCAATTACAGCATATGCGCCGGTCAGGGATGGGGGCTAAAGAGGCGGTAGCCAAGGTAGCTGGGGAAACAGGCTTGTCAAAGAAAGAGCTATATCGGGCTTGGCTCAGGCTATCTTAAGGTTTTGGGCATAGAGGTGAATTGATAAATGCGCCGAGGTTGTACATCTTTAGGGGATGTCCAGTGCGATGAGTGCCACCGCATTATGCCATATCCGGAGCGTTATCTAGTTATTGACGATGCGGAAGGCACTATATTGCGTTTATGTGTTGATTGCTGCCTGAACAAAGGTTATGTTCGTTATACCGAGGAGAAGGGGCAACAAGTACTTACCTTCTTCCCTGAAAAGCCTTAATTCCTATGCTGAAATTGTGATGAAGTATTAGCCAGGGAATAGATTATGAGTGAGAGGATTTTTATTGCTGTAGCCTGGCCTTATGCTGACGGTCCACTGCATTTAGGTCATATTGCCGGGGCATATTTACCGCCGGACATATTTGCCCGTTATCATCGCACCAAGGGGAACGAGGTATTGATGGTATCAGGTTCAGACCAGCATGGCACACCAATAACCATCAAGGCTGAGCAGGAAGGTAAGAAGCCTGGCGAAATAGCTGCCCAATATCACCAACAGTTTCTTGACTCGTGGCAGAGGTTCGGCATTTCCTTTGATTTATTTACCACCACCGGCACCGCTAACCATGCCGAGGTATCACAGGATATATTCCTCACCCTGCTAAATAAGGGCTATATCTATAAGTCTACTGTGTCGCAGCCCTACTGCCCTGATTGCCAGCGCTTTCTGCCTGACCGCTATGTTGAGGGCACTTGCCCTTATTGTCAATCTCCTGGAGCCAGGGGTGACCAGTGCGACGAGTGCGGCAAGCCGATGAATCCGGCGGAGTTACTCGACCCTCGTTGTCGCTTGTGTGCTGCCACTCCTCAGTTCAAGGATTCGGAGCACTTCTTTTTTAGACTCTCTGCCTTTAGGGACAGGCTCTTAGACTGGGTGAAGCAGCAGAGCCATTGGCGACAAAATGTGCTTAACTTTACTACCCGCTATCTAGAGGAGGGGCTGAAAGATAGGGCTATCACCCGAGATATAGAGTGGGGGATACCGGTACCAGTTGATGGCTTTGATAGCAAGCGCATCTATGTTTGGTTTGAGGCGGTTATCGGCTATCTATCGGCAACCAAGGAATGGGCTAAGTCCAGCGGGGATGAGGAAAGGTGGCGCTCCTTCTGGCAAGATAAAGATGTAAAGGGCTATTATTTCATCGGTAAGGATAATATTCCCTTTCATACCATCATCTGGCCAGCGATGCTGATGGGCTATGGTGGACTTAATCTCCCTTACGATGTGCCAGCTAATGAGTTCTTAACTATTGAAGGCAAGAAGCTTTCTACCAGCCGCAATTGGGCAGTCTGGCTACCTGATTATCTATCCCGCTATGAGCCTGACCCGCTGCGTTACCTATTATCCATAAACATGCCTGAGACCGGGGACACCGATTTTTCCTGGCGCGAGTTCATTCGCCGTAATAACGATGAGCTAGTGGCTACCTATGGAAACCTGGCTCATCGGGTGCTTACCTTTATCTATCGTAATTTTGATGGCTGTGTTCCCCAACCCGGGGAATTGGATAGCCATAGTCAGGGTATTATTGATGAAGCCAAAGAAACTCTTCTTTCTATGGACCTCCTTCTTTCCCAATGCCATTTTAAGCAAGCCATAAGGTTGGCTATGTCCTTAGCTCAGGAGGCTAACCGCTACCTGGACAAGAAATCCCCATGGAAAACAATCGGGCAGGACAGGCAGGCTTCAGCCACCGCTTTATATGTTGCTCTCTCGGTGCTCTCTTGCCTTAAAACGGTGCTATATCCCTTCTTGCCCTTTAGCTCTCAGAAGTTGCACCAGCTTCTTGGTTTCGAGGGCGGTGTGGAAGATGATGGCTGGCAGCTACATTTTCCATCACCAGGGCAGGAGTTGCCCTCTCCCACGCCCTTATTTTCTAAATTGGATGAAAAGCTGGTCGAGGAGGAGACTGGTCGGCTGGGGCAAGTCCGATGTTAGCGGCTTTATATTCTCATATTGAGGGGGAGATTGTTGCAGTTAAGCAGGATTTATGAGCTGGTTGAGGAAGATTTAGCCAAGGTGGAGAGTCAGATAAAGTCGGTCACTGAGGTTGATTCTCCCCGTTTGGCTGAGCTATTGAGCCATATCCTGGCAGGAGGCAAGGGAATCCGCCCAGCCCTTACCTTGCTGTCAGGTAAGTTTTACCACTACAACCTTGACCTACTTCTGCCTATGGCTACTGCCGTTGAGCTTATGCACACCGCTACCCTGATTCATGATGATGCTATTGACAATTCCTCGGTTCGCCGGGGTAGACCAACGATTAACAGTATGTGGGGTGAAGATAAAGCGGTGCTGTTGGGCGACTATTTATTTGCTAAGGCGGGTGAGTTTGCCGCTATTACCGGGAATCTGCGAGTAATAAGGCTGTTTAGCCAGACCATCCAGATTATTTCCAGCGGGGAGTTAGACCAGGCCTTTGATGCTTTTAATCTGGAGCAAACCCGTGCCCACTACCTAGAGAGGATTTCCAGTAAAACTGCCTCCTTGTTCTCCCTGGCTACTGAGTCAGGGGCTATCTTAAGCCAGACTCCAGAAGAGTCAATCAAGGTTCTAAGAGAGTATGGCTGTAACCTTGGTATCGCCTTCCAAATTGTAGATGATATATTGGATTTTATTGGAACCGAGGAGGAAATGGGCAAGCCAATAGGCTCAGATTTGGCTCAGGGAACACTTACCCTGCCAGCGATGCTTCTTCTGGAGCGCTATCCTGATGATAACCCAGTGAAAGAGTTGTTCGATGACAGTGATATGCCGGAAGGGGATAAGCAGAAAAAAATAAAACAGGCGATAGAGTTAGTTGGCAACTCGTTAATCGTTAAACAATGCTACGAGGTTGCCTCAGGTTATTGCGCTGAGGCTTGCCGGAAGCTTGGGCTGCTGCCCGATAACCCCAGCCGTCAGGCGTTAACAGCCTTAGCCGATTTGGTGATAAGTCGAAAAAGATAATAGGGGCAGGAACTCGTTGATTATCACTGTCCATCAACCCAGATGCCGCCGTCGGTGTAGGTTTCCCTCTTCTTCGTCGGCATTATCTCTTTAAATCGGTCAATGACATACTGGCAGGCGGCAAAGCCCTCCTGGCGGTGGGCAGCGGCTATGGCAACGACCAAGTTGATTTCACCTACTTTCAGCTTGCCTATTCTATGGAATATAGCTACATTATTAAGTTGCCATTTTTGTCCGATTTCACTGGCTATTTGTTGCAATCTGTCTTTAGCTTTATGCCTTGTGTCTTCATATTCCACTGAAAGAACCTGTTTGCCCTGGGAGTAATGGCGAATCAAGCCAACATAGGCGACCACACAGCCACTGCTATCGGTCTTAACCTTATCGACTACAAGCTCAGGGGAGATTGGCTTTTCTGTAATCTCAATCACGCCACTATCACTCCATAACCATTATTTAGATAATGGCCTTAGGAAGAGGCTGGGGCTTGCTTGGGGAGAAGTTTGGGTGAGACCCTGGCTTTCTTGGACACAGGCTTAGCTTTCGCTTTCGTTGCCGCCGCTGCTGGTTTGGGAGTGGGTGTAGCTGTGGTTTCTACTTTTTGGGATAGGGGTTCCTCAAAGGCTGCTTCTAGCGCTTCACCCTCTATGGTCTCTTGAGCAACGAGTTTTTCAGCGATATGGATTAATCTTTGCTTGTTTTCAGTTAGAATCTTCTTGGCTACTCTATGAGCACTCTGGATAATCCTATTGACTTCTTTATCAATCTCGTCGGCTATCTTATTACCGTAGTCCTTTTGCTCAGCGATTTCAC